>ERZ773359.3563-NODE-3563-length-17604-cov-6.476722_pt1 | contig 17604 bp, 18 predicted proteins | sample MGYA00374955_ERZ773359 | MGnify/ENA primary metagenome ERZ773359 (study PRJEB29098, sample SAMN04486028) | biogas fermenter metagenome | study: EMG produced TPA metagenomics assembly of the Biogas fermentation microbial communities from Germany - Plant 4 DNA1... | reverse complement strand
TCCCCGGTATCATATACTTCATATTCTTCCCATAACTTTTCGAGTTTCTCAAAAGTATTATGGATAGTGTCCTTTCGCTTTAAACCTATCGCAACAATAAGCGCATTTATGACTGATAAAGGCGCTACGAGAGAATCCACAAAAGAAGCCATGTCACTTCTTGCAAAAAGAGAATAATGTGAACACTTCGCAAGAGGTGATGTTTCGTTATCAGTTATGGCTATTACCGTAGCTCCCTGTTTTCTGGCGAATTCCATTGACTTGGACGTTCTTTTGGAATATCTGGGAAAACTTATTCCTATTACCACATCGCCTTCCCCGGCATTGACTATCTGTTCAAACATTTCGCTGACACTGGTGGTATGAACCAGGCGTACATTAGGGAATATCAAGTTGAAATAAAATCCCAGAAAGCTGGCTAAAGCGGCGGAACTTCTGACACCAAGGATATATATTTTTTTAGCATTCAGGATCTCTTCCACTACCTGATTGAAGTTTTCAACATCCGCTTCCTCCAGGGTAAGGCGCAGCTTATTCAAATCGGATTGGAGAACTGTTTTCAGGACACTTTCTGAATCCAACCTGTTCGAAGATACTTCAAGTCTCTGGGTAGATGTAAGTTTGCTTTTGATAACCTCCCTCAATACCTTTTGAAGCTTAGGGTATCCGTCATACCCCACTTCATTCGCAAACCGCACCACGGTCGATTCGCTTACTCCGACCTCTTCCCCCAGTTTGGCAGCGGTTAAAAAAGCAGCTTTATCATAGTGTTCAATAATATAACGGGCAATTAATTTTTGGCCTTTGCTGAATGTTGGGTATAATTCCTTCAATTTATCTATAAGATTATCCATCGAAACACCTCTGTTTTGTTCTTGTCTATATCTTACAGCATAAATTTTTGCAAGTCAAAAACTTCATTTATGCAAAAATGTCATTTTTTTATCAGTAGCAATACCTGTAGTCCCTGCATATATTATTATGAAATAAGGCTGTGAGGTATGGTATGCTTTTTGCGTCCCTGCATATGTTCGCTTTAAGATTTTTAGCACAATATTTTCTGGCAGGTTTTATAACCGGTCCTCAATCTTTTCCTCAGCCTCTTTCAAGTCATGAAGAGCAGAAATATGTTGAAGCTTGCAGAAAAGGTGATGAAAACGCTCGAAATATATTGATTGAGCATAATTTGAGACTGGTTGCTCATGTAGCGAGAAAATACTCCATAAGCAATACCGATTCTGATGATTTAATATCCATAGGAACCATCGGGCTAATAAAGGCGGTATCAAGCTATGACCCAAACAAAGGCATTCGACTGGCCACTTATGCTGCCCGCTGTATTGAAAATGAAATCCTTATGCACCTGAGGGCATCCAAAAAATTTCAAAGCGAAGTTTCCTTGAATGAGCCATTGGGGACCGACAAAGAAGGTAATGAAATTGCTCTGATCGATATATTGGGAAGTGAGGACGAAGATGTCGAGGAAAAGGTTGATTTAAAACAAAGGATCAAAAAACTGTACCGTCTTATAAAATGCGTACTAGAAGGCAGAGAACAGGTTATTATCCGCTTGCGTTACGGATTGTGCGGAAAATGCGGAAAAACTCAGCGGGAAGTGGCTGAAAGCCTGGGTATATCACGTTCTTATGTATCCAGGATTGAAAAAAAAGCGCTGTCAAAGCTGCATGAGGGATTAAAATAAACTTGTTCACGCTTCTTTCCCGGCAGAAACCGTGTCGGTTTCCTTGCCGGAAGCATTTGTAACGTAAATCCCCTTACTTTTGCTCGGGAAATTATGTGCTATCCAATTTTTAAAGCTGTCGGCCTTTGCAACCCCTTCAAATAAATACTTCAATGCCACAATGCACAAAGGGCCTATAAACATTCCGGCTACGCCCCAGATTCTAAGGCCTATATACATGCCGGCAAGCGTGAACAGGGGGTGCACCCCTATTTGCTTTCCAAGCACCTTTGGTTCTATAAGCTGTCTGACAAAGATAATTATTACGTACAATAAGGCCAGCGACAGCGCTAATTTTGTATTTCCGAGCAACAGAGCAATAATAGCCCAGGGGACCAACACGGTACCTGCTCCCAGTATAGGAAGCACATCCACCAACGCTATCAACAACGCAATTAGAAAAGCGTTATTTACACGTAGGATCAAAAGCCCGATCAATAATTCGGTAAAAGTTATGCTGGTTAAAATAAGCTGTGCCCTGAGCCAGCCAAAAAATGCAGAAAATACGTTTTGAGTTATGTTTTTAGTTTTATTCAGCCAATTTGCAGGGATCTGCAAATCCAGAAAACGTATTATATTGGTTTTGTCACTGGACATAAAATAGGTCGCTAATATTGTCACCAATATAAAAATCAGGATTTGAGGAAGGGACAGGGCAATTTGAATCGATGCCTGCGCCCAATCTATAATTTTTCCTAATATAGCTTGCAGGTTATTGGTCAGTTCATCAATACCCTTATCGATTAAATCATTAACCTGAATGGGGAATTGTATAAACAATCCGTCCAGCTTCTGGATTATTCTCTCAAAAAACCTTGTTAAGGTTTCCATATTTATTTCCAGGCTCAGATAAACATTCCGGACCTCTTTGAACAGCCTGGATATCAGGAATCCGATTATCGTTCCGATTGTGCCTAAAACGAACAATATCGAAAAAACCGTTCCTATTTTTCTAGGAATTTTTATTTTTTTCTCAATGAATTTTACCAGAGGTTCAATGACCGAAGCAAAGAAATACGCGATAATAAAAGGCAGGATATACTTCCATATCCGCGTAAACAAGAAAATCAAAAATATCGCAAGAAGTATTTTAAGGATACTTAATAGTATTGTTCTTGTTCTTTCAGACATAAACGCTCCTTTTATTCAATAATTTATATGCTACATGGCAAAGCTCTCAAATGCCCTTCTTATATAAGTCAGCTTTCCGTTTATCCTGGTGCTTTCCATAAGGGATATCCCCGGCGCTTCAAATGAATATCCCAGTTTAGCGCGCGTTTCGATGCCGGAACTATTGGGCTGAAAAACAGCTTCTCTAACCAAAGTTATATGAGGTGTATACCTGTTTTCTTTCCTGATCGTCATTATGGTTTCAAGTCCGGACACTATATCATTAAAAAGGCTTATTAAATATTTATTTTCCGATAATCCAGCCCATACTATACTTTTGTTCCCTTTATCGAATTTACCAAGTTTGTCCAGCTCTAAAACGAATTTTTTATGTCTGGAAGAAACTTTTTTAATCAATTTGCATATGTCATAAAAGACAGACATATCAATCTCGCCCAAAAACTTTATGGTGAGATGAAGGTTTTCTACGCGGGTGTAATTTCCCTGCACTCCCTTATTTTTTAATTCTTCCTGGATCTTCGCAAGGAAATTACGGGTATTTTCATCAAATTCTATGGCAATAAAACATCTCATATAATTAATAAATCATCCCTGATTCAAAATATAGGCCGTTTTCGCAGCCATTATTCTATCATAAAAGTATAACAGATAAAATAAACCCCGCATTAAACTTTCATTAAAGTTTTTGCGGGATTTATTAAGACTTATTCATCATCACTTTCATCATGAAGGTGTTCGTGGCGAATATCCTGGGCGCCGCAGCCTCCGCAGCAACCCTGACAGCCTTCGTATCTGTCGTCTTCAATAAGACCGTTTCTTCTTTTATAATCCTGCAGGGCGGCAGCAATTGCTTCCTCTGCCAGTACGGAACAATGGACTTTTACCGGAGGCAGTCCGTCAAGGGCTTCCATCACCGCTTTATTGGTTATCATCTCTGCCTCTTTTATTGTCTTACCTTTAATAAGTTCGGTAGCCATACTGCTTGTTGCCACAGCCGCTCCGCATCCGAATGTCTTGAACTTTGCATCCTTAATAATGCCGTCTTCTATCTTTAAGTACATTTTCATTATATCTCCGCACTTGGCATTTCCTACCTGGCCTACACCATCAGCGTCCTCTATCTCTCCGACATTCCGGGGATTCAGAAAGTGGTCCATTACTTTTTCACTATACATCATATAGTTCACACTCCTTTAGTAAAATCCTCATAAAGAGGCGACATATTACGAAGTTTGCTTATAATCTCATCGAGGGAATCTATTAAATAATCAACATCCTCCTCGGTATTGATTTCTCCGAACGACAGTCTCAGTGATCCGTGGGCGATCTCATGAGGCAAACCTATTGCCAGAAGCACATGGGAAGGATCAAGGGACCCGGAAGTACATGCAGAACCGCTGGAGGCTTTGATTCCTTTCATGTCGAGCATTAACAGTACCGATTCACCCTCAACAAATCTGAACGATAAATTCAAATTACCAGGCAAGCGTTTTTCCATGCTCCCATTTACACGCACATACGGAATTCTCTCTGTAATTCCCTTTAATGCCTTGTCTCTCAAACTCTTCAACTTTTTGTAGTGGGCTTCCATATTTTCATTTGCCAGTTCCAAAGCTTTGGCAAAACCGACAATTCCGGGAACGTTTTCTGTACCTGCACGTCGATTCCTTTCCTGGTGCCCGCCATGAATAAGGCTCTCAATTTTTACGCCTTTCCTGATATACAGCATACCGGTTCCTTTAGGTCCGTAGAATTTGTGTCCTGATACCGATAAAAGGTCCACTCCCAAATCCTTAACATCAATGGGAATATTCCCGGCAGCCTGCACGGCATCTGTATGAAACAGTACACCGTGTTTTTTACATACCTGCGCTATTTCTTTAATTGGCTGGATAGTACCGATTTCATTGTTGGCCATCATAATGGTAACCAATATGGTGTCGGGCCGGATTGCCTTGTCAACATCATCAGGATTGACCAAACCTTCTTCATTGACCTTAACGTAGGTAATATCATAACCCTGCTTCTGTAAAAATTCACATGTTGCCATAACAGCAGGATGTTCGATATTTGATGTTATTATATGTTTCCCTTTTTTCTGCAAAGCCATGGCTGCACCCTTAATAGCCCAGTTATCGGCCTCGGTGCCCGAACCTGTAAAATAAATCTCCGAAGGTTCCGCCGCTCCGATGGATTTTGCAACACTGCTGCGTGCGTCCTCAACTGCTTTTCTGTTGGAACGCCCAATTGAATATATAGATGACGGATTTCCATATTCTTCAGTAAAATATGGCTTCATTGCTTCAAAGACTTCCGGTTTAACGTATGTTGTAGCTGCATGATCAAGATATATAATTTGCTTCTGCATAATAGTCATCCCTTTCTGTTTCTTTAAATAGCTTATCACTAAAGCCGGGTAAAATAATGTGATAAAAATCACAATAATCTGATATGTAAAAAAATTCGCAGCTTATTTCAAATCCGGATAACCATTATAAAGTTAGCACCGCAAGCGGTAAAAGTCAACGTCAAATACCGATGATTGCAGATTAAAAAAAATGAAACAATAAAATGTTTCATTTATAATATTCCAGTTTTTTCAATTAATTATAATAGTTCATCAACCTGCTTTTAAAATTCCCGTATATTTTTTTGCAGTATTTGCACCTTACCGCAGTTATTTGGGTTTCACTGTTCCTTTTTATCTTTCAACAGGTCTCTGATTTCTGTAAGAAGCTCCTGCTCCTTCGTGATGGTTTCTTTCTTTTCTTCAGCTTCTTTTTCTGCTTCTTTTCTTCTGAATCTTCCTATGATTCTTATAACAACGAAAATACTGAATGCAATAATCAAAAAGTCAATTACGGTTTGAATGAACTGTCCGTACATTATCCCGACATAGCTCTCTGTGCCCTTTTCACCGGCCAGGGGAATACTTAATTCAGCAAGTTTTGTTTTTCCTGTAACCATGATGATCAGAGGAGTAATAATATCGTTAACCAGGGAAGTTACGATTTTACCAAAAGCGCCGCCCACAACAACGCCCACTGCCATATCCACGACGTTGCCTTTCATTGCAAATTTCTTGAAATCCTCGATAAATTTTTTCATTATCTCACCACCTTATTGGATATTACAACCAGGAATCCAATACTTTCGTTTAGATATTGACCCCTAAACAAGATAACCGGAACAGCCTTCCACTGGTCCAGTTTCCCTGGTTCATTATTGGAACCTGTAATTTCTTTATACAATATCTGGGATACAATGTAAACAAGATTGACACAATTCATGCTATGTGCAAAAATGTGTAGAGAAATTTTTCAGTTAAGGTGAGACAAAATGATTAAAAAAAATGAAGGCAACGGCTTATTAGTGCTTGTAATAGTTTTGGCTATAATCCTGGTATGCGTTATCGGTGTTTATATTTATGTTTCTAAAGATGCCCCGGTAATCCAGTTTATCAGTCGGATCGTCAGTACCGAGAGTGGTGCGGATGCTATAAGAGCACGCAGAAAGAACTCCATAAAACCATATAAACTGACCAATAATCAGCAGTATAAAGAGAATCTGGTGAATGAGAAAAATATCAATATACTTGTCATAGGCCCCGATGAAACAAGCAGTAATTATGATACTCTTTTGATAGTAAGCCTGGATGATGAAAACAATGTTATTAAATTCATTAATTTGCCAAGGGATATTTACGTAGACTACAGCGATAAGTTTAAATCGGATCTTAAGAAGGTTTGGTCTTCTTATGCCAAGTCAAAAGGAATCTATAAAATCAATGCGGCTCATCTTCTTGGCAAAAAAGTGAATTACCTGGACGGCAAAGGCCGTTTCGGCAATCCGGAATATGATTTTGTGGCTGATTTGATTGAAGAAATTTTTAACATATATATAGATGATTATATTTATGTTAAACCTTCAAGCTTCAGAAAAGTCGTGGATTACTTCGGGGGAGTCAAAATCGATGTCCCGTATCTTATGAAATACAGTGATCCGACACAGAATCTTGAAATCAATATTAAAAAAGGTTTACAGACCCTGGACGGGAAAGCTGCCGAAGGGTTTGTCCGGTATCGTCAGGGAGTCGATGAAAAAGGCAAGTATAAAAGTATCGGAGATATAGAAAGAAAGAATAATCAGGTAGCCTTTGTGAAAGCTTTTGTTGAACAGCACATGAATCTTAAGAATTTAGGCAAAATAATCACGATTTTCAATGATTTGAATTCTTACATAGATACAAGCGTGGATGCCAAAGAAGCCGGCGATTACGGTAAAATAGCGGAAGATTTTTATAAAAACAAATTTACCCAGGAAAGCGCTGGTATTGATTGCAATAATAAAACCATAGACGGGATATATTATCTCATAATCAGCCAGAAGTAAGCATAACACGTGTTTTATCGCCTTAACAGGCGATAATTCATTTGCTTTTTCTATTGCCCGCTGAATATGCTAATGATATAATAAACAAGATTTTAACAATGTTGAAACATTTCACTTTCAGGGAGGACAGAAGTCAAATGGTATTCAATTTTAATCAATTTATGGAAAGCTTGCCTGCCGGTACTACTCTTGTTGAATACATTATTAAGATGTTAATTATGTTCGCTGTTGGAGGAATCTTAATTTATCTGGCGATAAAGAAGGATTACGAGCCGGCATTGTTGCTTCCAATCGGTTTTGGTGCAATTTTGACGAATATCCCTTTTACCAGCATCGTAACAAATCCTGCAAACGGAGAACCAGGAATATTCGGTGTACTTTATGATGCAACCATTGCAAACGAACTTTTACCTGTTTTGATATTCATTGCAGTCGGTGCAATGTGTGACTTCGGGCCGCTGTTCCAGACACCTTCCATGATCTTTTTCGGAGCTGCTGCACAGTTCGGTATTTTTGCCACAATGATGGTAGCTTTACTTTTAGGTTTTAATCTTAAAGAAGCCGGCGCAATCGGTGTTATCGGTGCAGCTGACGGTCCTACAACCATTTATGTCGGAAGTGCCTTTGGACTGGATAAGGGCATTATGGGGCCCTTAACAGTTGCGGCGTACTCATACATGTCATTAGTTCCGATTATTCAGCCCCCTGTCATCAAGGCTTTGACAACCAAGAAGGAAAGACAAATCCGCATGGAATTCAAGCAAAGGGAAGTCAGTAAATTAACAAGAATAATCTTCCCTATCATAGTTACTGTTATTGCCGGTATTATAGCCCCTGAAAGTGTTGCGCTTATTGGAGCTTTAATGTTTGGTAACCTGATCAGAGAATGTGGAGTTTTGTCAAGACTTTCTGAAACAGCACAAACAACCCTGGCCAACCTGGTAACCATCCTGCTGGGTATTACAATCGGTACGACCATGACCGCCGAAGACTTCCTGACAAAGAATACTCTCTTAATCATGTTACTGGGTCTGGTGGCATTTATCTTCGATACAGCAGGCGGAGTTTTATTTGCTAAATTCCTGAACCTTTTCAGGAAGGAAAAAATCAATCCAATGGTTGGGGCAGCAGGTATCTCTGCATTCCCCATGTCGGCCCGTGTTATTCAGAAAATGGCTAAAGAAGAGGATCCACACAACTTTATACTCATGCAGTCGGTGGCAGCCAATGTATCCGGTCAGTTAGGTTCAGTTATTGCCGGTAGCATGATACTTGTTCTGATAGGCAGAATGGCTGGTTTGTAAGATTCTAAACCAATGTTGATTTATAAAATTCGAGGTATGGTTTGCCCCGGGCATGGGACCGGAACATATTCCCTCCCGCTGTTAATGGCGGGACCTATAGAAAATAGTTATAGAAGGGAGAATTCATAATGAATATAGAGCTTTTATTACAAGGCCTTGAGGTAACAGTACTTGGATTAGCAGGTGTTTTTGGTGCTCTTATCGCGTTTTATATAATGATAAATCTTCTTGGTAAAATTCCCGTAAAAGAAGAACAGGAAAATTAATTCCAAATTAGATAATTAAAAAATATGTATAAAAACTCCCGCGAATCGGGAGTTTTTAATTGCGCTGTTTTATCTATTTTGCAATAATGCTGTATGTGCCGGGTTCAAGTTTGTAGAACATATATATGCCATCCTCATTGGTATATGTAAACTGAACCGGCAAGTTATTGCCGTTGCACAGAACCACCAGGGCATTGCTTAACGGGACATTATTCTTATCGGTTATAATACCGTATATGGTTCCCTTCAGAAGTTTTCTTTTAAGATATACCGGTTCCAGCGTTATAATGGGCTGGTCTCTTACTGCCTCAATGTTAAGTATCCTTTCAATATAGTTCTGTGATTGTATGGAGATTCGATAAATCCCCGGCTCTATATTATCAAAAATGTAAAGTCCTTCCTGGTTAGTAAAAGTGAAGTCATAAGGGTTAAGGCTCTGGCCTCTGAAGATGGTAACCCTTACAGCCGGAATGGGCTTTTGCTGTGCGTCTTTTATGCTTCCAAATATAACAGCACCATGGCTCGGTGCAGGACTAAGTTCCAGATTTAACGCCTTTTTATTAAGACTTTCAGTGAGGATGGCATCGCTTGAAATTGTTTCATAGCCTTTTTTAGCGGCTATTATTCTGATATACTGGCTGAAACTGCCCTCTATGCTGAAATTACCGTCAATGTCGGAAAAATTAAAAGCAATAGGATTGAATTCCTGGTCGCAAACCTTTATACAAACACCTTCAATTGGTTTTCCCGTATGCTTGTCGCTTACGTTTCCCATGACGGCATTCTCATCCCAGGTCATTTCGTTTAGTACTACTTTTTCCAGGATCTCCTGATTCTCATCGGCAATGACTACTGTCTGAGGCGGAGTTGGAACAACAGTCTTACTCAATTTATAATCCCCCAATTTATCCTTCATAAAATAGTATATGATTCTGAATTATCGGTTGTGAAAAACAAAAGTATAAGCACTTTTCAGGGTTGTATACACATATTATATAATAACCGGTCAGAGGGAGGTCTTGCTGTGTCAATTATTAAAGACGAGTTTATTCCCGGTCAGTCAATAAGTAAGAAAATTAACGGTATTGCCGAAATTGTACGTCTTGATTTATCACTTTCCAGAAATCCTCATATCAATTCAGGAATGGTTACGGGCACAATAAGGGATGCTAACGGAAAACCTGTTTCTGGCGCCATTGTAATAGTTATGGACACGACCCATACGGTAATTGCCAATACCTATTCGGAAAGTGACGGCAGATACCGTTTTCCGCTTATTCCTTCCGGATTTGATTACAGGGCTTATGCACAGTCTCCCGGTTTTTTGCTGTCTGATGCCGTACCATTTAACCTGGGAATTAATCAAAGGATTGAAATTGATTTTACGCTTATTGCCGATGATTTAAATACTTGTTCGATTATAGCAGGTGAAGTGCTGAACACCTGTGGCTTACCCGTTAAATCCGCATCTGTCGAGCTTTACCAGGTAACACAAACCGATTCAAAGCTTTTATTCATTACTTTCTCCAATGACATAGGGCAGTTCGTATTACGTGACATAAAACCAGGCTCATATTACTTAAAAATAAATGCCACAGGCTTTTTCAGCGAATATTTCCCCTTAGAAATCACGAAGCCCAAATCCATAATTCATGTGAACATTGTTTTAAAGGAAGACCTTAATGCTTCAAAGGGAATTATTATGGGCGTAATAAGTGACTGTGATGAAATGCCGCTGGCAAACGCCGATGTTATCCTGTACCGCGTGGATAATGATAAATCACCTGTTCCTGTAGCCTATACAAGAACAAATCACGAGGGAATTTATCTGTTTGTAAACATACCCCAGGGAGAGTACCTTGTAAATTCCAACCGTTTGGTAATTGTTGACTAGCCATTATTTAGTCCTTACCGCATATAAAACGATTAAGATCAGAATTAAAACAATAAAAGCCAAAGCCATTATAACAGCTTTATTGGTTAAACTATTCAGGTTCTGATCATTCTGATTCTTTACCGATTCATCATTGAATGATGGATCGGCAAGTATTTCATCATCGCTTACATCAGAAGCCGATTCAAGAAGGGCTTTTGCTTCCTCGACCTTTTCTTCGGGCACAAATAGGTCAATTCCCATAGTAGTATTTCCAAGAATGATTTCAAGATAGGCTCCCGGCTCCCTGTACTTTCTGTAAACAGGTATTTGGGCTATTGAGAGTTTTGATTCTATAATATCCGCTTCAATGCTGTCGCCGGCTGTAATTAAAAACGCCTGGCCTTCAACAGGTGGCTTATGTTTATTATCAGCTTTTTTATTAAACATTTGCATCACTTCTCCCGTATTACTTTCTCCCGTATTACTATTACTCATTTACTTAATATCATAATACAACAACATCATTATTTCCAGAGGAGATCAAAAACACATAAAATTGCATAAATTGAAGCTTTTGAAGCCCTAATCTTTTTATATACCATAGATACCATTTTTAATCTTAAAATGATATACTATCATCAAAAGTTACTGTCGGGAGGTGCTGCTGCTTTGGGTAATAACACCAAAAAGTATATTATTACAGGGTTAATGACGGCATTTGTATTTGTCTTGACTTTCGTGTTTCACATTCCTGTTCCCTATACATCCGGATATATTCATCTCGGCGACAGCATGATATATTTATCTGTCATTATTCTCGGGCCGTTTTTTGGTGCTTTCGCATCCGGAGTGGGATCTATGCTGGCTGACCTCCTTGCAGGTTATGCCCATTATGCTGTCCCGACTTTAATTATTAAATCCATAATGGCTATAATAATGGGATTATTACTCTCATGCAGAACAAAAAAAGCCACAGTAGCATCGATACTCTCTTCTCTTGCTGCCTGGATAGCTTTTTCAGTCGGCAGCATCATATATCTTAATAGTAAAATTACGTCTATCGGCAAAGAGAATCTTGTACGCTCCCTTGCCGGTACGGATGCCGATTTGGAAACCATCCAAAAAACATCAGGAATCATTGACAATTTTCCTGTTTATCTGATCGCAGGTCTGGCAGTCCTCATAATCTTATTATCAGTCCTGTCTTACTTTATTTCAAAACGGGGCGGCAATAAGATTTTCGATATAAAAGCAATATTGGGTATGAGCAGCGCCGGAATGTGCATGGTAATAGGTTATTTTATTGCAGAATCCTTCATTTACAGTCCGGTTGCCGCGCTTATGAGCATACCTATGAACATGATCCAGTTCTTTGCAGGAGTAACGGCCGCAGGTCTTTTCATGCCCGCCATAAAAAAAGCCCGGCTGTATGCGGACAGGCAATAACAGTTAGCTTTTCTCGATGATAAACCTTGTACCTGTTTATTATTGTCTACGATTGTGCGGGCGCAAGGATCTCATCTCGAATACCTTTAAGCGCCCAAGTCTATAAGATCAACAAAATCAACAGCGCCGTTTTTTTGACATTCCTCCGCTAACGCTCCGTCATGTCCCGAACGAGTGGTCTTCCTCTCACGGGTCGCTCATACATTTCAATAATGTTACCGGTCGGTGGTCTTTCCTTCGAAGAAGATCGGCTTATCTCGATGAGAAACCCTGCACCCGCTTTATATATAACCTACGCTGTTCTCAGGTTACAAATAGAAAAAGATACTTCGTTAGCGCAATCCAGCTAGTTTGAGAATGTTGACAGTGGATTCAAGCTTATTCATTGTGTAGAGATGTATACCGGGGGCTCCCCCGTCCAAAAGCTCCCTGATCATATAAGCCGCGTATTCTTCCCCGGCTTTCTTCAAATCCTCGGGACTGTCCTGGTATTTATCAATCATCAAAACCAGTCTGGCCGGAATGGAACAACCGCTTCTGGCAGTCATAGTCTTTATTCTGGCACTGAAAATCGGCATGATTCCCGGAATAACAGGACATTTTATATTCAACTGCTCACACCTGTCCAAAAAGTCAAAGTACAGCCGGATATCAAAGAAAAGCTGTGTAATGAGCAGATCTACTCCTGCATCGACTTTTTGTTTTAAGTATCGTCTGTCATCACTAAGCCTTTTACTGTCGGAATGCCCTTCCAAATACGCAGCTGCGGCTATACAGAAATCACCGGTCTTTTTTATATGCTCAATCAGTTCATTGGCATATTTGAAAGCACCATTATCAAATTTAAAATCCGGCTGATCAATAGGAGGGTCTCCCCTGAGGGCCAATATGTTATCAATGTTTTCTTTCTTGATTTCGGCAAGCAAATCATCAATTTCCTGAACCGAATGACCCACACATGTTAAATGGCACATGGACTCAATACCATAATGATTTTTGAGTTTGGAAGCTATCTCAACCGTTCTGCCTCTCTGGCTGCCTCCGGCGCCATAGGTTACGCTGATATAGTCAGGTGATAATTTCTTAAAGCCTTCAATAGAACTGAAAAGCGAATCCATCGGTATGTCTGGTTTCGGGGGAAAAATTTCAAATGCCAATGTTTTTCGGTTTTTATTGTAAAGTTCTGATATTCTCATTTTAACCCTCCTGTTTTGGTTTATTTTAACTCATTAAATCAAATCTGTCCATTATCATTCGGCAGTGATAATATATACAGGGAAATCCCGTGCAATTAAGCCTATCAGTGCTATTGACTTGTAATTCATTATTTTATATAATTCAGGAATTAAGCTGCATATTAAGGAGGAACTGTTATTGCGGCTAAAATTAAGGTATGGCGATTATATCGTATTTTTGGTGATCATTATTGTTGCCGCATTATTTGTAGCAGCATTTTACCAAAACGATACCGATGAAAAAACAGCCATTATAATACAAAATAATACCGTTATTGAAAAAGTGGAATTAAACAGGGTTAATGAACCCTATTTAATAAAATATTACGGAGAATATCCAGGTACAATAGAGGTTGATAACGGGAAAATCCGTTTTCTTTCCGCCGAATGCCCGGACAAGGTTTGTGTCAATACAGGATGGATTGACAGGCCGGGACAAATAGCGGTTTGTCTTCCGGCAGGTGTTATTATTAAGATTGAGGGTGTCCAGGCTGATATGGATATTATTGTAAAATGAAAAATGCTTATATTTTCCCTGTTGTTTTGTAACAATACTACATATATAACCACCCTTTTTGTATTATAATATATAAACATATATAATTAGTGGTGGTAAGATTGAAAAAACTTACATTGAACAGCTTATTGATTTCTTTGGCTCTGGTGCTGTCCTTTGTTGAGCGGTTTATTCCTCTTAATTTAATGGTACCCATACCAGGCCTTAAGTTGGGTTTGGCAAATATCGTAACCATGTTTGCCTTATTCTGTTTGGATATACCTTCGGCTATTACCATAACTGTATTGAGATGCGTATTGGCTTCACTGATTTTCGGAGGTATCTCTTCCCTGATCTACTCATTGTCAGGCGCTTTTTTTGCTTTGATTGTTATGATTATACTTAAATTAGGGTATGAAAAAGCATTTTCACTTGTGGGGATCAGTATGGGCGGAGCTGCCGCTCATAATTCCGGCCAAATAGCTGCGGCAAGCCTGATGATGAAAAATACGGCAGTCTTTGCCTACATGCCCATACTTTTAATTACCGGTCTTGTCACCGGCATATTAACTGCGATAATTACGATGAATCTTTTTCATATTTTTGAAAAGAATAATCGTGTAAAATACTTATAAAATGGTATATATTTTAATTAAATGCAAACGTCATTACATACTGAAAGGGGAAATTTCATGGCAAAAAAGATTCTGATAATCGGAGCCGGATATGCAGGTATTGAAGCGGCCCTGACTCTTAACAAAAAGAAAAAGAAAGATGATATTGAGATTACACTTATTGATAAAAACCCTTATCACACCCTGTTGACCGAGTTGCATGAGGTTGCCGGAAACCGAATATCAGAGGAAGGTATTCGTATCCCTCTGAAGGATATTTTTAAGTACACAGATGTAAAGGTTGTAATGGACGAGATAACCTCGTTTGATTTTGGAAACAACAGGGTTTTGTCAGATAAGAACACGTACGAATACGATTATCTTATCACAGCAATGGGCAGTTCTCCCAATTACTTTGGTATTCCGGGTCTTAAAGAGCATACTTTTTCTCTTTGGAGCTTTGATGATGCGGTAAGAATACGTGAACAAATCAAAAAGTGCTTCATTTTAGCCGCTCAGGAAAAAGACGAAGCCGAAAGGAAACGTCTTCTTACATTTGTTGTCGCCGGCGCGGGCTTTACAGGCGTTGAAATGATTGGTGAGCTGGCCATTTGGGTCAAATCTCTCTGCAAACAGAATGGAATAGACCGTAAAAATGTACGGCTTATTATAGTGGACATGCTGCCCAGAATTTTGAACACTCTGAGTGAGAAAAACTCTGAAAAAGCTCATAAATATCTTGAGAAAAAACTCAAAGTCGAAGTAATGCTCAACACAAAAATCACTTCGGCAACCGATCACAGTCTGGTCTATGATGGCGGCGAGATAGAAACCCGAACAATCATTTGGTGTGCAGGAATAAAAGCTTGTGAAGGCCCTGAATGCGACCTTGACAGAGTAAAAAGGCAGAACAGAATAAAGGTTGACGAATTCTGCAGAACCGAGAACAAAAATGTTTATGCAGTAGGTGACCTTGGCGGTTTGACTGACGAAAAAGGTGAACCCTATGCCGCAATGGTTGAAAATGCCCTCCAGACGGCCCATGGTGCCGCTATGAACATCCTCAACGAAATACGCGGGAAAGAACTTGAAAAGGTTACAGTCAAATTCCACGGCACAATGGTCAGCGTAGGCAACTATTTCTGTGTATCGGAAATCATGGGAAAGATCCTTCCCGTTTGGTTGTCAATAATAATGAAATACATGGTAAACATGCATTACCTCTGGGAAATTACAGGATTTAAGGGTGTTGCCAGATACCTGTATCACGAGGTCCTGGAAAGAAGACAAAGAAAGATATTCCTTGAAAAACACTGGTCAACGCGGATTCAGGCATGGTGGCTCACTCCACTTCGTCTTTTCCTTGGCGGAATGTGGTTATACGAAGGGCTGGCAAAAGTTGCCGAGGGCTGGTTTACATCGCCAAAACTTGCAGCGTTTTTGGGTATGGCAAATGACGCTACAAGCGCTGCAACGCCAACTGCCGCCTATGTAACGAAAATCGATGATATTTTCAGGATCAAGACCGGTATAATTAATTTCTTCTTACAAACCGAAACCAGAATAGCCGGCGGTGAAGATATTATTGCCCAGAATCTTACAAAGCTTGAGTTCTTCCACTTTGGCAATTTTAATCTTGTGCCCTGGTTCTTACGTAATGTAGTATTGGCCAATGACGGCGTGGCCATGTTTTTCCAGGTTATGGTGGTTATATTGGAGATTCTTGTAGGCCTTATGCTGCTGGGCGGAGCATTGACCTTTATAGGTTCCCTTATTTCTCTGGGATTGATTGTTATGTTTATGTCTTCCACAGGTCTATACGAAAAAAGCTGGTGGATGCTTTTTGCCTCTATTGCAACCATGGGCGGCGCCGGTCGGGCTTTTGGTCTGGATTATTACCTTATCCCATATCTTAACAATGTTTGGGAAAGCTTTTGGAAAAACAGAAGATTCAGACTGTTTTTCAAAGGCAGTTTTGACCGGTTTGATTAATGCTTTCAAATGCCGCTATACCAGCAGGCGGCATAGAGTCTTAGGAGGTAAAACGCATTGTGGAGCAAATATCCAGTTATTAATGAAGAGTTAGCTGCCTTTGAAGAATACCTTGAAACAGTATTGAAATCCAAGAATAAATTCTTAACGGATGCTTCTCGAGATGCTGTATTATCAGGTGGAAAAAGATTGCGCCCTGCGTTTACCATCATAGCTGCCTTACATGGTGAATATGACAGGAAAAGAGTATTTCCGGCCGCAGCTTCTGTTGAAATTTTGCATGCAGCTACATTGGTACACGATGATATAATAGATAATGCCAAAACCCGAAGAGGCAAGATAACTCTTTCAGAAAAACACAATACAAATTTGGCGGTTTATACAGGGGATTACCTTCTTACAAAATCATTGAAACTGCTTATAAAAACAGGTTTAAAACCGGAAAAGCTTGATGTTTTAGCCAAGGCGATCACCCTCCTTTGCGAAGGCGAAGTGGACCAATATCTTAACAGATATAAAGTATCCAGTGTGTATGATTATCTTAAGCGCATACTTGGAAAAACCGGAGTTTTGTTTTCGGCTTCAATGATATTGGGCGCTAAAACAGCCAATCTTTCCGATGATATTGCCAGACAGTTCGGCAGATTCGGCCTCAGTTTCGGAGCGGCTTTTCAAATAAGGGATGACCTGTTGGATATTTTTTCAGACCCTGCAAAGGAAGGAAAGCCTGTTCTAAATGATTTAAAAGAAGGGATCGCGACTCTTCCGGTAATATTGGCAATAAGGAATAAACCAAGTTTATTAAAAGAAGTAAATGAATTCTTTGAAGGTAATGGCGATATAAATAGTTTATTGACAAATATAAAAATATCAGGCGGTGTCAGGGACAGCGAAGGATTAAAGGACCGTTACAAAGAAAAATGCAGACACTACATTGAAAAGATACCCCACACCCCTTATACCGATGCCATGAGTGAAATTGTGAACTGGCTATAATTGCAGAACACAACTCATTCTTTGCATATAAATAAAAAAAATAAATAAAAAATAATATTATTTTAAGACTGACTATATGAAGTCAAGTGGTAAATGAGAAAAAAGTAGCGTAGAC
>ERZ773359.3562-NODE-3562-length-17605-cov-13.192593_pt1 | contig 17605 bp, 16 predicted proteins | sample MGYA00374955_ERZ773359 | MGnify/ENA primary metagenome ERZ773359 (study PRJEB29098, sample SAMN04486028) | biogas fermenter metagenome | study: EMG produced TPA metagenomics assembly of the Biogas fermentation microbial communities from Germany - Plant 4 DNA1... | reverse complement strand
TTATTATTATATAATAATTATTATTAGTTGTAAAGCCTTTTTTATAAATTATTTTAACTTTTTTGTATTTTTTTCTAAGATAGGTCTTCTATCCCTACAGAATCCTTTTTAAATACTGGATTTCTTCTTTAGATATATTCCTATACTCCCCTACACCTATCCCCTCTAACTTAATATTTAATATTCTAATTCTTTTTAGATCTATAACATTATATTCAAGGGACTTGCACATTCTTCTAATTTGCCTATTAAGACCTTGAGTTAAGATTATCCTAAAGATATATTCATCCATTTTCTCTACAGTGCAAGGTCTTGTTATTGTATCAAGTATTTTTACTCCCCTTGACATTTTTAATAAAAATTCTTCAGTAACTTCCTTGTCTACCCTTACTATATACTCCTTTTCATGATAATTCTCTGAAAACAATATTTTATTAGCAAGCTCCCCATCATTAGTCATTATAATAAGGCCTTCAGAATCCTTATCTAACCTTCCAACTGGAAATATATATTCTGGGTAGTTTAAGAAGTCTATGATATTATTCTCCTTATCATTAGCTGCTGTACAAACTATCCCTCTTGGCTTATTAAAGGCAAGATATATTTTCTCCTTAGGAATAACTTTCTTCCCATCTAGTAATATCTCATCAGCTTCTTCTACCCATTGCCCCTTTTCACAAAGGATACCATTAACTCTTATTCTTCCTTCTTCAATTAGCCTATTAGTTTCTTTTCTTGAACAATAACCGTAGTTGCTCAATAATTTATTAATCCTCAAATTTTCTATCCTTTCTCTTTTCTCAAAGTTCATTCTTTATTCTAATTTATTTTCTTAATTTTGTACATTTATCCAAAGTTAAATCTAGTAAATTGTTACCCTAGGTAATATATGATAAATTCAAATTATACCTATATATTAAGGAGGGATATTATGAACAAAAAGAAGATTTTTTATTTATCTTTAGCTATTATATCATTAATAATTATAGTTTTTTCCTTAACACCTACTAGTAAGGAAGACTTGGAAAATAAGCCCTTTTCCTGGGACAATGTCAGCCTTTATTTTGTAATGACTGATAGGTTTTATGATGGAGATAAATCAAATAACAATTCCTATGGCAGAGTAAGTATTGATGATAAAGGTTCAACAGTTGGTACCTTTCATGGTGGAGATATTAAAGGCTTAACTAAGAAATTAAAGGAAGGTTATTTTGATGATTTAGGCATTAATGCAATTTGGATAACCTCCCCTGTGGAACAAATTCATGGCTTTGTATCTGGAGATGCTCAAAATTCCTTTGACCACTATGGTTATCATGGATATTATGCTCTTGATTGGACATCCATAGATAAAAACATAGGTACCGTTGAAGAAATGAGGGAATTCGTTGACTTAGCTCATTCAAAGGGAATTAGAATTGTTTTAGATGTTGTTATTAACCATACTGGTTATGCTAATAAAGTAGACATGGCTGACTATAACTATGGAGAAGGCAAATGGGATAACTGGTGGGGAAAGGACTGGATAAGAATTGATTTGCCTGGATATGATAAAGGAGGTACTGATGATATTACTATGAACTTATCAGGCCTTCCAGATATTAAAACAGAATCAACAAAGGGAGTTGATATAGCTCCTATTTTAAAAACTAAATGGGCAAAGGATTTAAAGGAAAATAATGATTCCTGGGTAATACCTGCAGCTAAAAAATATAGAGAAAATTTAAATATACCTCCTGCAGAATATATTATAAATTGGTTATCTGCTTGGGTTGAGGAATTTGGAATAGATGGCTTTAGGTGTGATACTGCTAAACATATAGAAGTTGAACATTGGAAAAATTTAAAGACTAAGTGTAATGAAGCTTTAAATAATTGGAGAAATAATAATCCAAATAGTCCTGGTGCCCAATGGACAGAAGATTTCTGGATGACAGGAGAAGTTTTTGGACAAGGTTTAGAAAAAAACTACTACTATGATAATGGCTTTGACTCAATTATAAACTTTAAATTTCCAAAGGGTGATAGCTTAGATTCTCTTGAAAAAATTTATTCAGAATACTCCGAAAAGATAAACTCAGATCCTAATTTTAATGTACTTAGCTACATTTCTTCTCATGATACAGGTATGACTAGGGGGAATATGATTAACCTAGGAAGCAAACTTTTATTAGCTCCAGGAGGAATTGAAATTTACTATGGTGATGAAACAAACCGTAGGCCTTCAACAAATACTATTACAACTGCTACAGACCAGCCTTCACGATCAGATATGAACTGGAATGATATAGACGAGGAAGTATTAAGCCATTGGCAAAAACTTGGCCAATTTAGAAGAAATCATATTGCTATTGGGGCCGGAGAACATAAACTAATTCAAAATTCCCCTTATGCCTTCAGTAGAATTTATAAAACAGAAAATTATGAAGATAAGGTTGTTATTATACCTTATGCTGAGGAAGAAGTTACAATTGATGTTTCATCAATATTTGAAGAAGGGGCTGAAGTTAGGGACTTCTATTCTGGTAAAAAGTCAAAAGTTAAAAATGGTTCTGTAACCTTTAAACCTTCTAAAAACAATATAATTTTAATTGAATTAATTGAAAAAATTTAAAAGAATTTTTTATTTTAATATGCAAATACTATATCTGAAATTCTATTGTAAGAAAGGATGATTAGTAATGCCAAAAGATAGCCAACCAGATAATAAATATGCTCGTATGGTAAAATGTAACTTTCAAACACCAATAACTGATGAAGAAGGGAAAAACAAAAATAGAACAAGAAAGAAACAATCTGTAAAAAGGGAAGGTTTCCAAAGTTCCAATATTAATAAGGAAGGATAAATTAAGTTTTTAATAATTATTTATATAAAAAGGAATGTTATACCCTCCTCCATAACATTCCTTTTTAATTAATTCATTCCCTTTTACTTTTTCCCTATTACTTCTTACTTTTTACGTCTTCCCTACTACTATGCTGAGTATTCTCTAAGTTCTTCTATTGATAAGCCTCTAACATTATTATTTAATGCTACTTCCTTAATTGTATCCACTACCCCATTGTCATTATTACTTTTTGTAATAAATCTTGATACCTTCTTTAAATCCTTATGAGCATTCTCCATTGCAAAGCTATAAAAAGCACTTTTCATCATTTCTACGTCATTTAAATAATCACCAAATACCATTGTTTCTTCGTATTTAATTTTTAATAGTTCTTGAATCTTTTTCACAGCAAAGCCCTTGTTTGCTTTTTTACTAGTTATATCAAGCCATATCTTACCTGAAACAGTTACCTTAGTTTTATCCATATAATCCTTATAATACTTTAAGCTGTTTGTTTCTGATCCTGAGAAATCACAAATGGCTACTTTTAAAATTTCATCTTCAACCTTAGTTATATCATCAACTATTGTATGTCTTGTATAATATTTTTTTGTTTCCTCTATTAGTCTTGGATCTGTACTTTCTATATAAGCTCCTTCTTTACCACATAAAATAGGAAAAGCATTTTCTATCTTTCTTCCAATCTTAATTATTTCCATGGCAATATCTTTTTCTAAAGAATTTACCATAAGTTCTTTTCCTCTATATACAACATATGTACCATTTTCAGCTATAAAAAGCATATTTTCTTTTACTTTATCAAATCTATCTATAAGATTATAATACTGTCTTCCGCTTGCTGCACCAAAAATTATATTTTTATTTAATAATTTATCAAAGGTAGGGTAAAATTCCTTGTTTATTTCATTATTATCATTTAATAAAGTTCCATCCATATCAGTTAAAATTAATTTAATCATTTAATTCCTCACTCCAGTATCTTTAATAATTCTTTATCTTAAGTTATTATTAATCCTAAACTTTTTCGTTTTATGTAAACATTATCAATTATTATTCTCTATTAATATTAATTATTAATTAACAACATTATACCTCAATACTATTTATTTTTCAATCTACAGTTTTTGCAAACTTTTATCCTTCTACACCTTTATTTTTTTCCTTCCTTAGTTTACAATTAAAAGTAAAACTAGCATATTATTATGTTATTATGTACATAATTTTAGTAATCATAATATTAACCTAATGTCAAAGAATATTATTTTTATAGGAGAGGTACTTATATGTCAAATGAAATTAATTCATCTAATTTTATTAGAAACATAATAATTGAAGATTTAGAAAGTAAAAAACATGATGAGATTATAACTCGTTTCCCACCTGAACCTAATGGTTATTTACACATAGGTCATGCAAAATCAGTAGTTTTAAATTCTGGCCTTGCAAGGGAATTTAAAGGTAAGTTTAATCTAAGATTTGATGATACTAACCCAACAAAGGAAGAAACTGAATATGTAGAATCAATTAAAGAAGATGTTAAGTGGCTTGGTGGTGACTGGGATGCCCTATATTTTGCATCAGACTACTTTGATATCATGTATGAAAAAGCTCAGCTTTTAATAAAAAAAGGCCTAGCTTACGTTGACGACTTAACTGCTGAGGAAATAAGAGAATATAGAGGAACCTTAACAGAACCAGGTAAGGAAAGTCCATTTAGAAATAGATCTGTTGAAGAAAACTTAGACTTACTAGAAAGAATGAAGAATGGAGAATTTGCTGATGGTGAAAAGGTTCTTAGAGCAAAAATAGATATGGCATCACCAAATATGAACATGAGAGACCCTGTAATTTATAGAATTGCCCATGCTACTCACCATAATACTGGTGACAAATGGTGCATATATCCAATGTATGACTTTGCTCATCCTTTAGAGGATGCTATAGAGGGAATTACTCATTCTATCTGTACTTTAGAATTCGAAGATCATAGACCTCTATATGATTGGTTTGTTAGAGAATGTGAAATGGAACATACTCCAAGACAAATAGAATTTGCAAGACTTAATATTACTAATACTGTTATGAGTAAGAGAAAATTAAAACAATTAGTTGATGAAAAGGTAGTTGATGGTTGGGATGACCCAAGAATGCCTACAATTTCAGGTCTAAGAAGAAGAGGATACACTCCTGAAGCAATCAGAAACTTCTGTAATGCAATAGGTGTTGCAAAAGCCAATTCAGTAGTAGATTCTCAAATGCTTGAATACTTTATAAGAGAAGACCTTCAATTAAAGGCTAACACTGCAATGGCAATTATGAAACCTTTAAAAGTTGTTATTACAAACTACCCAGAAGATAAAACAGAAATGCTTACAGTTGCTAATAACGCTAAAAATGAAGCTGCTGGTACTAGAGAAATTCCATTTTCAAGAGAAATATATGTAGAGCAAGAAGACTTCATGGAAGTTCCCGTTAAGAAGTACTTTAGATTATTCCCAGGTAACGAAGTAAGATTAATTGGAGCCTACTTTATTAAATGTAATGAAGTTATTAAAGACGAAAATGGAAATGTTGTAGAATTACACTGCACATACGATCCAGAGACTAAGAGCGGCTCAGGATTCACTGGAAGAAAGGTTAAAGGAACAATTCACTGGGTTGATGCTAAATCTGCTGTACCAGCTGAATTTAGGCTTTATGAACCCCTAATACTAGATGATGCTCCAGAAAATCAAGGCAAGGATTTCTTAGAACAAATAAATCCAAACTCCATGGAAGTACTAAACGGATTTATAGAGTCAACTACAGCTAAAATAGCTAAGCCACAAGAAAAATACCAATTCGTAAGAAACGGTTTCTTCAATGTAGATCCTAAAGACACAAGAGAAGATAAATTAGTATTTAATAGAATAGTTTCATTAAAGAGCTCATTTAAATTACCAAACAAGTAATTTAGTGTGGAGTTTGGGGTTTGGAGTGTGGAGTGTGGAGTTGAATCCAGTTTTCAAGTTTTAGATTCCAGTTTGATTTAAGTTGCAAGTGAATAGTAAGATTAATTTTAGAGAATCAAAATGCGTAGATTTGCATTTTGATTCTCTCTTATTCTGCGAATAGCATAAAAAAGAACCTATGCAACAGACTTTCATGAGTACTGTTTATAGGTTCTTTTTATTTAATATTTAAGCTTGTCTTAAATATCCATTATTCCTTTTCCTTCTCCATACATGCTGTACCAGTCTGCATTAAAGTCATCTACTGCTTTTTCTATAGATGGATTTTTAAATACTTGTTTTAATACATCTGGTCCTGCAGTTATAGATTCTGCTCCGTTTGCAAAGGCTTCTCTAACTTGTTGAACGTTTTTAAAGCTTGCAGCTAAAATCTTGCAGTCATAATTGTCTTTTTCGATTCTTCCTTGTAGTTCTCTTATAAGCTTCATTGGATCTCCATCTAGGTTGCCTATACGGTTAACATATGGAGCAATATAGTCTGCACCTGCTTCTAGAGCTAAATATGCCTGCATTATTGTATATACTGCAGTAGCAGTTATTTTTATTCCTTCTGCCTTTAAAGCCTTTATTGCTTTTAAACCTTCCATAGATACAGGTACCTTTATATAAACATCCTTATCTACTTCCTCTAAAATTCTATGAGCTTCTTTAATCATTGTTTCTGCATCTTTTGAAATTAATTGAACATGTAATGAACGTTCTTTTCCAATTATATTTCTAACTTCTCTAATGTGATTGAAGAAATCTTTTGGAGATGTAGCTTTAACAATTGAAGGGTTTGATGTTACCCCCACTATTGGTAAATACTCAACCATTTCTTTAATATCTTTTAAATCTACTGTATCAATAATAAACTCCATTTTTGCCTCCCAATACTACAAACTAAAGTGTTTGCTCAGTTCTTCCAATTATATCATCTTGAGTTTGTTTAGATAATACATTGAAGAATGCGCTGTATCCTGCTACACGTACTATTAAATCTCTGTGTTTTTCTGGATTCTTTTGTGCATCTATTAGTGTTTCCCTATCAACAACATTATATTGTACGTGGAATCCCTTTAAGCGGTTGAAGAAAGTACGAATAAGCATTATTAATTTTTGTTTATTTTCTTCTTTAGAAAGAAGGGCTGGTGTAACCTTTTGATTTAATAATACTCCACCAGTAATATCTTCTGTTGGCAGCTTAGATACTGACTTAAATACTGCTGTAGGTCCATTAGTATCCATTGAGTGAGATGGTGAACATCCTTCTGCAAGTGGTACTCCTGCATTTCTTCCATCTGGAGTTGCTAGTGTTCCTAAACCTTGTCCAACGTTCGCTGAAATTGAAGAAGTTCCTGCATAACGAAGTCCTCCAATTGGTCCTCTTCCATATCTTGTATTTGGATATTTAACTACTTCATCAATATATATATCATAAGCTTCTCTAACTAGTAGGTCTACATAGTCGTCATCATTACCATACTTAGGAGCTTCATGAATTAACATATTTTGAATTTTCTTTCCTTCTTCTCCTGCAAAGTCATTTTCTAAGGCAGTCCATAATTCAGCAGGTGAAATTTTCTTTTCTTCAAATACTAATTTCTTAATTGCAGCTAAAGAGTCTGCTAAGTTTGCTATACCAACTTGAAGTCCACTTACAAAGTCATATATAGCTCCTCCCTCTTTAATTGCTTGACCTCTGCCAATACAATCCTCAGTTAATGCAGAACATAATATATCAGGCACTTCTGCTTCTAACACTAAATCACAGCAGTTTTCTATAATTACACTGTGTCTTGTAAAGTCTCTAATTATAACATCCCAAGCTTTCTTTATATCCTCATAGCTTGTCATATCTTTAAAGTGTCCAACACCTTCAGCAACCTTCATTCCTGATTTTGGATCAACTCCATTGTTCATAGCTATAAGTAATGATTTAGGGAAGTTTAAGAAACTCATACCAGTACATCTATATCCCCACTTACCTGGAACTGCTACTTCAACACATCCAATTGCACTATAGTTATATGCATCTTCTTCTTTAATTCCTCTTTCAATAAATGAAGGGATAATTATTTCGTCTGAGTTAAATGCTGGCATACCAAATCCAAGCTTAACAACTTCTATACACTCATTCATAAACTTATCATCTAATCCCTTATGGTATCTTACAGTTAAGTTTGGTTGTGGTAGTTTTGTTTGTGCTACAGATCTTAAGATAAGATATGATAATGGGTTTACAGCATCTTTCTTATCCGGAGTTTGTCCACCTATTGTAACATTTTGATATAAAGGAGATCCTGCACTAAATTGTGTATGAGACCAACTTCTTATTTTGTTTATTGTAAATGTTTTTAACCAAAGGTTAGTTAATAATTCACAAGCTGAATCTTCTGTAATAATCCCAGCTTCTAAATCCTTCTTATAGTATGGATATAAGTATTGGTCCATTCTACCATAAGATAAGGAGTGTCCATTTGATTCAATTTGTAATATTAAATGAACAAACCACATTGATTGAATAGCTTCATAATATGAATCAGCTGCTTCATAAGGTACTTTATTCATTACTCTATTAATTTCTAATAGTTCAGCTTTTCTCTTTTCATTAGTTTCTTTTTCTGCCATTTCTAAGGCTAAATCTGCATATCTCTTTGCAAAACTTCTAACTGCTTTAATAACAATTAATATGGATTCATAGAAATGATATTTCTTTATATTATTGAAATCAGTTAATTCTAAAGAATTCATTGCTTCCTTAGTTCTTCTTTCGTAATCTTTTAATCCATATTTCATAATTTTGCCGTAATCTACAGCTATGTGAGCATCTCCAGAAGTAATATTTCCTTCTGCCTTTATAATTCCTAAATCATAGAATACTTTAGATGCTGGCGGCATTGCTGCTAACCCTTTATCCTTAACAGTATTATGATACCAGAAATCTGCTATTCCTCTTAATTCTTCCTTAGTTTCCTCTGTGATATAGAAAACATCACCATCTCTTTTATCAAATTCATCTAATTCATTTATAACCCAGTCCATTGCATATTCAGGGAAAATTGGAGCACTTCTATTTGAAGAAGCTTGATTACCAACTATTACAGTTTGATCTTCAATGAAAATTGACATGTTATTTAATACTTTTTCTAACATGTAAGCTCTCTTTAAATGTATAGGCTTATTAGCATGTTCCTTATAAGCTTCTGTTGTTAATATAGCTCTTTCAGCACAAACATGTGGTTTTGCCTCTAATAACTCTTCTCTAAAATGATTCATTCTTTCTGTTAAATTTCCAAAATATTGACTCATTTTTATCCCTCCTTGTTATACTTTTATTATATCAAAACCTCTTCGTATGTCAACATTTTTTATTTCAAATGAAACTATAATAATTTCATTCGAAAGTTTTTCCTTTATTTTAACGATTTCATATGTTATAATATATACAAAGAAATCATACTAGATTATTACTGATTAAAAGATTGTTTATTTGACAATAATATGGAGGATGATAAAATGTTACCTTGTATTTTTAATATTCAAAAATTTAGTATCCATGACGGTCCTGGCATTAGAACTGTAGTATTTTTTAAGGGATGTCCCCTTGTATGTAAGTGGTGCTCCAATCCAGAATCACAAAGCCCAGCAATAGAAATAACCTGGGATAAATCTAAATGTGCTCACTGTTTAAAATGCGTTGCAGTCTGCCCACAAAAAGCAATCACTCACGAAAACAACAAAATTATAATTGATGGCAGAAAATGTGATGGCTGCCTAAAATGTGTTGATGAATGCAGTGAAAATGCACTTAAAAACGAAGGAGAATACAAAGAAATTGATAGTATAATGAAGGAGATATTAAAGGATCTTCCTTTTTATGAAGAATCTAATGGTGGAGTAACTTTATCAGGCGGTGAAGTTTTATCTCAATATAAGCAAGCTATCGAGCTTATTAATGAGTGCAAAAAAAACAATCTGCATGTAGCTATTGAAACTACTGGTTATTCATCACAAGATGAATTTAAAGCCTTAATTAAGGATGTTGATTTATTATTATTTGATATGAAGCATCATGATAGCGATAAACATTATGAAGGTACAGGAGTTCATAATGAAATAATAATAGAAAATATGACTTATGCTGCAAAAAGTGGTAAAATGATTATAGCTAGGATACCAGTAATCCCTGACTTTAATGATTCTCTTGAAGACGCTTTAGAATTCTCAAAATTACTAAAGAAAATTGGTGTTAAGGAAGTTAATTTATTGCCATTCCATCAATTTGGACAAAGAAAATACGAATTGTTAAATAGAGATTACTCTTTAAAACTAGTTAAACAACTTCATCCAGAGGATTTAAAAGATTATCAAAAAGTATTCCTTGATGAAGGCTTAAATTGTTATTTTTAGGAGATATTATGAATAAGAGACATTTACAAATACTAACATTAATAAGCCAATTTAAAAAAATAGAAGTTAAAAGCTTATCTGAGTTATGTGATGTATCACAAGTAACTATAAGAAAGGACCTAGATGAATTAGAGAAAAAGGGACTTCTTAAAAGAGAGCATGGCTTTGCAATGGTTAATAATGAAGATGACTTAAATTATCGTTTAACATTTAATTATGAAGAAAAATATCTAGCAGCTCAAAAAGCACTAAAAATTATAAACGATCATGAAACAATAATGATTGAATCTGGATCTTCCTGTGCAATATTAGCCCTGGAAATTGCAAAAGCCCATAGGGATATTACAATAATTACTAACTCCTGTTTTATACCTAGATACCTTAAAGATTTTAAGGACACTAAAATAATAGTATTAGGTGGCGAATATCAAGGAAAATCGGAAGTTAATGTAGGCCCGCTAATTAAACATAACCTAAGGGAATTCTTTGTAGATAAGCTGTTTATTGGCACTGATGGCATTAATGAAGAAATGGGGCTTACAGGCAACGACTATGATCGTTGTGAAGTTGTAAGAATGATGAAAGAAAAAGCAGAACACCTATATGTTCTTACAGACCTTTCAAAATACAATAAAAAGTCAAATTTCAAACAATTTGATTTAAATGATATTGATTATTTAATATGTGAAGATAATGTTCCGAATTCTTTAAAAGAATTATCAAAAAAACATAAGTTTAAAATTTTATAAAAATAATGGCATTTGCAAATTAATGCAAATGCCATTATTTTTATTGATTTTCAGCCTTCTGAAAATCCACTTAAACTGAAACCTAAAAATTGAAACTTCTTAACTGTTTTTGATTTGCCAATAGCATCTCTTAGGTGAATAAATCTTTTCTTCTTTCTTTAGTTTATCCATAACCTTTGATACTTCTTTTTTATCAAGACCTGTTCCTTCTGCCACTGCAGTAGCATTTAAAGGCTTATCATTTTTAACAAAGTAATCTAAAACAATATTATAATTTTCCATATCATTCATCTCCTTCATTAATTTTCTTAATACTATTTTACATAATAAATGGTATGGATCTCAAGTGTAAATTAGAAATTTTATTACTTATTTATAATAATTAACAAATAATTAATATTTATCGATAATTATTTTTTTAATTTCTTCAATTAACTCTTTAAAGGAGATTTTATTTAAATCTAGTTCTGCTAGTTCAACTTTATTTTCAATTATTTTTTTCAAAATCATAGATTCCTTATTGTCACCTACTAAAATTGCCCCAATGATAATATTATCCTTTATAAATACTCTCTTGTATATTTCTTTGTCCTTATCCTCTTCAATAACTGTTATCTCACAATTTTCTTCATCAATATTTCCAGCAGAAAAAATTGAAATATTAAAGGCATTCATCATAGTAACTGGTGTTATAATAGAATAAACTTTCTCCTTGCCCGCCATATTATAGCCAGCTACCTTTCCTTCTTCAGAGGCAACCATCCAAAGGCCTCCAACTTGCCCTTCTAATTCTGCAACATCACCAGCAGCATAAATATTTTCTATGTTTGTTTGCATTTTATTATTAACTAGTACCCCACGATTAATCTTTACTTCAGTATTTTCTAATAATTTTACATTAGATCTTATTCCTACAGAATAAATTATCATATCACAATCTATATTAGTTCCATCCCTTAAAGTAACACCATCAACATAGTCTTCTCCTGTAATGCTTTCTACTTGTGCATTTAAAAGAATTTTTATATTAGCCTCTTCTATTTTCTTTCTTAGAATATCAGAAGCTCTTTTATCTAACTGGCGGGGCATTAACCTTTCCAAAGCTTCAACTACAATAACATCTTTGCCTTCCTTACTAAAAGCCCATGCTGCTTCTAATCCCTGTACTCCCCCACCTATATTTAATATAGTTTCTTTATCTTTAACATTTTTTTTAATCTCTTCAATGTCTTCAAGCTTTCTTATAGTAAAAACATTTTTCTTATTTATACCTTCTATTGGGGGGGTAAAATTACTTGCACCAGTAGCTATTAATAACTTATCATATTCTAAACTACTTCCATCATTTATTTCAATCTTATTATTTACAGTATCAATAGCAAGAACTTCTTTATCTAAATATAAATTTACCTTATTTGAATCATACCATTCCCTTTTTTGAAGGAGGAATTTGTTTTCTTCAATATTATCAAAAAGCCCCTTTGTCAACTTTATTCTATAATAAGGATAGGATTTTTCATTTTGAAACACATATATATTTATTTCCTTATTAACTTCCCTAATTGCCTTTATTGCACTTACAGCTGCAATACCTCCCCCAATAATCACTATATTTTTATTCAACACAATCACCACCATTATATTAGTTAGAAATTTTCTATAATTTATATTATTATAGCATTAATTAAACTTATTATAAGTCTAACCAAATAATCTTTATGTGATTCAAATCAAAAGATATAAATGATCATACAAATTACTATAAAGACAAAGAAGGAAGTCGTACTTTTCGACTTCCTCTAATATTTCTTAATAATTTATTTAAATATCTTTTCATAAACAATATTTATTAATTCATCTTCGCTTAAACCATCAATGCTTGAAATTTCTATCATTTTATTTGGAGACACTATTATATATTGATGCCCATGTTCATTCATATAAACTTTTATATCCTCTGGAAAATTTGTTTCCTTTTCTATATAATCTACATCAATTTTGTCAATGAAGCTCATTTTTTTATTAAAATTATATTTAACTGCCCATTCATATTTGCTTTCAAAGAGGTCATAACTTAATTGAATCTTTTCTCCTTCATTACTGTAATATATATTTGAGGCTATAGGAGATTTTTTAGTATCTACCAATAACTTTCCTCCTAAATTTTTATCACCAAAACCTTTAAGGGTTAACATATCTTCATTTTCTACTCCACTATATTCATAATTATTATTTCCATCTAAGAGCTTACCCAGAATTATAGTGTTCATACTGCTAACTAAAATAATAAAAATTAATAGGGTCAGTACTGTATAAGAAATTGTAACTATAATCTTATTATTTTTATAATTTTTATTTTTTACTAACGATATTATATAGTTAAATATAGCTGCTAATAGCAAAAATAAAATTAAAAAACCTAGCATATTAAAATCATGTTCAAGAGCAATTACTATTAATACTAAAAGGGTGATTACCGACATTATTTTATATATGACTTTTCTTATTGCCACACTTGCTGTAAAATCATAAGATACTTTTTCACCCTTATATAAGTTTCTTCCTCCTTTAATACTAAACACTAAAAAACTAGCTATTCCTATAAACTCATGGATTGCAAAAATAGTAAGCTGCAAAAGAACACCTAAACTTAAAGAATTAGCTAAAAAATGTGCATCTGTACCTCCGAAGGTTATGAGATATTGGGGAAATAAAAGAATTATTATATTTATAAAGTTTAACAAAACATGTTTTAAAGATGCTTTCCTAATAATATTAAACTTTTCAAATTCATCAGTATGAATTTCTACTTTCTCTTTCATGCCTTCACTACAATAAATTTGTATTTTCTCTCTTTCACAAACAAAATCCCAACCAGCTTTTTCACAGTATTCTCTATATTCTAAAGCCCTTTCACTATCCTTTTAATGCCATTTCTTCAAAATAGTCTTCTAAATGCCTATATTCATAAGGCAAAAAATTGTATATAATATATTTAGTGTTTTTAAACCTCATCATATTCTCCCCCTAAAAATAATCTACCATCTTCTATTAAATTCATTAATCTACTATACTCTTCCTTTAATATATCTAAACCCTTATCTGTTATTATATAGCTTCTTTTTCTTCCAACCACTTCTGTTTCCCTAATCATTTCTTCCTTTTCAAACCTTGCCAATAAAGCATATAAGGTTCCTGGTCCTACCTTTACTCGTCCCCTAGATATTTCCTCCACACTTTCCATAATATCTACCCCACACCTCTCCTCAAGTAGCGAGAGTAAAATATAATACATTGGCTCTGTTAAATTTTGAAATTGTTCTCTTGCCATTTACCTTCACCTCTTATATCGATACTCGATATTGAAAATATACATAACCAATCCTTTGGATAATATTACCTTAATTATAATATCGATCATCGATATTGTCAATAATACCTTGTAATTTTTACTAATTTATATTAACTTTTTACAAAATCATTCATATAATGACACTGTAGATTAATTTAAAAGGATTAGGTGAATATGTTAGACTACGGCTATAGAAATCATTGTTATCCTGTTGTTTGGGATAATTACTGGAGAAACTATAGAGTGGATGTTGAAACAGCAGTACAAATCGCTCTGCAACATGTGCCAGGTAGAGTAATAAAAGTAGAATTAGAGTATGATGACGGCTTATTAGTCTATGAAATTCATATCCGTACTGAAGGTGCCCTTTATGAAGTTAAGATACACGCTAACACAGGACAGGTATTAAAAATCGAAAGAGAATATGATTAAATCTGTTTCGATTTTTAAAAGGAACTTAGTAATGAAAGTTACTAAGTTCCTTTTATATTAAAATTTATTAAGTAGCTATTTTATAAATTTAAAAATGCTTCAAATCTAGCTTTTGTCTTTTCTTCTCCTAGTATTTGCATAATAGTGTAAAGATCAGGAGTATTACTTCTATGGGATAAAGCTGCTCTTACAGCTCCTGCTACATCTGAAATCATTCCTTTATATTGGTCTGGATTTGCTTTGAATTCTTTTCTATTAGCACAGTATCCAAGTCTTGCTCCTATTTCTTTTAATTCTTCAAACCAAGCTTCTTGGCTTCCTGAATTAAAGTTAAACTCATCTTTGTAAGTTTTGATAATTTCTTTTGCAGCTTCTAAAGTTAAAGTCTTTGGAAGTTGTACATCTTCAGCTCTTTCCTTGTTAAATAATTCATCGAAGAAGTAATCAATCTTTCCTTTAACGTCTTCCCATTTTCCGAAGTCTTTTCTTGGTTTTGGACCTTCCTTATCTATATTAAAGATTTCCTTAGCCATTGCTTCATTATTAGTAACTAATTCATACATTTCCTTATCATATTCTTTAGCCCAAGCAGTATATAAATCATATACTTTTTCTGCCTTAAACTTACAAATAACATCCTTACTTACATCATTTAATTTAACTATGTCAAATAAAGCGCCTGATTTACTCATTTTATCTAAAGCAACTGGGAATTCATGATAATCAGTATGTGGATTTTCTACTCTCCAATCTTCAAAACTTGAATTTATTATGTTTAATAAGTATTCAATTACAGATTGTGTTGGATATCCAACTTCAGTGTAGTATGAAACTGCAGCTTCTGCATCCTTTCTCTTTGATAATTTTCTCTTAGATCCATTATCATTTTTCATTATTGTTGGAATATGAGCATAATTTGGTCTATCTAAACCTAATGTATCAAATAATTGTACATGTATTGGAAGAGATGATAACCATTCTTCCCCTCTTATTACATGAGTAGTTCTCATTAATGCATCATCTACTACGTGAGCAAAATGGTATGTCGGAAGACCATCTCCCTTAATTATAACTATATCTTGGTTATTTTCTGGGAAGCTTATATCTCCCTTTATTAAATCATGAAAATCAACTCTATTATCAATATTTCCTGGTGATTTAAATCTTATAATATAGTTTTCTCCATTGTTTATTTTTTCAATTGCTTCTTCTGCAGATAAATTTCTATCTGTAGCAAATTCTCCATAATATCCTGGAGTTATTTTGGCTTCAATTTGTCTTTCTCTTAAGGCTGCTAACTCTTCTGGTGTAGCAAAAGAAGGATACGCTAATCCCTTTCTTATAAGATCCTTTGCAAAGGCTTCATAAATTTCTTGTCTTTGGCTTTGACGGTATGGACCATAATCTCCAATTGAAGTATCTTCTCCAGTCATTCCTTCATTAAAGTCCATTCCAAAGTTATGCATTGTTTCTATTGTATCTTCAATTGCACCTTCCACTTCTCTTTTTTGGTCTGTATCTTCTATTCTTAAAAAGAAAACACCTTCACTTTGGCTAGCTAATCTTTCATTTATTAAAGCAGCAAAAACTCCTCCAATATGTTGAAATCCTGTAGGTGATGGTGCATATCTTGAAACTATTGCACCTTCTTTTAGATTTCTTTTTGGATATTTTTCAAGATAATATTCTGGTGTCTTATCAATGTTTGGGAAAATTAAATCTGCTAATTTTTCTAAACTCATTTGTTTTCATTCCTTTCTATATATAAAAAAGTCTCCCCCCCTAATATTATAGGACGAAAGACATTATTCCGCGTTACCACCTAAATTGATTAGTAATACTAATCCACTCAAATCTCTATAAGGGGAGAACCCATAAACCTACTTGCTATAATTCTTATGCTGTTTCAGTTTATAACTCCAGAGCTTCTTTCCATAGTTTTAAATTCCAGGCTTCCACCATTCCCAGATCTCTATAATTTAAACTTCTATGTACTCTTCTCCTTCAAAGTTTTTATTATTTTATGACAGTAATATTATACCTATACAATTAGTATTTGTAAATATCCTTTACTTATTCATTTAATAACTTTGTAATAACTTTGTAATAATTTTGCATATACTATGTAGTGAATAAAGTTGTGCTAAAATGTACAATATTAATAAATAATCGGGCTAGTGATTCAATAATTACTGCCTTAAGTAAATTTAGGAGATTTAAATATGAAAAGATTTTTTATTTTCATTAGTGTAATAATTGTAGCCCTGCTTTCAGGTTTTTTAGCTTACCAAATATTAAATAGTAAACCTTCAGAAATAACTAATAATGATGGCTTTCCTTCTACTGATAATACCCCAAAAGAGCCAACCAATAGAGAAAAGGCTGAAGAATTATTAAAAACAATGACTTTAGAAGAAAAGGTAGGACAAATATTTTTAGTTAGATGTAACCCAGAAACTGCCCTGGAAGATATAGAAAAATATAATATAGGTGGTTTTATTTTATTTTATGCTAATATAGTCAACCAAACAAAGGAATCTTTAGCCTCAACCTTACAAAGCTATCAAGAAGCTTCTGATATAGATTTGCTAATTGCAATAGATGAGGAAGGTGGAACTGTTAATAGATTAAGTTGGTATCAAGAATTTAGGGGGGTACCTTTTCATTCTCCCCAAGATTTATATAATGAAGGGGGATATCCTTTAATAGAAAGTGATACTGAAGAAAAGGCCAAATTACTAAAAAGCTTAGGTATAAATTTAAATTTAGCCCCTGTCGCTGATATCTCTACTAATCCATACGATTTCATTTATTATAGAA
>ERZ773359.3560-NODE-3560-length-17634-cov-5.634848_pt1 | contig 17634 bp, 16 predicted proteins | sample MGYA00374955_ERZ773359 | MGnify/ENA primary metagenome ERZ773359 (study PRJEB29098, sample SAMN04486028) | biogas fermenter metagenome | study: EMG produced TPA metagenomics assembly of the Biogas fermentation microbial communities from Germany - Plant 4 DNA1... | reverse complement strand
GCTCATAGACAAATACCTCTCAGACTTTGCTGAGGACGGGATTATTGAAAGACAATACGCATTTAGCGGACTGATGAAATTATTGTCTACAAAGTATCCCCTGCAAATGCAGGAAATCCACGAAGAAATTGAATTGTCAAATGTCATCAGCGATATAGAACAAGCTGATGAAGCAAACCGGTTATCTATACTCGAAGCCCATTGCTTAGGATTTACCGATTATACCATGGAAAATGAGAATCTGTTTCGTCCGACAGATCCTTTAAGCAAAGGTGAAGCAATTTCAACAATTTATCACATTCTGGTCAGCTTTGGACCTCCTGTGCTGGATGAAGCTCAAACCCAGGAGAATGAAGTATCCCCCCAGACAGCTGACGAAGCTTATTGTGTGGAAAATATCATTGAGGAATATACTTCCTGGGAGCGAAGATTAAACAGCTCAAAACAATCCAGGGACCAGAAAAAATTAGATAAATTTTTAAAAGCCAAGTACATTTTAAACACTGAAAATATCAGTCCGACCGGTCATGTATCCTTGTCAAATTGGGCAGAAATTCTGAATGAAACATTTGAAATGGACCCTGAAAGTATAGAGGAGTTATTATCAGACGAACAGAGCAATATCCTTACATACGAGATCTTTTCAATCAGTGTCTATAATCTTCCTGAACTAAACAGGAATTTAAAACTGCAAAACATAACAGACAAAGAATTAAACGAAGCTTCAAACAAGATAGCCCAATTTGAAACAGCGAGAGATACAGATATATTTGCCAGGCTGTATGTGTCAGGACTTATAGATGGATTGTATCAGATACCCGGATTTACTCCTCAGCGCCCTGTTAACAAAACAGAAGCCTTGCTTATGATTAAACGCTTAATTGAGAAGATATAGTATTGAAAAGAATTGAATTTCCTATCTGGGCAGGACAACTTTAAAGCTATTCTGTCTCCCAAGATTAATGAATTTAACATCCCCTATTTTGTTCAAAGCTTTTTTAATCCTGCTGATACCTATACCGGTTCTCATAAACCGCCTTTTTTCATCAATGGAAATTAGCCTTTGGTAGAGCCAGGCATTCCGCCTCTGGGGAACCCAGTCTTTCATATGCATATAGACCTTGCTTCCTCCTATAAATGCACCGGGATTAACAATTTCAATGGTCTTGTCTGTTATCAGGACATATATCCCGCGGGATATATCAAGATAATCCCTATGCACAAGAGCATTCGCCAAAGCTTCCTCAACAGCCATTATCGGATAATCCTTATCGTTTATAATTGAGCTTATTTTTTCTATTGATTTTTCCAATAACTCCAGTATGTTTCCATAAACTATCTCTGTACAGTCCCCATAGGTTATTTTTATATAACAATGTGGTAAAAACACCTGAGGTCTTTTCCCAAAAAGCAGAAGACCTCCAATAGTCGGATAATATTCATCGTTACCCTCTCTTGCTATAAATCCGAATGCCTCCATCAGTATGTATTGGGGCTGTTCAACAGATACATTCATACTGGCAAAGAATGTATTGATCCTTTCAAAATCCATGTCATCCAATACCGCATCTTTTACAACCACTGTTTCAAAAGTCATCAGCCCATTTTCCTGCAATGCCGAAGCCAGTTCAGCCCTCCGCATAACATCTGTGGTGGAGCCTCGCCGAATATAAAAAGCCCCTGAGGAAATCATCTGATGCGGAGTATGCTTGCTTCTGAAGATGGTCAGAACAGCTACGGTCTTATTCTCTATATTGATTAAGTCCAATTTAACTGACACAGGCGGGTCGGTACGACTGTAAATTATCTGCTGTATCTGCTCTTCCTGAAAAAGCTCAGGATTAATTCCCAGGATACGCTTGGTTTTATCCTCAATACCAAAAATTATATGTCCGCGACCTCCACGGGAATTTGCCATGGCAGTGACATCCTTAACAAGTTCCCTTCTTTCCCCTTCTGTTGTAAGGTGTAACTCAGCTTTAAAATCCAGCTTTTCATTCTCTTCATGTGCAAGAAGTTGCCTGAGTTTATGAACGTCCACCGAAAAACCCCCTGATAATTTCATTTCGAATCTGATAATACAGTGTTATAATCAAACTCTTCCAGGAAATCCAGCTTCCTGTAACGTCTATCCATCCGCTCTTCTATATACTTTAAAGCTAAATTAAAAAACTTATTCAAAAGTCTGTCTGAAAGTTCAAAGCTAAATATACCGCTGTCTTCTGAGAGCAAAACAAATAATATGGCCTTTGCTAAGCCGTTTTCTATATATATACTGTCCTTTTCTGAAGAAGAACACTTTTCACATAAAAAACCGCATTTTTTAAAACCGAAGTGTATCTGCTCCATTGTCCTGGTATTGCAGACTGCGCAACTGGAAACATGAGGCGGATAGCCCATTATCTGCGTTATTTTAATTGCAAGGGCTGAAGATATTAATTTAGGATTGCGTTTCTTTTTCAGAGCATTTAAACCATAAAGCAAAGCTTTAACCGCATCTTTAGCACTGGAAGGGCCATTACAGGCATCCTCAGCCATATCAATCAAATGAGCCGCATAAGTAAAAAGTTCAATATCGGAGGACAGTTCATAAAAATTAGCTAAGACATCACAGCTGTTTAAAATGTAACTTTCCCTTCCCCGAAAAAGAACATATTCTCCATAAGTTAAAATTTGTGTTCCATAAGACGAGCGGTTGCCGCCTTTTCTTGAATTTTTGGCATAAACCGATATTTTCCCATAATCCGCAGAAAGTAATGTCAGTATTTTATCGGTATCATTGTATTTTATTTCTTTAATTATAAGTCCTTTTGTTTTTATCAGTGCCATATCAAACCCGTTTTTTTACTTATACCCCAGTTCTCTGAGCATAAAATCACTGTTTCTCCAGTCATCTTTCACTTTGACCCAGAGTTTCAGGTTTACTTTGGTACCATATAGTCTTTCCATGTCTTGCCTTGCAAAAGTACCTACCTTTTTCAGCATTGAACCGCCCTTACCAATAATAATGCCTTTATGGGACTCTTTTTCACAGTAAATATTGGCATCGATATCGATAATATTTCTTTTTTCATCTTCCTTAAATCTGATTACTTCTACACCTATACCATGGGGTACTTCCTCTTCCAAAAAGTGCAACAGCTTCTCTCTAATCAGTTCCTGAGCCAGAACTTTTTCTGTCTGATCAGTAAGCATATCATCAGGATAGTATTTTTCACCCTCTGGCAGGTATTTTTCTATAAGAGACAGGATTTTTTCCCTATCTCTTCCTTCTATTGCACTTATGGGAACTACTTCTGCAAAGTTATAGGCCTTGCTGTATTCTGCTATAAGGGGCAATAATTTTTCTTTGTCCACCAGATCAATTTTATTAATAACCAAAATTACAGGAGTGCTCACCTTACCCAGGGTTTCAATAATTTTTTTATCATTCGGACCTATTGTGTTGTCCCTGGCATCTACAATAAATATAATTACATCCACATCTTCAAAGGCGGCATAGGCCTCCTTCATCATAAACTCACCCAGTTTATTCCTGGGATCATGGATGCCCGGAGTATCTACAAATATCATTTGATAATTTTCAGTGGTCAATATAGTTCTTATATTATGCCGGGTGGTCTGGGGCTTTTTTGATATAATCGCTACCTTTTCCCCGGTCAGAAGGTTTAATAATGTTGATTTGCCAACATTCGGCCTGCCTACTATAGTTATAAATCCTGATTTAAATACCATATCCTGTTTCTACTCCTTTTCAAAGAAATTATTCATTATGTAGTTTAAAAGAGTGAGGAAGAAGTTCCTTAAAAGTATATTCTACATATTGGCCATTTTTATTGGCAAGATATAATTTTGTATCAGGATTACAAAATTCACTCATAACCTGAAGACAAATTGCACAGGGGATAGTATAAGTTTGACTGTCGCTAATAACAGCAACAGAACGAATCTTTCTGGAGCCACAAGAGACAGCTTTTACAATGGCTGTCCTCTCTGCACAAATAGTTGCACCATAGGACAAATTCTCCACATTGCAGCCCGTATATACTCTCCCATCATCACAGATTAAAGCAGCACCGACTTTGAAACCCGAATATGGTGCATAAGCATTATTCTTGACTTTAAGCGCCATTTGTATTAAATCATCCGGGGTTATAGAGCCATTTATTATTCCGGTACTGTCAACTTCTGCCATTTGTAAAGGCCTCCATCAAATACTTTTATATATTTTAGCATGCTGTTTCAGCCAATAAAATATATATAAAGTTTTAACATTTTTAGCTTCGAAAAACAGTCCTATCCATATAATTTTATCAAAAATATTCGTCATTGTAAAAACAATAGGATAGCTAAAAGTAGCTTAAAAAAATTTTTTATCTCCCTTGTAATTTTTGGTATACATGATATACTAAATTCAAGTAAAAAATTTCAAATGGATTAATACTTTTTTGTGTCTTTTCCCTCTCCGGTTTTTGGATAAGGGGTAAGTCATTAAAAATGTATTATCCAAAAACCAAGGGAGGAAATATTAAGTCATGTCCGACAAAACTTTAACTTGTAAAGATTGTGGCTCCGAATTTATATTTACAGAAGGAGAACAGGCTTTCTACAGAGAAAAGGGATTTGAAAACGAACCAAAGAGATGTTATGGGTGCAGAAAAGCACGAAAACAGCAAAGAAACAATTTTAGAGAACAGAGATACTAAAAGAATTCAGGAGAGCAAAAGCTCTCCTTTTCATTTCAAAATCCAGAAAACAGGTAACATATCCATGTTCCAATCATGACTAATGCGGATACATCTATTCAACCAGTTTTTTTACTGATAATAATTTCGTCTTCACTGGCATCAAGCAGAGCTGTATCCCCATTATTAATTGTTCCCTTAATGAGCAGTCTTCCCAATTCGGTTTCTATATGTTTCTGTATGAAACGTTTGATAGGTCTTGCTCCATACTCCGGATCCCATCCCTCATCTGCAATGTAATCCAGAGCCCTTTCAGTAAGTTCAAGTTTTATATTCTTTTCTGCCAATCTTTCAGATAAATCTTTCAGGACCAGCTTTACGATATCTTTTATTTCCCGCCGTGTTAGAGGCTTAAAAAGTACTATATCATCTACCCGGTTCAAAAATTCGGGTTTAAAACTATATTTCAATTCGTTCATAACCTTTTCTTCCACACCGGGTTTAAACTTGCCATCCTCGTCTATATCAAGCAGGTAATGGCTTCCGATATTGGATGTCATAATAATAACAGTATTTTTGAAATTAACTGTTCTGCCTTTGCTGTCGGTAAGTCTTCCGTCATCAAGAATCTGCAGAAGCAGATTGAAAACATCGGGATGTGCCTTCTCTATTTCGTCGAAGAGAACAACACTGTACGGTTTTCTCCTTACAGCCTCTGTGAGAAATCCACCTTCCTCATAACCCACATACCCGGGAGGTGCGCCTATCAGTTTTGCCACAGAGTGCTTCTCCATGTATTCACTCATGTCTATCCTGATCATATTTTCTTCAGTATCAAACAAGGTTTCTGTAAGAGTTCTGGCAAGCTGAGTTTTACCGACACCGGTCGGACCCAGGAAAATAAATGAACCCACAGGCCGCTTAATGTCCTTAAGACCTGCTCTTGCTCTTAATACCGCGTCGGAAACTGCCTTTACAGCTTCATCCTGACCTATCACCCTTCTGTGCAGGATACTTTCCAGGTTAAGCAGCTTATCCCTTTCTTTCTGCTGAAGTTTGGCTACCGGAATACCTGTCCATTTGGAGATAATTTCAGTAATCTCATTTTCAGTTACTTCTTCTTTTAACATCCTTCCTGAAACATCCTTCTGCAACTGTTTTTCTTCCGCCAGTTCTGATTCAAGGGCAGGTAGAACTCCATGTTTAAGCTTTGCCAGTGTTTCCAGATCATAGTTTCTTTCGGCCTCTTCAATCTGGAGCCTGACATTTTCTATCTCTTCTTTTATTTCCTTCTCCCTTTTAATATACTTTTTTTCAAGCTCCCACTGAGCCTTCATTTCATTTGCTTTATCCTGAAGTTGGGCAAGTTCCTGCTCAATCAAACTGAGCCTCTCAGCCGAAGCCTTGTCCTTTTCTTTTTTTAGTGCTTGCTGCTCTATTTCAAGCTGCATTATTCTGCGCATTATCTGATCCAGTTCTGAAGGCATACTGTCAATTTCAGTCCTGAGCATGGCCGCCGCTTCATCCATAAGATCTATGGCCTTATCGGGTAAAAATCTATCTGAAATATACCTGTCTGATAAAACTGCGCTGGCAACAATAGCACCATCGGTAATCCGGACACCGTGATGAATTTCAAAACGCTCTTTTAAGCCGCGTAGAATAGATATAGTGTCCTCAACAGACGGAGGTTCAACCAAAACGGGCTGAAAACGACGTTCCAAAGCAGCATCCTTTTCAATATATTTCCGGTACTCATCGATAGTTGTGGCTCCTACACAATGAAGCTCTCCACGGGCAAGCATAGGTTTAAGGATATTTCCTGCATCCATCGCTCCTTCTGCCTTACCCGCACCTACAATATTATGGATTTCATCTATAAAAAGAATAATTGCCCCCTCGGATGCCTGAACCTCTTTAATAACTGCCTTCAACCTCTCTTCAAATTCCCCCCTGAACTTTGCACCTGCAATCAGTGAACCTATATCCAAAGCGAAAATAGTCTTATTTTTCAAACCATCAGGCACATCACCCTTTAATATTCGTTGGGCGAGTCCCTCGACAATTGCAGTTTTTCCCGTGCCCGGTTCACCTATCAATACCGGATTATTCTTTGTTCTTCTAGATAGAATTCTGATAACGCGCCGGATTTCAGCATCCCTTCCTATTACAGGATCAAGCTTTCCCTGTCTTGCAAGTTCAACCAGATCCCTCCCGTATTTCTCCAGCGCCTGATACTCCATCTCCGGATTTGGGCTGGTTACCCGCTGATTTCCTCTTAATTTTTTCACTGCTTCTATGAAGGCGTCTATTGTAATGCCATAACGTTTCAGAAGTTTTGATGTAAAAGTGTTGCGTTCAGAAATAAGCACCATGAAAATATGTTCAACACTTACATATTCATCCTGATATTTTTTAGCTTTATCCTCAGCTCCTAAAAGTATCTGGTTGAACCGACGGGTAGCGTATACATCAACAGCTGCGCTGCCATAGACTTTCGGCCATTTATCCAGTTCTTCTTTCAGCTGCCGCTCTATATCGCCGGGATTAACCCCTGATATCCATAACAATCGGGGGATCAAACCTTCCTCCTGCTGTATGAGAGCCAGGGCAAGATGTTCCCCGTCAACCTGCTGATGGTCCATTTTTATAGCAAGCTCCCTGGCAAGGACAATTGCTTCCTGTGATTTATGAGTGAATTTTTCAAGATTCATTGCTTTCACCTCTCAACTCTTCTTATAAATTTCACCGCTTTAACGTTCTTCCAGCTCTTTTAGTTTTTTATAAAGGTCAAGCTGCTTTTTATTTAATGTCTTTGGATTATTGATGGAAACCTTCAAGAACAAATCTCCCCTGCCGCCAATATTATTCGGGTAACCTCTGCCCGGGATGCGTATGCTTTCGCCGCTTCTTATTCCTCCAGGAACAGAGACAATAATCTTTCCATCAGGGATATTTACTTTTGTATCTCCGCCAAGTGCAGCGAGCCATGGTGTGATCTCAATGTTCTGGACAATATCATAGCCTTTTAAAGTATATTCTTCTTCCTTAAACTGAACAGTCAGCAATAAATCTCCGTCAGGTCCACCGTTTATACCTTTGCCCCCCTGACCTTTCAGCCTGATTTTCCCTCCCGGCATAATGCCTTTGGGAATCTTGACTGCCAGTTTTTTACGTCCATGGGGTGTATCTATAGCTATAAGTTTTTCACTTCCTTTTAATCCGTCCAATAAGGATATTTTTATTTCCACTTCTTTATCCTGACCTCTTTGCATAAATGACCCGGTGCCTCTGCGGGAAAAACCCGTACGTCCTCCAAAAAAATCATCAAGATTTATGCCGCCATCACCGAAAAACATATTGAAAAAATCACTGAACCCAGTATTGCCTGTGCTTCTGAATTCATATCGAAAATTATTAAATCCGAACTGGGATGGATCGAAATCAAATCCATTGGTGAAATTAAATGTGCTTCCAAGCTGGTCATATTGTCTTCTTTTTTCCTCATTGCCCAACACTTCATAGGCTTCGCTTATTTCCTTGAATTTCTCTTCTGCTTTTTTATCGCCGGGGTTTGCATCAGGATGGTATGCCTTGGCGAGCTTGCGATAGGCCTTCTTTATCTCTTCCTGTGTTGCATCTTTATCTACACCTAAAATTTTATAGTAGTCACGATATTGCAATTGCATACCTCCTCACTAATAAGCATTGTTTTGACCTTCTTTGACCTTCTTCTCATATTATATCTTTTCATGTTGTAAAGTTCAATATTCTTTTATAAGTTAATTCTTGAAAACTTTTATACTTAATTGAAAAAGTGATTTTCATCCCTAAATTTCTTTTCAACATTCAATGTCGTCTCTTTTGTGTTAATATCTATCAAACCGTATACATAGGCTCCTTCCTCATATTTGACACTGTTTCCTATAAAAATGATGTGCTCGTTATCCCTGGTGAATAATGCCTGTTTAAAACGAACATCGTTGTTTGTCTCATCAAATAATTTGTCAATGATACTGTTGAGACATCACAAATCAGCAGAGCACATCATACCCTTTTCGGTTTTCATTTCAATGTAATCCACTCCCATAACTTTTATTGGTTCATGGTTACCAGTAAGTTTCAGAAAAAACATATTTTGAAGAGTTATATCTGGAAATGTCAATAACAGCTGTGCCTTTCGGTGGAAAGTAGAGCCTGCCGGCAGAGCATACTGCTGCCACTCTGAATTTCCATTCGTTAAATGAGTTACGCAGCTCTGCCATCCATGGCCTGGCTGACAGCAGTATGCCTCTCTACCTTATTTTATCTGCTACCATCCTACATCTTCAGTTTCGTGTTTGCGGCTTCTCGTCATTAGGTCCTTTACAGCCTGCCTGCAATCCTTGTTCTCAAAAAGTATGCTATAGGCTTCCTGAATTATAGGCATGCTCACATTATATTTTTCAGCAAGTTCTTTGGCAGCACGAGTTGCAGAAACACCTTCCACAACCATTCTTACTTTTTTCAGTGCTTCATCAACACTGTATCCCTGACCGATAAGATTTCCGGCCTGCCAGTTACGGCTGTGTTTACTGGTACATGTAACTATCAGATCACCTATTCCCGTCAGACCGGAGAAGGTTTTGGGATTGGCTCCCATTGCAATCCCGAGCCGGGCTATTTCAGTAATACCACGGGTTATAAGCGCTGCCTTGCTGTTGTCCCCGTATCCCAAACCGTCACTTATTCCGGCGCAGAGTGCAATGACATTCTTTAATGATGAACCTATTTCCGCTCCGACAATATCAGAACTGGTATAGACCCGGAAAACAGGTGACATGAAAATATCCTGAACCTTCATTGCAGCTTCAATATCCTCTGAGGCTGCCACTACAGTGGTCGGTACTCCCATAGCCACCTCTTCAGCATGGCTCGGACCATATAACGCAACAATCTTTGCCTCAGGGATTTCACTTAAAACCACCTGACTTAATCTTAAACCTGTTTTTTCTTCAAGACCTTTGGAACACATTACGATAATATCATCTTCAGAGACATATGGAGCCAGAAGTTTTGATGTGGCTCTCACTGTTTGAGAAGGAACAACAACTACTATATAATCATTATCCTTTAGACATTCTTCTATATCGCTTGTAAACTGAACCGTATCAGGAATCTTTATTCCAGGAAGTTTGTCCTTATGTTCTCTGTGCTTGATAAGTAAATCAATTTCTTCCTGAAACAAAGACCAGATACAGACTTCATGCCCATTGGAAGATAAAAGCACTGCCAGACTTACTCCCCAGCTTCCTGCACCAATAATCGAAACCTTAGACATAATAGCTCCCTTTCCTTATCGTTTTTATTGTTTTCTCCTGAAAGTAATCTTTTTTTCATTGCCTTCCAGCAGTCTCTTGATATTGGAATTGTGCCGCATAATAATTAAAAGAGCAAGAATTATACTCACAACAATCATCAACAGAGGTTCGCCCAATAAAAATACCACTAATGGGAAAAGCGCGGATGCTATCATGGACCCTAAAGAAACATATCTGGTTAATGCAACAGTTAATATGAAGGCTCCAAGGCAAATAAGCGCTGCAACTGGCGAAAAGAACATAACAATTGCAAAGGAGGTCATTACACCCTTTCCGCCTTTGAAGCCGAAATATACAGGCCAGTTGTGTCCAATAACTGCAAACATACCGCCTAAATACTCGCCTGCATAAACACCCGGCATCAATTCTCCTGCCAGATAACGCCCTATGATACAAGCCAGGGCGCCTTTTAAAAAGTCTCCGGCTACAACGGCAATAGCAGCCCCTTTGCCCAGTGTTCTCAAAGTGTTTGTAGCACCGGCATTTCCACTTCCATGTTTTCTGATATCAGTTCTGAAAAACAGCTTTCCAACTATAATTGAAGTATTTACACTACCAAGCAGATATCCGATGATTGCCGCTAAAACAATCTTCACTATCATCTATTTTTCTCCCTTTTCCTTGAGAATAAAACGAATTGGAGTTCCCTCAAATCCGAAATTGTTTCTTAATGTATTTTTCAGATACCGTTCGTATGAAAAATGGAACAGGTCTGACTTATTCACATAAAGCCTGAAAGTTGGAGGTCTTACTCCCACCTGCGTCATGTAATATATTTTTAAGCGTTTACCTTTATCAGAAGGTGGCTGTACCATGGCAACCGCATCATTGAGCACATCATTCAACACGCCGGTCTGTATTCTTAAAGCAGCCTGGTTACTCACAAAATCAATAAGCTCAAGCAGCCGGCTTATACGACTGCCTGTTTTAGCCGAGATAAATACAACAGGGGCATAATTCATAAACTCCAAATCCTGATACACCTTTTTACGGTACTCTTCCATTGTATCAGTTTCTTTTTCCACTAAATCCCATTTATTGATGGCTATTATAGAAGCTTTCCCCTGTTCATGGGCATAACCCGCAATTTTGGTATCCTGTTCAGTTACGCCTTCCTGAGCATCGATCATTATTATGCATACATCAGCTCTGTCAACGGCTGTCCAGGATCTGATAATGCTATATCTCTCAATATTCTCCTTAATACGGCTCTTTCTTCTTATGCCGGCTGTATCAATAAACATATATCTTTTACCATCGGTCTCATAATAAGTATCAATTGCATCCCTCGTTGTTCCGGGTATATTGCTCACTATAACACGTTCTTCTCCCAAAATCTTATTTATGACAGAAGATTTTCCCACATTGGGCTTTCCTATTACAGCCACCTTTATCCAGTCATCATCATCTGTCTCTTCTTTCTCTTCAGGAAAATTCTCATATATCGCATCCAAAAGCTCACCTATACCAAGACCATGTATGGACGATATCGGGAAAATTTCCCCCATTCCCAGATTATAAAACTCATAAACTTCAGGGGGGACTTCCCCTACATTATCTACTTTATTAACTGCTACCACAACAGGCTTTTCAGACTTTCTCAACATTACTGCCACATCATGATCTGCGGCAGTTACGCCTGTTTTTACATCAACCATGAGCACAATAACATCTGCCGTCTCAATAGCAATCTCAGCCTGGCGAACCATTTGCTTTTTGATATAATCATCAGAATATGGCTCTAAACCGCCAGTATCTATAAGAGTGAATTTCCTTCCACGCCATTCACTTTCACCATAGATTCTGTCCCGGGTAATTCCCGGTGTATCTTCAATGATCGATACTCTCTTACCTATAAGATAATTAAAAAAAGTTGACTTTCCTACATTGGGTCTGCCAACAACTGCAACTATAGGTTTTGACACAGTCTTACCTCCGTCTTGTTTTCAATATAAACATTTTACCCGCTTTTGTCGTAGTTATCAAACAATACTATAAAAGAACTTTTTATTTTAGTATACAACATTGTGCCGGACTAATCACTACTATTAGAAAATCAAACAACCTTATAACATGCAAAATCCCCCGATGTTTATTCGGGGGATTTATTTGTCCTCATATTTTATAGTATTAAGCACTACTTCAAACTTTGCAGATATTCAACAAGCAGATCCTTTTCATTTTCTGATTTTTTAAAAATACATATAAGTTTATTTTTACTCTTAATTTTTTCAAAACAATTGACCTTTCAACATCAATATAGAGTGCGTCAACATGTGAACTTCTATTAGGGTAAGTTTTGATTTTTCTAAAAGGTGAATCTTGTGATGAATTAACAATATCCGTTACTAATTCAGCCTGTTCATTCAACACAACTTGTTTATCCAATTTAGTTTGTTTATTAATAATATTTTGTTTTGTTAACATGATACTTGCACATAGCACAGCCAAAATTATAAAAAACGCAAAGGAAAATAAAGTCTTTTTCCTGTTCATTATATTACCTCTCTATGCATAAATTCAAAAGAAGCTGGGTGACTGATATTAATTATCAAGCTGCCCAGCTTCTTTATAGCTCCTTATGCACTCATCCTATGCTTCCATATTGAAAAGCGCTGTTGATAGATAGCGTTCTCCGGTATCAGGAAGGATGACCACAATGTTTTTGCCTTTGTTTTCCGGTCTTTTGGCAAGCACAGTTGCAGCATGAAGTGTTGCTCCGCTGGAGATACCAACAAGCAAACCTTCGGCTTTGGCAAGCTTTCTGGATGTTTCAAAAGCTTCTTCATTCTGCACAGTGATAATTTCATCCAAAATGCTTGTGTTAAGAACTTTTGGTACAAATCCAGCACCGATACCCTGAATTTTATGAGGACCTTTCTGACCTCCTGAAAGCACTGCCGAATCTGCAGGCTCAACTGCCACGATTTTTACATCAGGATTTCTCGATTTTAATACTTCACCTACACCAGTAATTGTACCTCCGGTACCTATTCCAGCTACAAAAATATCTACTTTTCCATCTGTATCTCTCCATATCTCTTCAGCAGTTGTCTTTCTGTGGATTTCCGGATTGGAGGGATTTTCAAACTGCTGTGGTATGAAAGAGTTAGGTATTTCAGCAGCGAGTTCCTTGGCCTTTTCAATTGCCCCGGGCATGCCCTCGGCACCTGGAGTAAGTACCAGCTCCGCACCGAGCGCCTTCATAAGAGCTCTTCTTTCAACACTGAATGTATCGGGAAGAGTAATAATCAGTCTGTAGCCTCTGGCTGCCGCAACGAAAGCCAGTGCAACACCGGTATTGCCGCTGGTGGGTTCAATGATAACTGTATCTTTGTTGATAAGACCTTTTTCCTCTGCGTCCTTAATCATGGCGTATCCAATTCTGTCTTTAACGCTTCCAGCCGGATTGAAATATTCAAGTTTACCAAGTATCTTTGCATCAACACCCTGTTGCTTTGTATAATTTGAAAGTTCAAGCAAAGGTGTATTTCCTATAAGATCTGTCAAATTTTTTGCAATATTCATATTATACCTCCACAATCTAACACATAGTATTTCTATCGGTTTAATAATATTATATTACAACAGGGCTCATGTGGCAACAAAAATTTCAGATATTCCTATAGGAATACTTGGTTTTAATTTTTCATCAGTTCAGTCTTTGTTATAATGCCGCCTCCCACCACCATGTCATCCAGATACAATACTACTGACTGACCGGGAGCCACAAAAGGCTGTGGTGTTTCAAAAACAATTTCAGCTTTACTGTCATCCATGGGTATAACCTTTGCAGGTACCTCTTTCTGAGAATAGCGTATTTTTGCGTGTACCTTTATCTCTTTCTCTGGTCTTTCATATAGAATATAGTTCATCTCCCGGGCAATGAGGCTAGAAACCAAAGCATCCTGCCTTGAGCCTAAAGTTACCGTATTGGTTTTGCTGTCTTTATCTATGACATACTTACGTTCCGGAAAACTCATTCCCAGCCCTTTTCTCTGGCCAATTGTATAGTGGATCATACCTTTGTTCTTTCCAATTATATTGCCTTCTTTGTCAATATAGGTACCTTCCGGAATTTCGATGTTCCGGTATTTCTTAATAAAGTCCACGTAATTGCCGGTATCCACAAAACAAATATCCTGACTGTCAGGTTTTCTGGCATTTACCAAACCCTTTTCTTCGGCAATTTTTCTTACCTCTGTTTTCTTATAATCACCTAAAGGCAGTATCAGATGTTCAAGCTGGTACTGGTTAAGCATATAAAGTACGTAACTCTGATCCTTTGAAAGGTCCACAGCTTTCTTAAGAACGTATCTGCCCAGTTTGCTGTCATAAGCCACTCTGGCATAATGACCGGTTGCAATATAGTCCATCTCAAGAGAGAGAGCTTTAATGAGCATTCCGCTGAACTTCATATGCTTATTGCAGGCTATACATGGATTTGGTGTCTCTCCTTCCAGATATGAATCAACGAAATAATCGACCACCAGCTCTTTGAACTGCTCCTTCATATTCAGCACATAAAATGGTATTCCCAGTTTAAATGCTGTAGCCCTTGCATCCTCCACATCTTCAAGGGAACAGCATGTTCTGGTGTGCGGGTTACATGTATCCGGAGCATCCCAGAGCCTTAATGTTGCACCATATACATCATATCCTCTATCAAGTAAAATAGTAGCGGCAACACTTGAATCAACACCGCCGCTCATTCCTACAAGTACTTTTTTCTTTGTCTTCATTTAACCTCCAAAATCTAATCTATTCTGTCAAGAGCCTGAGCCAAATCTTCAATCAAATCCTCGGGATCTTCAATCCCTACTGAAATACGTATCATATCCGGTGTAACACCAGCCAAACGCTGCTCCTCTTCGCTCAACTGAGCATGGGTTGTGCTCGCCGGATGAATTACAAGTGATTTGGCATCAGCTACATTTGCCAAGTGTGAGAATAACTCAAGTCCCTCTATAAAAATCTTTCCTGCTTCCAATCCTCCCTTTACACCAAATGTAAATATGGATCCAGCACCCTTGGGCAGGTATTTTGAAGCAAGTTCATGATATTTATTGCCGGGAAGTGAAGGATAATTTACCCAGCTTACTTTCTCATGTTTTGTAAGAAAATCTATAATCCTTTTAGTATTCGAGACATGCCGCTCAACTCTCAACGACAGGGTTTCAAGACCCTGAAGCAGCAGGAAAGCGTTAAAAGGACTTATACATGCTCCTGTATCTCTTAAGAGCGTTACCCTTGCTTTTGTTATATAAGCTGCCTCACCCACATCTTTGGCGTAGCGTATGCCATGATAGCTCGGATCGGGTTCGGTCATCATCGGAAACCTTCCACTTGCTTCCCAGTCAAATTTTCCGGAATCTACGATAATTCCGCCAAGTGAAGTACCATGACCACCTATGAATTTTGTCAACGAATGGACAACTATATCCACACCGTGATCAATGGGTCTTATGAGATAGGGTGTACCGAAAGTATTGTCGCAAATAACAGGTATTCCATTTTCATGGGCTATTTCAGCAACCTTTTCCATATCTATCAGATTTATTCCCGGATTGCCTATGGTTTCGAAGTATATAGCCTTGGTTTTTTCCGTAATGGCTTTTCTGAAGTTCTCAGGGTCATCCGGATCAACAAATATGGTCTTTATCCCAATATTTTTAAATGTATGGGTGAACAAATTGAAAGTACCGCCATATAAAGTGCTGGCAGAAACAATTTCATCGCCTGCTCCCGCAATATTGAGTATGGCATATGTAATCGCGGCGGAACCTGAAGCTGTAGCCAACGCACCAATGCCATTTTCCAATGCAGCCATTCTTTTTTCCAGCACATCTGTTGTAGGGTTCATTATTCTTGTATAGATGTTACCGGCCTCTTTCAGACTGAATAGATTGGCCGCATGTTCTATGCTGTCAAAAACATATGAAGTTGTCTGATAAATAGGCACTGCCCTTGAACCGGTGGCAGGATCCGGGCTTTGTCCTGCATGGACCTGTAAAGTGTCAAACCTGTATTTTTTCATAAAAACACCCTCATTTCTCTTAAATATTTAAATTTATTTTATGCAAGCCTTTAAATATAATACATTAAAGCCTCCATACCATTACGGCGTTTATACTCATTTACCAGATCTTCAAGTGTTATCGAGTCAACGGTTTCAATAATGCGCTCCTCTATTTTGTCCCAAACCATAACTTTTAAGCAGTATTGTACACTCTTTTGATCCATAATCTTCTCTTCTGCATTTTCTGCAATTGACAGTTTTCCTTCCAGAACTCTTAAAACATCCCCTACTTTGATATCAGAAGGTTCCTTGGCAAGATAATAACCGCCCTGTGCCCCTTTAATACTTTTGACCAAACCAGCCTTTCTGAGAGCTGAAAAAACCTGTTCCAGATAGTTTGTTGATATATTTTGCCGTTCTGCTATGGAGCTCAATGCCAGGCATTCGCCACTGGAATGCACAGCCAGATCTACCAAAGCCCTTAATCCATAACGTCCTTTTGTCGAAATTTTCATATACTCCTCATCCTAATTCATATTATCCCTATATGTTTTATATGAATTATATATCTAAACTCAATCCCCTGTCAACACAAAAATTTACAGTTTTTAAATCATTAACCATTTGTTTCATGTTTATTATATCCAATCAAATCCTTTACTACCTCTCCCGCGATGATAAGACCAACTACTGACGGCACGAATGAAACACTGCCGGGAATTTGATGTTTGACTGTACATGTTCTTTGGCTTCCCTTCGGACATATGCAGTGTTTCATGCAGCTTGCATCTTCAGAAGTTATGGGTTTTATTGGCGGTTCTGTAGAGAACACAACCTTCAGCGAATCAATATTGCGCTGGCGCAGTTCACTTCGCATAACCTTAGCCAGTGGATCCACCGTTGTCTTATAAATGTCAGTTACAACAAAACGAGTTGGATCCAGTTTATTTCCGGCTCCCATTGAACTTATAATCGGGATATTGCGTTTTTTTGCCTGCACTGCCAGATCTATCTTGGCTGTTACGGTATCGACCGCATCAACAATATAGTCATAATCATCTTTGATTAACTCTTCTGCACATTCGGGCAGATAAAATTTTTTGTGCACTTCAACTTTGGCCTTTGGATTTATCTCCAAAATCCTTTCTTTCATTACCTCTGCCTTGGGTTTCCCAACAGTTTTGCTTGTTGCATGTATTTGTCTGTTAATGTTTGTAGTGCATACCAGATCATCATCTACCAGAACAAAATTTCCAACCCCTGCGCGGACCAACCCTTCTGCCACAAAAGAACCAACTCCGCCTACGCCGAATATGGCTACTTTACTTTTTTTTAATATTTCAAGGCTTTTTTTACCTATTAACAGTTCAGTTCTTGAAAATTCATGTAACATATTCTCACCTGTTCACAACTTAATTTTATTGCTTTTTATTATGTTGCTTTATCTTTAAAAAATCAACAAATTTAAATACATATTCTATTTTTTCGATTTATTCATATTCCACAACATCAAGAATTACTGAAAGTTATTATCGGTAATGTCGAATTTATTTGTGTATTATTAATAACT
>ERZ773359.3558-NODE-3558-length-17637-cov-16.676658_pt1 | contig 17637 bp, 15 predicted proteins | sample MGYA00374955_ERZ773359 | MGnify/ENA primary metagenome ERZ773359 (study PRJEB29098, sample SAMN04486028) | biogas fermenter metagenome | study: EMG produced TPA metagenomics assembly of the Biogas fermentation microbial communities from Germany - Plant 4 DNA1... | reverse complement strand
ACCATCACTATTTTACTATTGACTTTTTAAAATCTATTTAATGCAACACTACTGTGTACAGACTGTTAGCTATTTACCACACTTTATTTCTACAGTTGTAGTTGCAGGTATGGTTTTAAGCTTTACTAGTACGGATGGTATTATAACGAATATTTTAACCTTATTTGGATTCCCAAAGCAAAATTTGCTTATGGACGCTTCAAACTTTAGGACTATCTATGTAGCCTCTGGAATTTGGCAGGGTGTAGGCTGGGGATCTATTATCTATATCGCTGCATTGTCAGGAATCAATCAGGAGCTCTACGAAGCAGCAAAAATTGACGGTGCTGGTAGATGGAAACAAACACTCCATGTTACTTTGCCTGGAATTACACCCACAATTATTACCATGCTTATACTTCGTGTAGGTACTATGATGAGCTTAGGCCATGAAAAGGTAATGCTTCTTTATAATCCAGGTATATATGAAACTGCGGATGTAATATCAACGTATGTTTATCGAAAAGGTTTAATCGACATGAGCTATAGCTATAGTGCAGCTGTTGGATTATTTAACTCAGTAGTAAACCTTGTCTTGTTGTGGGGTGCTAATAAAATTAGCCGTTCACTAACTGAAACTAGTTTATGGTGAGGTGAATCATTATGTCAAAACTTACTTTTGGAGAGAAAGTATATCAGGTTTTTAACTATGCATTTCTCACATTGCTTGCTTTTATGACATTATATCCATTTCTTTATGTAATCTTTGCTTCTTTTAGTAATCCGGTAAAACTATATACACATGAAGGTCTGCTTTTGTATCCCCAGGGATTTACTACACGAGCATATGAAATGGTTTTAAAGGATCCACGTATTGTCACTGGCTATGCAAATACCATTTTTTATGTTGTGGTGGGAACAGCGTTAAACATAATAATGTCTTGTATAGGTGCTTATGTGCTATCCAGACCCTATTTAAAATTGCGTAGATTTTTTACTATTATGATTGTTTTTACCATGTATTTTGGTGGTGGACTAATACCTCACTACCTTCTTGTTAAATCCCTTCATTTGGATAATACCCGTTGGGCTCTTATAGTTCCTGGGCTGATAAATACATGGAACCTGATTATTATGATGACAGCCTTTAGAAATGTTCCAATATCACTGGATGAGAGCGCCCGTATTGATGGTGCAGGGGAATGGCGTATATTGTTCCAAATAGTTTTACCTCTAGTGGTACCCACAATTATGGTTATGGTTTTATATTGTGCAGTAGGACATTGGAATTCATGGTTTAATGCTATGATTTACCTACGTGACAGAGGAAAGTATCCATTACAATTGTTTTTACGAGAAATACTAGTAGAAAACCGACTAAATGAAATAACTGCAGGCCAGGGCCAGGCGAATGAGGTTGAAGATGTGGGAACAACAATCAAATATGCTACAATAATAGTGTCTACAGTGCCTATTTTGCTTGTATATCCCTTTATTCAAAAATACTTTGTGCATGGGGTTATGATTGGGGCAATAAAAGGATAAATACTTTAATATAAAAAATGGTAAATGCTCTAATATTGTATTGACTAATATATAGGCCATGCTATAATTAATAATAAGGTAAGCGGTTTCCTAAAAGGAGTTGAGGCCTTGGCAACAATTTATGATATAGCTAAAAAAGCAGGCGTGTCTACGGCGACGGTATCTAGGGTTATTAATGGCTCCAATCATCCAATTAAGGAGGAAACCAGGCAAAAAATTTTGCAGATTGCTCGAGAATTAAATTACCGCCCAAATGCCATAGCCAAAAGCCTAGCAGGAGGTAAAAGCTATACAGTCGCATTGCTTATTCCCAGTATTACAAATGATTTTTATACTCAAATATGCGAAGTTATTGAAGAGAAACTAGAAGAAAAAGGATATCACACTTATCTTTGTAATACCCGTAGAAGTGTGGAAAAAGAAAGCCGTTATGTTGAAAGTTTAATTGCTAGACAAGTAGATGGCGTTATTTTTAGTCCCACCCGCGTAAAGCCAGAGGATAACCAAGTCAATTTAGATAACATTGATAAACTAAAAAAACATGGCATAGCTGTTGTAGCATTTGGAAGTCAATTTAAAGGAGTTAGCCAGATATATATTAATACCTATCAAGGGGCTTTAGATGCAACACGCTATTTAATTAGCTTAGGACATAAAAGAATTGGATTTATTGATGGTTTAAAAGCGGGAACCCGTAAAAGTAGAAGACGAGGATATATAAAAGCTTTAGAGGAATTTCAGATAGAGTTTGATCCATCACTTGTTGCAGAAGGAAACTTAGAAATTGAAGACGGTTATTCATGCACATTGAAGTTGCTAGGCCTAAAACAACCACCTACAGCGATTTTAGCAGTCAACAATTTAATGGCAGTAGGCGCACTGAAAGCTGCTAAGGATCTTGGACTAGATGTCCCAGAAGACCTCTCAGTAATAGGTTTTGATGATAGTATGTTATCTAAAGTAGTAGATCCTTCTCTAACAGTTATCAAGCAACCCCTTAAGGAGATAGGAGAGGCAGCTGTCAAACTTTTAATGGATCAGCTTGAAGGTAATAAAATACATGATACAATACAACTACAAACCCGCATGATTACAAGAGAATCATGCGGGAATCCAAGGAAAAGGGGATAGACCATGGAGAGTTTAGGAGTAGCTATCATAGGATGTGGGGCTATACATAATGTTCATGTAGATGCTATTAAAAACAATGGTATGGGTCGTATACTTTGGTTTGTAGACACTCAGGAGGAAAGGGCCAAAGCTTCTGCGCAAAAGCATGGAGGACAGTGGCATACAGATTACCATAGGGTATTTGAAGACCCTAATGTTGACGTAGTGCACATATGTACTCCTCACTACTTACATGCTCAAATGGCTATCGATGCCGTTAATGCCGGTAAACATGCCTTTGTTGAAAAGCCTGTAGCTACTAATTTAGAAATGGCTAAGATGATGGCTGAAGCTGCTAAGAAGAATAATAGAATGATCACCATTTGCTTTCAAAACAGATATAATCCCACTTCAGTAAGGGCAAAAGAAATACTCAATAGTGGTGAGTTGGGTAAAATTATAGGGATAAAAGGATTGGTAACCTGGTATCGTGATTCTGATTATTATACCTCAAGCGATTGGAGAGGTAGATTTGATACAGAAGGTGGCGGAGTTTTAATCAATCAATCTATTCATACCCTAGATCTTATACAGTGGTTAGTGGAAGATGTAGTAGAATACATTCAGGGAAATGTGTCAACAAGGGTGTTAAAAGATGTTATAGAAGTTGAAGATACTGCAGATGCCACCCTATATTTTAAGAATGGAGCAAGAGGTATTTTTTATGCAACTAACTGCTACACAGATAATTCACCAGTTGAAATCGAAATCCATTTGGAAAAAGGTAAGTTAAGAATTTGTGATGATAAATTAATAAAGATACAGGATGGAAAATTTGAAGTATTAGTTGATGAGACTTGTGAAACATCCCCTTACAAATCCTATTGGGGAATGAGCCATGACACATTGATTAGAGAATTTTATGAAAACTTGATAAGAGGAAATAATAGAGATATTATTCCTGTGGAAGAAGGCATGATCTCCCTTCAAATACTGGATGGAATCTACAAATCTTCATCCACAGGCAATAAAATAAAAATTAATTAACAGAGAGGTGTCGAAGATGAAAAAACCTTTAGTAGCTGCCCAGCTTTACACTATTCGGGATTTTACCAAAACTCCAGAGGACTTGGATAAGAGCATGGAAAAGATAAAGAAAATTGGATACAATGCTGTTCAGGTATCAGGAATAGGTCCTATGGATCACCAACAGGTAAAGGATATTATGGACAAATATGGGCTAACTATCTGTGCCACCCATATTAGTTTTGAAAAAATGCAAGAGGATTTAGATGATGTAATATATCAACATAAGCTATGGAATTGCAAATATGCTGGAGTAGGCGCCATGCCCCCCAAATATCAAACCAGCAAGGAAGGATACATTGCATTTGCTAAAGAGGCGTCTGAAATTGGCAAAAGGTTAGCTGATGAAGGATTACAGTTTATTTATCATAACCATCACTTTGAATTCATGAAATTTGATGGAGTCCTGGGTATGGATATACTCTTAAACGAATCAGATCCAGAGGCTTTTGGTTTTGAAATTGATACCTTTTGGGTACAGACTGGAGGATGCAATCCAGTAGACTGGATTAATAAGGTTGCAGGAAGGATGCAGGTAGTTCACTTCAAGGATATGGCCATAGATAAAGAAGAGGTAAAGCCCATAATGGCTGAAGTTGGTGAAGGAAATCTTAACTGGCCTGATATAATTGATGCTTGTGTAAAAACCAATGTGGAATGGGCTGCAGTAGAGCAGGATATATGCAAGCGAGATCCCTTTGAGAGCTTGGAGATTAGCTTAAAGAATCTCAAAGAATTAGGGCTTAATTCATAAAATAAAAAGGAGGAAGATATATATGGAAAAGGTAAGAGTGGGGATAGTAGGAATAGGTAATATGGGTAGTGCACATGCAAATTACCTTTTTGAAAACCAAATTGAGAATGCAGAATTAACTGCAGTTTGCGATATAAATCCTGACAGATTAGAATGGGCAAAAAACAGATTTGGTGATAAGGTAAAGCTATTTGAGGACGCTAAGGCTATGTTCTCATCAGGAGTAGTGGATGGAGTTATAATTGCTACACCTCACTACGATCATCCACCTTTGGCTATAGAAGCTTTTGAAAATGGACTTCATGTTTTATGTGAAAAACCAGCAGGGGTATATACAAAGCAGGTTAGAGAAATGAACGAGGCTGCTAAAAAGAGTAATAAGGTATTTTCTATGATGTTCAATCAGCGCACAAATCCACTATATCAGAAAATGAAAGATTTGGTACAATCCGGAGAACTAGGCGAGATAAAACGAACTAATTGGATAATAACCGATTGGTACAGATCTCAAAGCTATTATGATTCCGGTGGGTGGAGAGCTACCTGGGCAGGAGAAGGCGGTGGGGTTTTACTTAATCAATGTCCCCATAATCTAGATCTGTGGCAATGGATATGTGGAATGCCTGTTAGAGTTCGTGCTTTTCTGGGTTATGGAAAATACCATGATATCGAAGTAGAAGACGATGTTACTGCTTATGTAGAATATCCCAATGGAGCAACAGGGGTCTTCATTACATCTACAGGTGATGCACCAGGAACTAATCGCTTTGAAATAACAGGAGATCGAGGTAAGCTGGTGGCAGAGAATGGTAAGCTGACTTTCTGGCGTCTAAGAGTTTCCGAGAGACAGTTTAATAAGGAATATACCGGTGGATTTGGTGAACCAGAATGCTGGAAATGCGAGATTCCCATTGTAGGAGTAGAGACAGCACATAAAGGTATTACTGCTAACTGGGTAAATGCTATATTAAAAGGAACTCCTCTCTTAGCACCAGGCGAGGAAGGGATAAAAGGCTTGACTATATCCAATGCCATGCATTTATCATCTTGGACTGATGATTGGGTAGATATTCCTTTTTATGAAGATCTTTTCTATGACAAACTTCAAGATAAGATCAAGAATTCTACTTTCAAAAAGAAAGCAACAAGCGGTAAGGTATTAGATGTAGAAGGGACGTATTAAAATGAAAGTCGGAATTTGTACTTCAGTGGATCAAATTCAAACCATGGAGGAAATGGGCTTTGACTTTATAGAGCCAGCTGTAGTTAGTATAGTTGGAATGGCGGAATCTGAGTACAAAGAAGCACTAGCTAAAGCTAAAGATGCAAGTATTAGCTGTGAAGTTTTTAATATTCTCTTTACAGGAGATATTAAGCTGGTAAGACCTGAATTGAATCTAGATAAGTTAAGGGAATACCTCAAAGGAGCTTTTGATAAAATAGCTCCCTTTGGTCCTAAAATAGTTGTATTTGGCAGCGGATTCGCTCGTAGGGTGCCAGACGGAGTTAGCTTTGAAGATGGATGGAGGGACTTAGTAGAGGCAGCCAGGGTAGTGGGAGAGGTAGCATCCCAATACGACATAACCATTGCTATGGAGTCTCTTAATAAAAAAGAATCAAATATTCTAAACTCAGTATCTGAAGGTATGAAGTTCGTAAATGAAGTTAACCACCCTAACATAAGGCTATTGGCAGATTTTTATCATATGAGAATGGAAAATGAGCCTGTGGATGTTATTGAGCAGCTAACTCCCGACATTCTTGTACATGCCCATATAGCTCGTGGCAATGATAGATATTTTCCCTTAAAGGCAGATGAAGATATATACAGTGAATTCTTCCAAAGCTTAAAGGAGATTGGCTATAAGGGCAGAATCAGCATAGAGGGTGGGACTGATGATGTTAGAAGAGATGGTCCCATAGCCTTAGAATTACTTAGAAAACTTAGCTCATAGGTTTTTAATAAAGAAATATAGAAAAAGCATAATAATATATCCCCGGGCATAATTATATAGTGTAGAAGCAGGGCATTGTGCCTTAGGGGGTGTTGGTATGCAAATTTTTTATATCCGTAAGAGTACTGTAAAGTGGGTAATTGCTATAGCAGTTGTTATTATACTTGCAATTATTATATGGAGGATTTTTGGTTTGGATGCCCAACAATCCCAGAATACCCTAATGGTTGCACAAATAGATAGAATTATAAATTGACCTTCGTTAATAATTAACGAGGGTCTTCTTATTTTTTAAGAATATTATTTTAAAAGCATAGAATATATGGTAAAATGTTATAGATTTAATGAGTTGTGATTTTGTTAACTAAGGAGGAAGTAATGGAAAGATTTATACCAGAGATAAGAGGAACCTTAAGAAGAAATATGATAGAAGTGCCAGATTGTATTCGGCAGGCATCTGGCATAAGAATTTTTGGTAAGCGAATTCGTTCTTTAGCTTTTACTACTGATGTTGCAGTAATAAAAAATATTAATGCTGATGCCATAATTGCTGTATATCCTTTTACTCCACAACCTACTATAACCAAAGCAATAACCATGGCTGCTGATGTACCGGTGTTTTGCGGAGTTGGCGGTGGCTTAACTACGGGAAAAAGAGTGGTTAACCTTGCCTTAGATGCAGAATTTGAGGGAGCCATTGGGGTAGTAGTAAATGCACCTACTCCCAATGAAACTATAAGAGCAGTCCGAAATACCATAGATATTCCTATAGTGGTCACAGTGGTGTCAGAGAAAACTGATATCCAAGCTCGCCTAGATGCAGGAGCTACCATCTTAAATGTTTCAGGAGCTGCCAAAACTATAGACATAGTAAAAAAGATAAGAGATAGGTTTCCTGAAGTGCCTATTATCGCCACAGGCGGTCCAACGGAAGAAACTATTCTAAAAACCATTGAAGCAGGGGCTAATGCTATTACATACACACCACCTACTCCTGCGGAATTATTTAAGGTATCTATGGAAAGGTATAGAAAAGAACTTAGCTAACCTAAATCTAAAAAAAGCTTCGATCTTTTTAGCATCGAAGCTTTTCTATTTCCTTGAAAAAATTAGGATAGGATATGTCTGCCCATTGGGCATCTTCAATAATTGTGGTTCCTTCTGCAATCAATCCCCCGATGGCTGCCATCATTACCAATCTGTGATCAGAACCTGGTTTAATACTTGTTCCAAATAAAGGGGTAGGGCCTTGAATAATCATTCCATCGGAAGTAGCCTGGACATCTGCTCCAAAGCTTTTTAGAATATTTACGGTGGAATCTATTCTGTTGGATTCCTTAACCTTTAGTTCCTCCGCATCTCGTATGATGGTAGTTCCCTTAGCCTGAGTAGCTGCAAGGGCTATTATGGGTAGCTCATCAATTAATCTAGGAATTAAATCACCTTCTATTATAGTACCTTTAAGGGAAGAAGTTCGGACCACTATATCTGCTGAAGGCTCCATTGATCCTTGATCTATTCTTTCAATTTCTATTTCAGCCCCCATATGCTTATAAACTTCAAGAATTCCGGAGCGAGTTGGATTGACTCCAACATTTTGTAAAAGTATTTCAGATTTGGGGACAAGTAGGGCTGCTGTAATAAAATATGCAGCGGAAGAAATATCTCCAGGGATTATTAAATCCTGAGCATAGAGATAGGGCAGAGGATGAACTGTGATAGTATTATCATCATCTACCTGGATGTTTCCACCAAAAGTCTCAAGCATTATTTCTGTATGGTTCCTGGATAGGGTAGGTTGTCGGATGGTGGAACTATTATCGGCATATAAGGAGGCTAAAATAATGGAGGATTTAACCTGGGCACTAGCTACAGGTAGGGTGTAATCTATAGCCTTTAGATAATCACTTTTCTTAGCTTTTACGGTAATAGGGAGAAAGTCACCTTTGCTGCCTGTATCAAAAGAGGCCCCCATTTGGCGGAGGGGAATTGTAACCCTGTCCATTGGTCGATTGCATAGGGATTCATCACCAGTTAATGTAGAATCAAAGTTTTGTCCAGATAAAAGCCCAAGCAGTAGTCTGGCTGTAGTGCCTGAGTTACCTGCTTCCAGTAGTTTTTGGGGTGTAGATAGTCTCTGTAAGCCTTGTCCATGTACCAAGATAGTATTATCTTTCTGTATATCTATTGATATGCCCAGCTGCCGAAAAATTTCAATGGTGCTTACGCAGTCGTTGGCCATAAGAAAGTTTTTTAATCGAGTAGTTCCATGAGCTAGGGCGCCAAATATTATACCCCTATGGGAAATAGATTTATCTCCTGGAATTTGTATTCCACCCTTTAATTGTTTAGCAGGGGAAATTTCTATTCTCAAACCATAACCTCCTTATATAGCTTAGTATGTGAAGGTCTTATAATTATTTTCTGATAAAACTCCCTTGGCCTTTTCCAGAGAAGCCTTGTCCAAAAAAGAGATAACCAGTGAGCCAGGTTCACCTTCACGGCTGTTAATGATTCGTAGGTTTTTAATATTTATTGAGTGTTTACCTAAGATAGTAGCCACTTCTCCGATGACCCCTGGTCGATCCTCTACATCAACATAGAGGTCATAATAGGGAAGAAGATTTAAAACCTGACGTACCGGTAGGTTTTCTCTATATACTTTTGCAGAAGCAAAGAAATCTTCAATTTCTGAAGCCTTGTCCTTATCCAACATTGTACAAAAATCAGTAAGATATTTATTTATATATTCTATTAGGGAGATTAGCTCCTTTTTATTGGCTAAGGATATATTTTTCCACATTTCTGGATTAGATGAGGCAATTCTAGTTATGTCCCTAAAACCTCCAGCAGCTAGCTTTTCACAGAGATGTGAAGAATCATCCATGTCCTTTACTGTGTTTACTAAAGCAGCTGCTACAACATGGGGTAGATGGCTTACAGCACCAATGATTCTGTCATGTCTTTTTGCATCTACTACCAGAGGTAGGGCACCTATAGAAGATAAAAACTCTGATAAGGAGTTTAAAGCCCAAGCTGGTGTAGAATCCAAGGGCGTAAGGATATAGTAGGCATTTTCAAAAAGATGAGGGAGGGAGGCATGATATCCAGAATATTGGGTACCTGCCATAGGATGACCTCCTATAAATATAGCTCTACTAAGCCCTGTTGAATGGACAGTTTGGGCAACCTCCATAATATTTTGTTTGGTACTAGCTACGTCGGTTACTATGGTATCTTCATCCAATAAATACATGACCTCCCTTATGATAGAGGTCATGGTATGGACTGGGGTACATAGAAAAACTAAGTCAGCACCCTGGACGCCTTCAGCTAGATCCTCAGTAATATAATCGGCCACCTTATCTATTAAGGCTGATTCTAGACTTTCTTTATTAGAGTCAATAGCGACAATAAAACAATTTGGATGCTTTTTTTTGATAGCTTTAGCTAGGGATCCCCCAATTAGCCCTAAACCTACAATACAAATCTTAGAAAAAATCATATGGGTAACTCCCTCTTTAAAATGGGTGCTATTTTCCGTATCTCATCCATTAGAGTAGAAAAGCTTTCAAAGTTCAGAGACTGATTTCCATCGGAAAGGGCAACTTGGGGATTTGGATGAACTTCTATCATTAATCCATCAGCACCTGCAGCAATACCTGCTCTAGCCATGGGAGTAACCAGGTTCCATTTGCCAGTCCCGTGGCTAGGATCAACGATTATGGGTAAATGACTAATTTCTTTTATAATAGGCACACTGCTTAGGTCAAGAGTATTTCGGGTATAGGTTTCAAAGGTGCGGATACCTCGTTCACATAATATTATGTTATAATTTCCTTCGTTCATAATATATTCTGCCGCATTTAGCCATTCTTCAATATTTGATGATAGCCCCCGCTTGAGAATTACCGGCATTTTTGTTCTTCCTACACGCTGAAGCAAATCAAAGTTTTGCATGTTTCTTGCACCGATTTGAACAACATCCACATATTCCATGGCCTTTTCCAGGGAATCATTGCTTACTACCTCTGAAACTATTAGCAAGCCCGTTTCTTTACGGACCTGGGCTAAAAGTTTTAGTCCTTCTTCACCCAAGCCTTGGAAGGAATAAGGGGAAGTACGAGGTTTATATGCTCCGCCACGAAGGAATTGGACACCTTGGCTTTTGAGAAAAAGAGCAGTTTCCATAATCTGTTCTTCGTTTTCCACAGCGCAAGGTCCTGCAATTATAGCTAAGGAGCGTCCTCCCACTTCTACGCCTTTTATGTTTATAATTGATGATTCTGGCTTAAATGTTTTACCTACAAGCTTATAGGGGTCTATAATGGGAACTAAACGCTCTACTCCAGGCATGACTTCGAGGGGGGTATTAGCCAGTTTGCGTTTGTCACCTATAACTCCTATAATAGTTCTTTCTGAACCAACTGAGATATGAACTCCTAAACCTAAGTCTTTTAGAAGTTTTTCAACATTATTGATTTGATCTTGACTTGCATTAGACTTCATTACAATAACCATACTGCCATTCTCCATTCCTTAACATTATTTTCTAATATAAGTTTAGTTTACCATACTACCATACTTCATTATTCTAAAGATTAATATTTAACTATATCAGAAATATTTAATTTTTCAAGTCATTTATTACTTCTTTTAATGCTTCAACAAAGATTTCATTTTCTTCTTGAGTACCTATAGTTACTCTAATCCAATCATCCATTCCATATATATCTCCGGATCTAATTATGACTCCTTTTTTAAGTAATGCCTTAAAGACTTCGACACTGGAAAGATTGACATTTACCATTAAAAAGTTTGCATAGGTAGGAATATATTCTAATCCCATTTTGTCAAAAGCAGAGTACAGATATTCTTTTCCTTGATTATTACTTTGTATACTCTTTTTTATAAACTCCTGATCTTTTAGGGCAGCTATTGCAGCCACTTGTGCTCCAGCATTGGTGTTAAAAGGACCTCGTACACGATTTAGATAACCTATTATATCTTTGTTGGATATGGCATATCCGATTCTAAGGCCAGCCATTCCATAGGCTTTGGAAAAGGTGCGAAGTATTATAATATTATCAAATTCATTTAAAAGCTCTAGACTTTCGGGATAATCTCCACCCCTGGCATATTCATAATAGGCCTCATCCAATACAACAAGCACATCCTTTGGAACCCTTTTTATAAAATCTAGCTGCTCCTGTGCTGAAATAATGGTTCCTGTAGGATTGTTAGGATTACATAGCCAAATAATCTTGGTCTTATCATTTATTTTTTCTAAAAAACCATTTAGATTCATACGATAATCTTGTGTTAAGGGGACTTCAATAGATTGACCATCCATAATCTTAACAACGGAATCATAGCGTGGGAATGAAGGAACACCCATAATAGCGTTATCTCCAGGATTAATATATGTTTGTGCTATTATTTCCAGTATTTGGTCGGTGCCTGCCCCCAAAAGTATTTGATCGGGATCTACTCCCAACTTTTCAGATAAAGCTAATTTGAGGCTTGTTCCGTTTCCATCAGGGTAGATAGCCATATTTTTAGCCCATTCTTCAACTGCCTTGGTAGCAGCTGGAGAATTACCTAAAGGATTTTCGTTGGAAGCAAGCTTAATTACCCTATCAATTCCCAATTCCCTTTTAACCTCGTCAATAGGTTTTCCCGGTATGTAAGGACTTAAGCTATTGATAGCGTTTCTTTGTTCTACCATTTAAATTCCTCCTCAATATATAGACAATATATTATTGAAATATCTTATAGATAATTTCTTGATCTACATTATTAAAAATATCAACTTTGCCGTATTCTATAGGAAGGATAAAGACTATGGAACCGGATCTATTCTTTTTATCATGGGTCATGGCTTGAATCAGGGATTCTATATCAACTTCCGTAATTTTTGTGGGAAGGTTTGCTGCTTTTAAGAGGTCAATAAGAAGATTAACTAAAGACTGATCCACTAGCCCCATACGTAAGGCTATCAAGGCTTCATATACCATGCCTAGAGCAACAGCTTCACCATGAGTGTATTGACCATAACCTGTTATGGCTTCTAGACCATGCCCTATAGTGTGGCCAAAGTTTAAGATTGCTCTTAGCCCTTTTTCCCTTTCATCCTGACCGACTATTTCAGCTTTTATTCTGCAGCAGCGTTGAATAGCATAGGCAAGAGCATTTTTTTCTTTTCTCATTAGTTTCTCTATGTTGTTTTCAAGCCATTTTAAAAATTCCTTATCCCATATAAACCCATACTTTATAAGCTCAGCCATACCTGTAGAAAATTGCCTATCTGGAAGGGTATTGAGTGTATTTATATTGATATATACTGATTTTGGCTGATAAAAACTGCCTATAATGTTTTTTGCCAATGGGTGATTGACAGCTACTTTTCCTCCTACACTGCTGTCTACCTGGGCTAATAAAGTAGTGGGTATTTGTATAAAATTGATACCTCTCATATAAGTAGAAGCAACAAAGCCGGCTAAGTCACCAACTACTCCTCCGCCTAATGCTATAATAGAAGAAGATCTATCAAGTTTAGCCTTTAGAGCTTTGGTGTATAGAGATTCTGCCACTTCAAGGCTTTTACTATTCTCGCCAGGCTGTATCACGGCTAAGGAAGTTTCACATCCCATAGAAGAAATAATATTTATAACATCACCAACAAATAATTCATTAACATTTTCATCGGTGACCAGCATAACTTTATTGCCTATATAGTTTTTAACGGCAGATCCTATACCCTGCCAGCCATCGTTGATATGAATAGCATAAGAATCTTGGGGTAAGTCTAGATTAATAATTATTGGTTCCATGGAATTTTATCTCCTTATAAAAAAGTTAGAATATTGTCAAGGTTTATTTTTAGTTGATTTTATACCCTGTATATCAAAAAGTCAAGATATGTAAGCATTTATAAGCAGTAAGATGGAATAAATTAGAATCACAATAAAAAATAGCAAATTATATGAAAAACATTAGTGCGCAAAGGAGAAATATATGGTACAATAGAAGAAATAAATTCTGATTTTTCTAATAGATAATTAAGTCCCAAAATAATTAACCCTCGATTAATCTGTTAACATAAATCATTACTGTTAACTATCATATATGAACTATCACTTTGCAAAAACAGTGATATTGATATCAATAAAAGGGGGATTATGCATGAAGAATTTTGAGACTAAAAAAATCCGCAACATTGCCATCGTTGGACATGGTGGTGAAGGTAAGACTACCTTAACTGAAGCCATGTTATTCAATTCTGGTGGCACAGATCGTTTTGGTCGCGTCGAAGATGGGACCACCACTACCGATTATGATCCCGAGGAGATAAAAAGGCAGATCTCAATTAGTTCCGCAATAGCCCCAATGGTATGGAATGATCATAAAATCAATGTTGTTGATGTTCCAGGATACTTTGACTTTATTGGGGAGATGATGAGTGCTCTAAGGGTAGTAGATAGTGCTGTTCTCGTAGTGGGAGCAGTTTCTGGCTTGATGGTAGGCACAGAGAAGGCTTGGGATTATTGTGAAAGCCATGTCATACCTAGGTTGATATTTATCAATCAAATGGATCGTGAAAATGCTAACTTCTCAAAGGTTTTGGATCAATTGAAGGACAAGTATGGTACGTCCATAGCACCTTTCCAGATACCTATCATGGAAGGAGGACAATTCAAAGGAATTGTAGACGTGTTGAGGATGGAGGCCAAAATATTTGACGGCAAAGAGACCAAGGATGCCCCAATTCCTGATAATATGGTAGATGAAGTAGAACCTATCCGCACCATGCTTATAGAAGCAGCTGTGGAAACCAGCGAGGAATTAATGGAAAAATATTTTGAGGGAGAAGAAATAACCGATGAGGAGTTAACCAATGCAATTCGCTATGGTGTTTTAGAAGGAGATATTGTTCCCATATTATGTGGTTCAGCTCTAAACAATGTAGGAATTAAAACCTTGATGGATGAAATAGTTAACTACATGCCTTCCCCATGCGATAGACCATCCTTCAAGGGAACAAATCCAAAAACAGAGGAAACAGTTCGACGTGAGATGAAAGTCTCAGAACCTTTTTCAGCTCTAGTATTCAAAACCATCGTTGACCCATTCATAGGTAAGCTTTCTATATTCAAGGTGATGTCTGGAGAGTTAGAAAGCGGTGCTACAGTTTATAACGCAAACAAAGATTATAATGAAAAAACTACAGCATTGTATAGCTTAAAAGGAAAGAAACAGAGCCAGGTTAACAAGCTAACTGCTGGTGATTTCGGTGCCTTCGCAAAGCTACAACAAACTGAAACTGGTGATACCTTATGTGATCCTTCTTCACCCATAGTATATAAAGGTATTGAATTCCCTGAGCCTGCTATTTCTATGGCAATTCAAGCCGAGAAAGAAGGAGAAGAAGATAAGGTATTTGCAGGACTTAACAGGTTGGCAGAAGAGGATCCAACATTTAGGATAGAAACCAATTCTGAAACCAATGAGACGTTAATAAGTGGTATTGGAGAAATGCAGTTAGATGTAGTCGCCAGCCGCTTAAAGAGCAAATTTGGGGTAGGCGTTATATTCAGAGAGCCTAAAGTAGCTTACAGAGAGACTATCCGTAAAACTATCAAGGCAGAAGGTAAGCATAAGAAGCAAAGTGGTGGACATGGACAGTATGGACATGTATGGATTGAATTCGAGCCATTGGGAGATACTGAAAAACAACTGGAGTTTGTAGACAAAATTGTAGGCGGTGTGGTACCAAGACAATACATCCCAGCGGTTGAAAAAGGTTTACAGGAGTCACTGGCTAAAGGTGTATTAGCTGGCTATCCAATGTATGGAATAAAGGCTACATTATATGATGGATCATACCATAGTGTTGACTCCTCCGAAATCGCCTTTAAGATGGCAGCCAATTTAGCCTATAGAAAATTAGTTGATGCGGATCCTGTACTCTTAGAGCCCATCATGAAGGCAGAAGTGATAGTTAACGAAGAATACATGGGCGACATAATCGGAGATCTAAACCGTCGAAGAGGAAGAATTTTAGGCATGAATCCCATTGGTAACGGTTTGCAGTGCATCGAAGCGGAAGTCCCCCAAGCAGAAATGTTTAAGTATGCAACAGATCTTCGATCTATGACACAAGCACGAGGATCTTTCAAATTGAGCTTTGTACGATATGAAGAAGTACCGGGCAATATAAGTGCCAAGATAATAGAGGAAGCTAAGAAGGCAAATGAATAATAAAAGTTGAGCAACCGGGTATCATAAGATACCCGGTTTATACTTTGATTAATTTAAATTTAATCCATTATGCTATATAATACATTTACGTATAATGACTATTGATAAGTGAACGCCTTAGTTGATTTGGTTAAAATAATGATGTAGCCAAAGATCAATAGTCATTATATATTATCATTTATAAAATGATTAAGGCATGTATACGGAAGGAGAAGATATATGATTACAACTGTAACCATGAACCCGTGTATAGACAGAATGGTAACCATAGATAGCTTTACTTATGGTGGAATGAATCGGATTTTGGAAAGTAGAATAGATGCTTCAGGGAAAGGAATAAATGTAGCTATTGCATATACACAATTAGGAGGTAAGGCTTTATGTACAGGTATTAATTATAGTGAAAGGGGAAACTTAATAGTTGAACTACTAGAAAGAAAAGGGATCTATCATGATTTTGTTAATGTGGATGGGGAGGTTAGAATTAATCATAAGATATATGACAGATCTCAACAAGTGGTGACTGAACTTAATGAAAGTGGATATCCTGTAGATGATGTAGCATTAGAGAAGGTAAAGGAAAAAATCATAACCCATAGTAGGGAAAGTCAAATACTGGTGATAAGTGGCAGTGTCCCTAGGGGGGTCCCTAAAACTATATATAGAGATCTATTAAAGGGTGCGTCCCATTTACCAATCAAGACCATATTGGATGCAGAGGGAAGTTTATTGCTGGAGGGCATAAAGGAAAAACCCAATATAATTAAGCCCAATCTTTTTGAGTTGGAAAGTGCTCTAAATATAAAAATTACGTCCCATAGTGAAGTTATCAAGGCAGCAGGTTTCTTTTTAGATAAAGGAGTAGAGATAGTAGGAGTTTCTATGGGTGAAGAGGGGGCTATTATTGTAAATGAAAACCATGCATATTATGCTCCAGGTCTTAAGGTAGATGTAAAGGGTACAGCAGGGGCGGGTGATTCCATAATTGCTGGTTTCTGTCTAGCCATGAAAGAGGGCTTGGGTTTGGAAGAAATGCTAAGGTATGGAGTGGCTGCGGCTACTGCCTCGGTGATGAGGGAAGGAACCCTAATGTGTACAAGAGAAGGATTTGAATCTATATTGCCTAAAGTAAAGATAGAAAAGTTACACAACTAAAGTGTAACTTTTTTGCTTTTATCCATTTATGAATATAGAAACTTTGGGAGAGGAATAATAATTTTGCAATGCAAAGAAAGGAAATAAAATAAAATGAAATGAAAATTTTCACCAAAATAAAAATATATGTTAAAAATATCCACCACATAGAGTATAATAAAATCACTTTCTTTGGAATTTAAATCTTGGACACTATTAATTTATGGTGTCTAGGTTAGAGATACATTTTAACCAGATGCCTTTTAGGAGGTGGTGGATAAACTATAGCTCTAGACTGTAACCTTTAATGTACTGTTACCCATTTGTATTTGCACAAATTAGAGAAAACGAAGGCGTCTTGTATGAAAAACACAATAAAAATACTTTCTTTAATGTTATCATTAGTGTTAATTGTAGGCCTTGTCGCTGGCTGCTCTGGAGGAGCGTCTGATAATAACAAAGACCAGGGCGCAAATCAAGGGCAGACATCAGATAAAGAGGATCAACTTCCCGACGTATATTATCAAGCATTTCCATTAGCTGAATTTGATGGAAAAACTTCAGATGATGTATATGAAGAGATTAAAAATTATTTAATTGAGCAAACAGGTGTTGTTCCTGTACCAGTAGTTCTACCTAGAGGTTCTGAAACTGAGAAATTAAACTTACTTATTTCTTCAGATGATGAAAGATTAGATGTTTTCTTCTCTGGTGATTGGCGGGAATATGCTGAAATGGGACTATTAATGCCACTTAATGCCTTACCTACAACATCTTATCCTACATGGTTAAGAAAAAGATTGGATGGAAAAA
>ERZ773359.3557-NODE-3557-length-17637-cov-54.076783_pt1 | contig 17637 bp, 13 predicted proteins | sample MGYA00374955_ERZ773359 | MGnify/ENA primary metagenome ERZ773359 (study PRJEB29098, sample SAMN04486028) | biogas fermenter metagenome | study: EMG produced TPA metagenomics assembly of the Biogas fermentation microbial communities from Germany - Plant 4 DNA1... | reverse complement strand
AGGATTGTATTTTTTTCTTTCCTTTCATTCTTCCATGATATAATTATATTCAAATACTTTCAAAAATCTACATTAAATTTAAGATAAATTTTATTTATCCCAATCTTAACTCTAATTCCTGTGCATAAGTATAAGCTTCCTCATATTCCTTAATACTTAACCTTCTATTTATTTCATGGTATTTGTAGGCTAGATGGGTTGGATAGTATTGATTCATAAGATTCACTAAAGAATCCCTAGATAAATTATATTTTATAAACTCTAACACCTTTTTTGTGTCCTCTAAGCAACCTGGAAGCATTAAATGGCGTATGAGTAAACCTCTATATGCTAACCCTCTTTTGTCTAATTTTAATCCACCTACTTGTCTATTCATTTCTTTTAAGGCTAATTTAGCCTTTTCTGGATAATCTGTCACTTTAGAATATTTCTTAGATAATTCCGCAGTACTATATTTAAAATCTGGCATATAGATATCTATAACTCCATCTAAAATACTTAATGTATCAATTTTCTCATATCCTCCGCAATTATATACTAAGGGTAGATGCAAGCCTTTTTCAACAGCCATATAAAGAGCTTCTAATATGTTGGGAACAAAATGAGTAGGGGTAACTAAATTAATGTTATGGCATCCATAATAATTTTGTAATAGAAGCATAATTTCTGCCAATTCTTCATTTGAAACTACTTTTCCTTCACCATAAAAGCTTAGTTCATAGTTCTGACAAAAAACACATGCCATGTTACAATATCCAAAAAATATTGTACCAGAACCCCTATAGCCAACTAATGCACTTTCTTCTCCAAAATGAGGCCCATAACTTGATACCACAGCTTTGTCAGTAGCCCTACAAAATCCTGCTTTTTTTGTTCTGTCTGCTCCGCATTCATGAGGGCATAAATAGCACTTAGTGAGATGCTTATTTGCTTCCTTTACCTTTTTGAGTAATGTACCATCTTCAAATAACTTTATATAGCTTGGCATAAAATGAACCATTTACCATCATTCCTCTTGCAACAAAATTTTCATATATGCTTTCTACATTTATTATACCATTGAAAATTTATTAGTCATTTGTTCCGCAATTTTTTTAAATAGCTTTTTCTTCAAATTCTACATATTTTTTCAGTTATTCTTCTTAGCATAACTATATATACTTAAACTAATATAAAAATTATATTTTTTAGTAAGACAATAGCCACTACCTTGAAAAATTTCAATATAAACATCAAGATTGCTTTTATTAAAAATTATTATTTTACTCATAAGTATTATTTTTTAATAATAAAACAACTGACTACTGATATTTAACAATATTCAGTAGTCAGTTTAGTAAAAGCTAGTCTTCCTTTTTCCTTGCTAAATTTTCATTTTTTATTAATCCAGGTATTAGCTTATCTGGTATCAATTGAGTAATTCCCCGTTTTTTCTTTTCCTTAGATTCACTATTTTCATCATTAAAATTAGGAATTTTTATATTGTTTTTTGCACCTTTATTCAAAGTGTGTTTAAGTATTAAAGCATCCACTTCTTCCTCATCCAGGGTCTCCTTTTTAATCAATATATCCGCCATTTCTTTTAATAAATCATAATGCTCTTCTAAAAAGTCTATAGTCTCCTGATATAATTTATTAGAAATTTCTTTTGCTTCAGCCAAGACATACTCTTGGTTTAAACCTCCCATCCTTTCCAGGTTCAAAAGTCCAAATTTCTCACTCATACCATAACTACCCAGCATGGCCATTATTATGCTGGTGGCCTTTTCAATATCATTGGAAGCACCTGTTGTTACTTTATTTTCATCTCCCAGTAATATATATTCTGCAGCTCTGCCACCATAGCTTACTTTTACCATATTCTCTAGGTCTTCTTTTGAATAATAGCTTCCTTCTTTTGGTTCCATTAAGGTGATTCCACCTGCTCCACTAGTGGATGGTATTATGGTAACTTTATTAACTTTTTGTTTTGCTATTAATTTAGACACAATTGCATGTCCTGCTTCATGCCAAGCAGTTAATTTTGTGTCGTCTTCGGAACGTTGAAAGGATTTTTTCTTATCACCCTTTGTTAGTATCCTATAGAAGGCATCATCTATTTCTTGCATGGTTGTTTTATCCTTATCCCTAAATGCTGTTAACATTGCAGCTTCATTTAATAAGTTTGCCAAATCTGCACCACTAAATCCTCTCGTCATAGCTGCAATTTTTTCTAGGCTTACATCTTTATCTAATCTCTTATTTTTTGCATACAGTTTTAAAATATCTAATCTACCCTTATAATCTGGGGGATTAACAGCTATATGCTTATCAAAACGACCAGGGCGAAGTAGTGCTTCATCTAGTATATCAAGTCTGTTAGTAGATGCTATGACCATGATACCACTGGAATCTCTAAAGCCATCCATTTCTATCAATAATGCATTTAAAGTATTTATTCTTTCATCATTATCATTGTCACCGGATCTCTTTCTGCCAATGGCATCAATCTCATCTATATAGATTATGGCTTTTTCATGTTTTTTCGCTTCTGCAAATATTTCCCTTACCCTCTTAGCACCTACACCAACGTATTTTTCGACAAAATCACTACCTCCTGTAGCAATAAATGGTATACCTACTTCATTAGCCATAGCCTTTGCTATCATTGTCTTACCAGTTCCAGGTGGTCCAAATAACAAGACTCCCTTTGGTACCCTAGCCCCCAATTTCTCATATCTTTTAGGATTTTTTAACAACTTTATTAAGAATTCCAGATCTTCTTTTATTTCATCATGCCCTTTTACATCACTTAATTTAACTGATTCAACTTTTTCTTTAAATTCTTCATTTTTATTTGATGATGTGTAGGAACCCTTATTTGAAGCAGACGGACTTGCAATGCTATTATTTCTAATAGGTCTAAAAAGTATTAGATATATTACAGAAAATAATATTACACTTACTACTGTAGTTGCAAAGTGATTGATAGGTTTACTTAAATAAATTTTTTCAGCTTCATTAATGGTTTCCAATACAACCTCATTTATTATTTGGTTTTCTTCAATCAATTTTGATATGTTTGTTAAAGCTACTCTGCCACTACCAGTTATTCCATATTTTATTTTAGCTTCTTCTTTTAAAATCCCTGTGAGTATGTCTTTTTCTACATCATATTCAAGGCTAGTTAATTCTTTTTCTGTAACAAAGGTTTTAAATTCATCTAAAGAGATAAATTCCATGCTAGAATTTCTTCTTAAGGTTTCCAGTCTGCTTGGAGCATTAATAGTCGCATATAGGGTTAGCAATCCACTTATTAAAATAACTATGGATCCGATAATCAAAACTATTTTTATATCTTTTTCTAATTTGCTGAGCCACTTCATTTTCTATCCTCCTACTGTATTCTGATTCACTAATCATAAATTTTATCTGAAATTAAAAAATTAATTTCATACTTTAATGGTTTCCATAATATACCTAGGCTAACATTATATACCCAAAGTTTACTAAACACAATAGTAAAAAAATAAATTTAAGTAAAATTTTTGTAAAATGCAATACCCTCAATGTCTTTTGACATTGAGGGTATTAATTAATTTACAGTTACAGTGTCTTCATCTTTTCCCACCATTTTTTATCTCTTATTCAAATTAAAAAACAGTATGGCCAAAATTAATACTAAGCTACTGTAATCCACTTATTTTGCTAAATGAGTCTTGGAATGTCTAAATTGTCTAGAAGACCTGTCTGTATTTTTCCTAATGAATAATGCTTTATACAATTCACTTATCAATAATGGAAAAAATGCAAAAGTTAACACAATCCCCCAATCTATAAATCCCAATGTTACAGTATGAAATACTTGTTGCAAAATTGGAACATATATAACTGCTAATAAGAGTAAAAAAGATAAAGTAGTAGCATATATCATAGTTGGATTGGAAAGAAAACCTATTTCAAATAAAAGATGTCTTTCAGATCTACTTGAATAGGCTCTTAGAAGCTCTGCTGTAATTAATGTAGCAAAGGTTATAGTTCTTGCCTTGATTAAACTATCTGGAAAAGCCTTTAATGCCCAAGCATAAGCTAATAAACTTGTTAAGCCAATAGCTATACTTTGTATGATTATATCAACCATCATATATCCATCTATTATAGGAGAGTCGGGTGCCTTTGGTTTTAACTTCATTATATCATCTTCCCCTTTTTCCATTCCTAAGGCTAAAGCAGGGAAACTGTCTGTTACAAGATTTAACCACAACAATTGTATGGGTATTAATGGAACTGGTAAATTATACAATATGCTAACAAATACTATTAAAATTTCTCCAATATTGCAGGATAATAAGAAAAATACAAATTTCCTTATATTACTAAATATGATCCTCCCTTCTTCTACAGCGGCTGCAATACTGGCAAAATTATCATCTGTTAATATTACTTCTGCTGTATTTTTAGCTACATCTGTCCCTGTAATGCCCATGGAAATTCCAATATCAGCTTTCTTTAATGCCATTGAATCATTAACTCCATCTCCAGTCATGGCAACAATCTCTCCATTGGCTTTAAGTGCAGAAACTATCCTTAGCTTATGTTCAGGTGTTACCCTAGCATATACAGTAGTATTCTTAACTACTTCCTTTAATTGTATATCTGAAATTTCATCTAATTCCTGTCCTGTTATAACTTCATTCATTGAATTTGCTATACCTAATTCTTTACTAATGGCAAAGGCAGTTTCCTTATAATCTCCTGTTATCATAATGGTTTTTATTCCTGCTTCTTTACATTTAAGTATTGCATCCTTAGCTTCAGGTCTAGGTGGATCTATCATTCCAACTAGCCCTACAAAAATCATATCATTTTCAATATTATTAGAAGATAAATCCTTTGGTAGACTATTAAACTCCCTATAAGCTAAAGCCAGCACCCTTAATGCATCTTTAGCAAAGGAATTATTTACCTCTAGTATTTTTCTTTTCAACTCATCATTTAAAAGCTTTATTTCCCCATTAATTCTTATATATTTACACCTATCAATTACTATATCTGGTGCTCCTTTAGTAAAAGATACTATTTCCCCAGGTATGTAATTTTTATGGAAGGTTGTCATCATCTTCCTTTCGGACTCAAAAGGTATTTCTTCAATTCTAGGATATTTTTCATTCATTTCCTTTTTAAATATTTTTCCTTTATAGCCTAAAGCTATTAATGCCCCCTCTGTAGGATCCCCAACTACTTTGAAGCTTCCATTAACCCTATTTATATTAGCGTCATTGGCCAGTACACCTATTGTTAAAAGCATTTCCAAATCTAAATTATCTTTTACACTGACCTTATTATCATCAAGTAAAATTTCTCCCCTTGGCTCAAATCCTACACCAGTTACCTTGTATATTTTATTACTTGCAAAAATCCTTGTAATTGTCATTTCATTCTGGGTTAAGGTACCTGTTTTGTCAGAACATATAACTGTTGTACTTCCTAAGGTTTCAACTGCAGATAGTTTTTTTACAATAGCATTTCTTTTAACCATTTTATTCATACCCAAGGCTAAAACAATAGTTACAATGGCTGGCAATCCTTCAGGTATAGCAGCAACGGCTAGACTAACTGCTACCATGAACATTTCCATTGTTTTTCTACCTTGAAATATACCAACTCCAAAAACGACTATACAAATTAGTATAGTGATTGTACCTAAATATTTCCCCAGTTCATTTAATTTTTTCTGAAGGGGGGTCATCTCTTCATCATAGGCCTGAATTTTTTCTGCAATTTTACCGATTTCTGTATCATGGCCTGTATTAACTACTATGCCCCTTCCTCTGCCATAAGTTATAGTTGTACCCATGTATACCACATTCTGCCTATCTCCTAATGGTACATCATTTTCATAAAATACTTCACTATTTTTATCTACAGGTACAGATTCACCAGTTAATGATGCTTCATCTACTTTTAAATTGGAGCATTCAATTAATCTTATATCAGCTGGGACTATATCCCCTGCTTCAAGTACAACTAAGTCCCCAGGCACTAAACTAGATGTAGGAATAACATCTAAATAGCCATTTCTAATTACCTTAGCAGTAGGGGATGTCATTTCCCTAAGAGCTTCTAAAGCTTTCTCTGCTTTACCTTCTTGGTAGACACCTAATAAAGCATTTATAACTACAATAGATAATATTACTATGGAGTCCCTTATTTCTCCAATAAATGTAGAAAAAATAGCAGCTCCAATTAAAATAAGTACTAAAAAATCATTAAATTGATTTATAAGCTTAGATAGAAAACTTTCTTTTGGTTTTTCTTCAAATTGATTAATACCATATATTTGTAGCCTTTTTTCAACCTCTAAATCTGTTAAACCTATTTCTATATTTACGCCCAGGTTTTTAATTACTTCATCTTTTTTAAGTTTATACCAGTTCATTATCTCCCCTCTCTTCCCTTGATTTCTAAAATGCCTGTCCTTATATTTATATAGTTTGTCCTTATTGTTTATGACTAAATTTTAATAAGTAAAAAATACAGACTTAATATTCTAATACCATAATTGCAATTAAAGACCTCTTTACTGGTAATATGGTGCCTAAATTAAAAGGGAAAAATGAAGGGAAGCAAAAAATAAAATGGATTCTTTTCAAACCCTTATTATTAAGATAAAATGAAGGTTAAGTTTTTGAAAGGAGAAAATGAAAAGTTAGTAGAGATATTTCAATAAAATGACAAAAAAATTTAAGCAAAAAAATGGAGTGGCAGCTAAAATAGGCATGACTATAAGTTATTTCTTCCCCAAATCAAATAACATTTTAATTGCATATCCTACACCAAATAGAGAAAAAACAAGTAACAACCATGGACTTGTATTAAATTTAGTATCTAAATACTTACCGACAAACACGCTTCCTAGAACTGTTGTTATCATAGTTGCCGCTATTTGAGAAAAATGTGCTAATCCACGGAAAGTTTTACCATTCTTGGGCTCTTGTTTTTTATCTTTATTGGACATCTTGCTCAAATTAAGCCCTCCCCTTTAAATTTATATTATTGAAAATTTCATTTGAGTAGTAATGCAATAGATAATTTAGATACATCTATTTACAAGTGTCAAAATAATCCATATGTTCAACTTAATATGGATTTTTTCTGCTTAAAGTTTAGTTTTTTATAAAAATAGCTTATATCTTGTAAACCCAAGTTTCATTAAGTATACAGTTTAGATTATCTTCAATAAAGAGCTATATTCTTTTCCTAGTGCTATCTCTTACTATTAGTTCAGTTGATAGGTATTCATCACCATCATCAAATTTATGATTAATATAGTTTATTAATTTCTTGCAAGCTCTATAACCAATTTTATAAATAGGCTGTGCTACAGTTGTTAAACTAGGAGTAATTAATTGGCTAACGCTAATATTATCTATCCCCACTACTTCTATCTCATCTGGCACTAAAATATTCATTTCCTTTAAAGCCTGAATTACACCAATTGCAATTATATCTGAGCCTGCAAAAATACCTTTAATTTCTCTGTGTTTTTTTATTAAAGATAGTGTATTCTCATAGCCAGATTTAATATTATAGTCTCCATATACCACATAGCTAGGGTTTAATTCTATACCAGCTTCTTCAATTGCCTTTTTATAACCTTCAAAACGCTTCATTGTAGTATCAATACCATAAGTTCCTCCTATGTAGGCTACATTTTCATATCCGCCAGAAAGCAAGTACTTAGTAGCTTTGTACCCTGCTTCCACATTATCAATAAATACACCTTTATATTTTTCCAAATCTTTAGCTTTTCTATCGATTAATATTACGGGAATATCTATTTTGTAAAATTTATTTTTAAATTTTTTGTCTTTAAAATCTCCACTTGTATCAAGTATAATGCCATCTACCCTTTTCTCCAACAAAGCATTTAGATAAATTTTCTGCTTATAATTATCCATGTCAGAGTTACATAAGAATACAGTATATCCATGCTCACTTGAACAATCCTCTACTCCACGAGCCAACTCAGCAAAAAAAAGATTTCTAACATCAGGTATTACAAGTCCAATGGTTTTTGTTTCCGAAACTGTTATACTCCTTGCATTTGAATTTGGTACATATCCTACTTCATCTATTATTTTTAAAATTTTTTTCCTAGTTTCTTCCGATACTCCTTCCTCTTTATTGTTTATAACCCTTGATACTGTAGCCTTTGATACATTAGCCATTTTAGCAATATCATTTATAGTTATTTTCATTGCTGATCACCCATTCCCTATCCTATGCAAAAAACAAATAATGAGATAATTTTAACATAATAATAGTTTCTTTTCAAGAAATAAAGCAATTCAGAATAGCGTAAATTAAAGTATACAAATATGAGTATCTTATCGTTGTAATATTTGTCATTTAACTAACCTTTCTTTACATTAACTTCATTACTTATGTATTTTTCATTTATTGCCAATAAAACCACTGATAATATAATAGCTGCAATACCTAATATTATTTTAATAGTTATAGGTTCATTAAATATTGTAATGCCAATGATAACACTAGTAATTGGTTCTGTTGTGCTTAAAATAGATGTATTTTGTGCACCTATTATGGCTATACCTCTTTGAAAGAAATATACAGCACCTACTGAAATTAACAGTGAAAATAATACCAAGGCTAACCATATAATTGGTTTAAAACTTGTAACTAATGTATCAAGAATAATATTGTATACAAAAAGTGCGGCTGATGAAATTAGACATAAATAAAAAATTGTTTTATATGTATTTATCTTTCCTACACTTGTTCTTTCTACAGCTATCATATAATAGGAATAAGTAAAACCCGATGCTATTGCAAAAATAATTCCCAGATAACTATTATCAATTAAATTTAAATCATTTAAAAACAGGAATATTCCAATTGTGCAAAGCAAAGGACACAAGATTTTGATTATATCTAATTTTTCCTTATAAATAACGATACTAACAATAGTAACAATTACAGGATATATGAAATGTAGTGAAGTTGATAACCCTGAAGGTATAAAATTATATGAGGTATAAAGCAGTATTGGGGTTGCTGAATATCCCAGTATAGATATTAAAAATAGCTCTTTAAGTTCTCTTTTAGTAACCTTTATGCTAATGTTAATCTTTTTGCATATTAAATACAAAAAAGGGATAGGAAGTAAAAATCTATAAAAAACTAAACTTAAAGGGGTACATCCATTACTATATAAAATCTTTGCAATTAAAGGCATGCATCCAAATAATATTCCGGATATTATAACATATATATATCCCTTTAACCTGTTCATAGAATCATCCCCCTTATAAAAACATCCTCTTTAATACCTATTCTACTCTGTTTTATAAACTCCTCCAAAAATTGAATTTCAGTATTGTAAAAATATACTGTATTTTAATTTACTAGCCTTTTGCAAAATATTATTGAAAAATATATATCTTTACTAAAGGAAAACCCCGCTTTATCCAGCGGGGTGATGCTAACTAAACATAGCCTCTACAAAATCATCGACATTGAACTCCTGTAAGTCATCTATTTGTTCCCCAACCCCTATAAGTTTAATTGGTAGCATTAGTTCTGATTGCACTGCAATGACTACTCCTCCTTTAGCTGTACCATCTAATTTTGTCAAAGCTACTCCAGTTATATTACACACTTCTTTAAACTCCTTTGCCTGGGAAATAGCATTTTGGCCAGTAGTTGCATCTAATACCAACAATACTTCTTTCTCTGCTTCAGGATACTCTCTTTCTATGACACGGAATATTTTATTTAACTCATTCATTAAATTCTTTTTATTGTGAAGCCTTCCTGCTGTATCACATATTAATATATCAGCCTTTCTTGATTTTGCTGCCTGAATTCCATCATATATGACAGCCGCAGGATCTGCTCCCTCACTATGCTTTACAATTTCTACCCCTGCTCTGTTGCTCCACTCTTCTAATTGTTCAATAGCTGCAGCTCTGAAAGTATCTCCAGCCGCCATGATAACTTTTTTACCTGATTTTTTCAGATTATAAGAAAGTTTTCCTATGGTAGTTGTTTTTCCAGCTCCATTTACTCCAACAACTAATACTACAGTTGGTGATCTATCTACATTTAATTTGTTGCTAAGCCCAGTTTCATTCATTATATTTTTGATTTCTTCTTTTAGAAGTTCTCTTATTTTTTCAGCTTCATTTACTTTTTCTTCTTTTACTCTATCCTTTAATCTATCAATTATATTCATAGTAGTATTGATACCCACATCAGCAGTAACCAATATTTCCTCTAATTCCTCAAATAAGTATTCATCTATTTTCCCATAGGATTTTAATACACTATCAATTCTTTGGGTCATGTTCCTTCTAGTCTTATCAAGGCCTTCCTTTAATCTTTGGAAGAAACCCTTTTTAACCTTCTTTTCTTCTTGTACTTCTTCTTCCTCTATTTCCCCAGCTTCATTCTCTGTTTCTCTTTTTTCAGTTTCAGTTATTTCATCTTCATATATTTCTTCAACTTCCTCTATTCCTTTAACTATATTTTCTTCTTCCTCAGGTGATTCTATATCCTGTACTTCTTGAACGTCTTCAACTGCTTTTTTGTTTTCTTTCTTTTTTCTTCTAAAAAAATTCTTAAACATAATCTTTCCTCCTTAACTAGCAATGTCTTCAATTTTATCTGTTAGTTTTACAGAAACTATTTTGCTTATCCCTTCTTCTTCCATTGTGACTCCATATAAGGCATCTGCTATTTCCATAGTTTTTTTTCTATGGGTTATTATTATAAATTGGGTGTTTTCTGCTAACTCCATTAAATAATTTGTGTATTTGCTAATGTTTGATTCATCTAAAGCAGCATCAATTTCATCTAATATGCAGAAGGGAGATGGTTTAACTTTTTGGACTGCAAATAATAGGGCTACTGCTGTTAAAGCCCTTTCACCACCAGAAAGTAGATCAAGATTTTGCAATTTCTTTCCTGGAGGTTGGGCCTTGATTTCAATTCCACAGTTTAATATATCTTCTTCATTTTCCAGTTCAACACTGGCTTTACCACCATCAAATAGCTTTTTAAATATATCATTAAAACTTTCATTTATTATTTTAAACTTTTCAGCAAATTGGGTTTTCATCTTACCTTCCATATCAAATATAACCTTGTTTAAATCTTCCTTAGCAGATAAAAGGTCCTCATGTTGCTTTCTCAAAAACTCAAGCCTTTCTTCTACCTGCTTGAACTCTTCTATAGCATCTAAATATACAGTACCTAAATCTTTTATTTCTTCCTTAAGATTTTTAACAAGATCTTCTGCTTTTCTTATATCTTCTATCTCAAATGTATATTCTTTTGCTTCATCATAGGTTAGACTATATTCTTCTTCTAATTTATCAATTATATTGTCTAGCTGAGTATTATATTTTGTTTCCTTAATAGAATAATTGTTTTTATTATTTTCAAGTATTTTTATTTCATCTAGTATTTCCTTTAGTTTATTTTGAATTAAATAATAATCTTTCATTAATGAGTCCTTTTCTTTTTTCAACAAAATGAGTTCTCTATCCTTTTCTTCCTTCTGTGACAATAAATTTTCAATTTTTTCATTTGTTTGCAGTATTTGTGCAGAAATCTTTTCTATATTACCTAAATTTATTTCCTTTTCCTTTTTCTTACCTTCAATGGAGTCACTTATGTTTTTTAATTCTAATTCTGTATTTAATATTTTTTCTTCATTGTTGGCCATTTTACTTTCAATTATATTTATTTTAATCTGTGCATCTGTTACTTCTTTCTTTACTTCCTCTAAAGTTTTTTTCTTATCTTCAAAATCCTCCATTGATTCAACTATTTTCTTTTCAATTGTTTCTTTTTTAGCTGTTAATGTTTGTATTTCCTGGCTAAGGTAGTTCTCCTCCTCACGTATAGATTTAAGTTCTATTATTAATCTATCTATTTCATCATTATATTGCAGTATCGTATTTTCATTTCTTTCAAGTTCCCCACTATGCTTATTTATTTCATTTTCTATTTTTATTATTTCAATATTAGTACTTTGTAGTTCACTTTCCTTCTCTTTAATCTTATTTTGATATTCATCTATTTTAGATTTTATAAGGACCTTTTCTTTTTCTAATTCAGATTGTACTTTAGAAAGTTCATTTATTTCACCTTTAATTTTATCGATTCTATGCTTCCTATTAAGTATATTGTTTACTTTTGGCATGCTACCACCAGTTATAGAACCTCCTGGGTTTATAAGATCTCCTTCTAATGTGACTATTTTGTAAGAATAATTATATCTCTTGGCTACTTTAGTTGCATAGTCTATGTTTTCTACAACTATGGTCCTTCCAAGCAAGTATTCTATAACATTTTTATATATATCATCATATTTAACTAGCTCTGAAGCCAAGCCTATAATATTATAATCTTCCCTGTCTCTTCTTGATATACTTATAGGCTTAGAATTAATGGTAGAAAGAGGTAAAAAGGTAACCCTTCCCAGCTTCCTTTGTCGTAGATAATTTATTATGAATTTAGCATCATCTTCATCTTCTGTTACAATATTTTGAAGGCTTCCACCTAAAGCAACTTCTATAGCTTTTTCATATTTCGTATCTACATTTATTAAATCTGCTATTATTCCAATAAGTCTGCCATGCAAAGTTTTATCTTTCTTATGAGCTAACATTAGATTTTTAACACTCTTATAATAGCCTTCATAATCTTCTTCCATATTGATGAGCAAATTATAATTTGTAATTTTACTTTGTAAATCCATTTTGTTTTCATTTATTAATTTGTATAGATTGTCCAAATTTTCTTTATACTTTTCTTCCTCTAATTTTAAATTAACTAAGTATTTATTTATTCCAACTATTTCCTCTTTCTTTTTATTTTCTATTTCTTCCAAATCTTTAATAATTTTTTGTTCCTGCTTTATCCTTTCAGACAGAGAAACTATTTCCTTTTCTATATGGGCCATTCTTTTAGTTATATTGTCCATGAAGCTGTTTATACTATTTAATTTACTTTTTTTATCAGCAATTTTATTATAAAGGGTAATTACCCTGTCTTTTTCTAAATTTATTTCCTTTTCTCTTTCTTTTATATTTTCACTTAATTTTTGAAGCTTTTCACTTTTTAATCTATAATCCTCCTTAAATTTTTCTAGCTCTTCTCTGCTAAGGGTACTTGTACTTGACAGTAGTTCTTTCTCTTCCTTAAGCTTATTATACTTTAATTTAAGATCTTCTGTTTCTTTTGCCAGCCTTTCAACATCCTTTAAATAATATTTTTTCTTTTCTTCTAAAATTGATAGTCTATTTTTATTATTGTTTATTTCAAATAATATATCTTCCCTATCATCTTGAAGTCTCTCTATATCTAAATCCTTAGACTCCACTAGATTCTGTATTAGATTTGATTTTTCTTCTATTTTCTTTTTTTCAACCTCGAGACTGTCTATTTGTTTTTGTATTATTTCCTTTTCATGGATGCACCTGTTTATTTCTTCCTTAAGACTTTCAATTTTTTTTAACATCAAAGTAACTTCTATTTCTTTAACTTTATTTGAAAGATCAATGTACTTATTTGCCTTATCTGCTTGTTTCTTTAAGTTTTCATATTGTATTTCTAACTCACCTATTATATCTTCAATTCTAATAAGATTACTATCAGTTTTTTCAAGCTTCCTTTCTGCCTCATATTTCTTTGTTTTGTATTTTACTATACCTGCTGCTTCTTCAAATATATGGCGCCTATCCTCTGGCCTAGTACTTAAAATTTCGTCTATACGACCTTGTCCAATTACTGAATAACCATCTTTTCCAATACCAGTATCCATTAAAAGCTCTCTAACATCCTTTAACCTGCAGGCATTTTTATTTATATAGTATTCACTTTCCCCAGATCTAAACATTCTTCTTGTAATTGCTACTTCTCTAAATTCAAGGGGAACTTCTTCATCAGAATTATCAAATACTATAGTTACTTCAGCATAACCTAGAGCCCTTCTTTTATCTGTACCAGAAAAAATAACATCCTCCATTTTGCTACCCCTTAGGCTTTTAACACTTTGCTCACCTAATACCCATCTAATAGCATCGGCAACATTGCTCTTCCCACATCCATTGGGCCCTACTATGGCAGTTATACCATTTTTAAATTCTATTTCTGTTTTATCAGCAAAAGACTTAAAGCCTTGTATAAATAATTTCTTAAGATGCAAAACAATCACCCTTTAATAAGTTTTAACTTAGATAAATGCCTCTCTATTCCTGTTTTCATATTCAGTTGTTCCTGATAATCATCAAGCTTTATATTTATAGTATCTGATTTTAATATATTGTTGCCATATATTTTAACTTTTTTAAAACCATAGGCCTTTTTAAGATAGTCAATATTAGACGATTTTTGACCAGCTATATAGGAAATGCTTTTAGTATTTGCTTCAATTACTAAAGTATCCTTTAAATGATTTTTAATTTTTTCATCTAAGTATTCCTTAAGAATTATTTTTATTATATTTGATTCCACAAGCTGCCTAAAGGAAGGATGAAAGGGACCTGCTACAACATCTTTCCCTAAAGTAATATTGTCTGTAGGCTGTAATCCTACACGAATTACATGAATATCATAATATCGAAATAACATAAGAATATCTGTAGTTATATTTACTGCTTCATCAAGTGTAAGTGGTTCGTATAAATTTCTTTCATACATTTTTTGCAAAAATGTATCTTTGATGACTAAAGTAGGATATATTCTCACACAATAAGGATCTAGTTTTATAAATTCTTTTGCAGTATATAAACTTTTTTCTCTGCTATCTCCTACAAGGCCTACCATCATTTGTAGACCTAAGTTAAATTCATATTCCTTAATTAGTTTAGAGGCCATATAGACCTGACTGCTATTATGGCCTCTTCCACTTTTTTTAAGAACATCATCACACAAGGATTGTACTCCTAATTCTATTGTATCTACATCATACTCCTTTAACAGGCATAATATATCATGGTCTATATAATCTGGTCTTGTAGATAATCTTATTCCTTGAATCTTGCCTTCTTTCTTATACTTTAAGGGAACTGACAAGAGCCTTCTTTGAATAGCCTTATCAATTCCTGTGAAACTTCCACCATAGAAAGCCACTTCTACAGTAATATTTTTTTTAGGAAAAGTATTTAAATATTCTTTGATGGTTTTATTTACATAATCTTCTGTCACATTAGTAGAAAGACCAGTAATCCTTTTTTGATTGCAGAAAACACAGTCATGGGGACAGCCAAGATGGGGAACAAAAATGGGAATTATATAATAATTTTTACTCAAAATACTCACCTAAATTCATCAGGGCTTGCTTGGCAGCATTTTGCTCCGCTTCTTTTTTATTTCTCCCCATTCCTTTCCCAATAACTTTGTTTTCCACAATCACATTCATATAAAACTTTTTCCTATGGTCTGGACCATCTTCCTTAACTACTACATATTCGATTTTGGATTTAGTTTTTCTTTGCAATTTTTCTTGCAATTCAGTTTTATAATCTTTAAAGAGACTTCCCTTAGATAAGGCATATATAACTTCTTGTTCAAAATTATCTAGAAGGAAGTCTCTGGCAGACTCATATTTCCCATCTATATATATAGCTCCTGTTAAGGCTTCAAAAGCATCTGCCAGGGTGGACTCCCTCTCCCTACCTCCTGTAGCTTCTTCTCCCTTCCCTAATAATAGGAACTCACCTAATTTAATTTTATGTGCAGCAAAGGCTAAAGAAGATTCACAAACCACTGAAGCTCTCCTTTTACTAAGCTCCCCTTCAGGCAGCTCAGTAAGCCTTTTATACAAATATTCACTAACAACTAAATCAATTACAACATCTCCCAAAAACTCAAGCCTTTCGTTACTAACTACACCTGCTTGTTTGTTTTCATTGGCATAAGAACTGTGGGTTAGGGAAGTATTTAAAAGCTCTAAATCCTTAAATTTATAATTTATAATAGACTGCAATTTATCTAATTTTTTCCTTCGTTCTGGCGAAATATTCACACTATAACCTCCAAATTAAGTTCAAATATAGGATTTTAAGTTATTTATTTCCTAAAAGTTCATTTATATAATTTACAGCATCTCCAACAGTTTGGATATTTTCAACTTCAGCATCATCTACTTCTAGCTCAAATTCATCTTCCAAGGCCATTATTAACTCCACTAAATCTAAGGAATCTGCATTTAAATCATCTTTAAAGGAAGTCTCCATTGTTATTTCTTCATCATCAATACTAAATTGTTCTGAAATTATTAACTTTATTTTTTCATATACCATATAGAACACCTCCAAAATATTGCGTTTTTTAATTATTTATATCGTCTTCTATTAAATTTATAACCTTATTTTCAACAAAATTTTTGACCTGTCTAATAGCATTTTTAATAGCCAAAGCATCGGAACTTCCATGGGCTTTGATTACTGGTTGTTTAAGTCCTAAAAGTGGAGCTCCACCATATTCTCTATAATCCATCTTATCTTTCAAGGAACTAAATTGAGATTTTAAAAGCAAGGCACCTATTTTAGATTTAAAATTGCTAGTTAATTCTTCTTTTATCATAGATAAAATAGTTATGGCCATTCCTTCTGTTAGCTTTAATATAATATTGCCAACAAATCCATCACATACAATAACGTCACATACTCCTTGTGGAATATCCCTTGCTTCCACATTACCAATAAAGTTTATATTTGATTCCTTCAAAAGGTTATAAGCCTCTTTCACAATCGTATTTCCCTTAGCCTCTTCTGTACCAATGTTTGCTAAGCCAACCTTTGGAGATCTGTATCCTAATACTTTTTCACAGTATATGGAGCCCATAATAGCAAACTGCTTTAAATATTCAGGCTTACAATCAACATTGGCTCCTGAATCAATAAGTAAAGACATGCCCTTTGTCGTAGGATAGGGTGCTGCTAAAGCTGCTCTTTCAATACCCTTAATCCTTTTAACTATAAAAAGTCCTCCAGCAAGTAAGGCTCCAGTACTTCCACATGAAACAAAACCTACTCCCTTATTTTCTGTTAAGGCCTTTAATCCTACTACCATAGAACTATCCTTTTTTCTTCTAATGGCTAGGGCTGGTTCATCATCGTTGGTTATCACATCATTTGCATTTAGTATTTCTATTGTATTGTTAGGATAATCATATTTTTTTAATTCCTCTTCAATTGCATCTTCCTTACCTACTATTATTATTTCAACACCTAATTCTTTCACAGCATCAACAGAACCCTTTACAACTTCCTTATGCCCTTTATCTCCTCCCATGCCATCTACTATTATTTTCATAATAATCCTCCTAATATTCTTTAAGTGCCACTGATATTTAATATAGTATAGAATAATTAAAAATGCAATATTTATAGAAAAAAAAGATAGTGATTTATTCACTATCTTTTACTCTACTTCTAATACTTCCCTATCTTTATAATATCCACAGGCTCTACAAACCCTATGGGGTAGTTTTGGCTCATGACATTGTGGACATTCTGAAATTGTTACCCTATTTAATCTATATGCTGAAGCTCTTCTTTTATCTCTTCTGGCTTTTCCAGTCTTTCGTTTTGGTACTGCCACCTAAAACACCTCCTT
>ERZ773359.3555-NODE-3555-length-17656-cov-5.174308_pt1 | contig 17656 bp, 10 predicted proteins | sample MGYA00374955_ERZ773359 | MGnify/ENA primary metagenome ERZ773359 (study PRJEB29098, sample SAMN04486028) | biogas fermenter metagenome | study: EMG produced TPA metagenomics assembly of the Biogas fermentation microbial communities from Germany - Plant 4 DNA1... | reverse complement strand
TGCATGGATAAGAGTGTTATATCCTTCCGGAAGATGCATGATAAAAGAATGTGCATTGGCAAGCTTCGCAGCCTGTATGCATTCTTGGTCTGTGGCATCCAATCTTCCATAGCGTATATTGTCCATTACGGTGCCAGTAAATAAATGTGTATCCTGAAGCACCATGGCCATGGACCTGCGCAAATCTGATTTTTTAATCTGGTTAATATCGATACCATCATATTTTATTTTTCCGTCAGGAACATCGTAAAAGCGGTTTATTAAGTTTGTAACGGTAGTTTTTCCCGCTCCGGTGGATCCGACAAAAGCAATTTTCTGACCGGGCTTTGCATACAGGGAAACTCCTTTTAATACTGTTTTGTTCTCTACATAGCCAAAGGTAACATTTTCAAGTCTTACATCACCTTTAAGCTCGATATAAGACACAGTACCATCACCATTTTTAATTTTCCATGCCCACATTCCGGTAGGTTCTGATGCTTCAGTTATCATGCCATCCCTGTCTTTTTGAGCATATACAAGCTCTGCTGAGCCTGCATCTTCTTCAGGTTCTTGATCCAAAATTTCAAATATGCGTTCAAGACCGGCAAGCGCGTTTAAAATACTGTTCATCTGCTGGGATATTTGGGTAATGGGATGGGAAAACGATCTTGTATACTGTAAAAAGGAGCCGATAGTACCGATATCAATGATACCGTTAACTGCCATTATTGCTCCTGCAGCAGCAGTTATGGCATATTGAACATAGGAGAGGTTTCCCATTATAGGCATTAATATGCCGGCAAAAGTGTGAGCACTTGTGGATGCAGCCCGAAGAGTTTCATTCAATTCTTCAAACCCGTCTTTTATTTTTTCCTCCCGGTTAAACACCTTTACAACTTTTTGACCTTCTATCATTTCCTCTATATAGCCGTTGACTTTTCCCAGTGCTTCCTGCTGTTTCATAAAGTACATGGCACTTCTTCCGCCAATTTTTCTTACGGTGAACAACATCAGGACAAGCATGAAAACAACTAAAATTGTCAATAAAGGACTTAAAATCAGCATCATAATAAATACGCCAACTACTGTAATAGTGGAATTAAATATGTTGGGTATTCCATTGCTGATCATTTCACGCAAGGCATCTATATCATTGGTAAACCTGCTCATTAGCTCACCATGTGTGTGGGTATCAAAGAATTTCACAGGCAGTTTTTCCATGTGAGTGAACATGTCGACTCTGAGCCGTTTGAGCGTTCCTGTTGATATGTTAAGCATAAGTCTGCTATATGTGTAGGTTCCGAGTATACCCGTCAAATATATTATTCCCAGCAATAAAATCATGCGGATAAACCCGGTTAAATCAGGATTTTTGCTGCCAATAAAGGGAACTATATACTCATTGATAATTGGTTTGAGCAGATATACACCGACAATATTCGCACCTGAACTGCTAAGAATGGCTACACCGACTATTATCAGCTGCAATTTGTAATCAGAAATATATTTCAAAAACCGGCCAAAAGTTTTGCCCAGATTTTTAGGCTTTAAAAAACCGCGTTGTCTGCGTCTTGACATATTAAGCTACCCCCTTCTTCTGGGATTCGTAAACCTCTCTGTAAATGGAATTAGTCCTGAGTAGTTCTTCATGGGTGCCAATTCCATTTATTTTACCGTCATCAATGACTATAATCTTGTCGGCATCAATTACAGAGGCAATACGCTGGGCTATGATTATCACTGTGGTTTCAGATACATTCTTTCTTAAGTTCTCACGTATTTTACGGTCAGTCGCTGTATCCACTGCACTTGTACTGTCATCCAAAATCAATACTTTGGGTTTTTTCAACAATGCCCTTGCTATGGTTAGCCTCTGTTTTTGTCCTCCTGAAAGGTTTACTCCACCCTGACCCAGCTGGGTATCAAACCCGTCCGGGAAAGACATTATGAAATCATAGGCCTGGGCTATTTTACATGCTTCAATGATTTCTTCATCACTTGCGTTTTCATTTCCCCATTTTAAATTTTCCTTAATTGTTCCTGAAAAGAGGACATTTTTTTGCAATACCATGGCTACAGCATCTCTTAATACTTTCAGATTATATTCTCTTACATCATGCCCGCCAACAAGAATGCGGCCTTCAAGGACATCGTAGAGGCGGGGTATGAGCTGTACCAGAGTTGTTTTTCCCGAACCTGTTCCACCAATAATACCGATGGTTTCACCTGACTTTATACTGAAATTGCAGTTTTCCAGAGTAAGATTATTTTTATCTTTGCTATAGCTGAAAGAAACATTTTCGAATATCACTGAACCGTCTTTGACTTCAAGTTTGTTATTTGATTCTTCATCAGTAATATCAATTTTTTCATCCAGAATCTCCACGATTCTTGCTATGGATGCTCTTGAAAGAACAACAGAGACAAATATCCAGGACATTATCATAAGTGACACCAGTATTTGGGTTGAATAGGTGATATAGCTGAAAAGTTCACCGGGCTCCATTATTCCACCAATTATCATATTACCGCCAAACCAGGAGACAGCCATTATACATGCGTACATTACAAGCTGCATGGCCGGTGAAGTCCAGATGAGTAATTTTTCAGCTCTTTTCTGTGCAAGACGTACATTGTCAGCCGCATCTATAAACTTTTTATTTTCATAATCCTCACGAACAAATGCTTTGACTGTTCTTATCGCAATAAGGTTCTCCTGTACAGAAGCATTCATATTATCATAGGCCTTGAGCATTGCTTTAAAACGTGGAAAAGCATTGACAGCCACCAGGTAAAAAGTTAATCCCAATACAGGAATGGCAAACAGGAAGATCAGTGACAGCTTCCGGTTTATTGTAATGGACATGATTGTTGCACTTATGAGCATAATCGGGGAGCGGACCATAATTCTGATAACCATCATGAACGAGTGTTGAGCATGGGTTACATCTGTTGTCAATCTTGTAATAAGTGAAGGTGTTGTAAACTTATCAATATTTGCAAAAGAAAAATCCTGAATTTTATCAAATAATTTTTTTCTGATACCTTTTGCAAAACCGACACTTGCCACAGCAGCAAAGCGGCCACGGAGCACACCAAAGCCCAGAGCAAGTAGGGCCATTATTATCATTATAATTCCGGTTCTGATTATAAATTCTGTATCACCGTTTTTAATGCCCACATCAACTATACGAGCCATTAAAAAAGGTATGAATACCTCCAGTATAACTTCAACAACTACAAATATGGGAGTTAAGAATGCATATTTTTTATATTTTCCAAGACAAGGAAGCAATTTCTTAAACATAAACTCCTCCTGGCAATGTAAAAATTATTGGGAACACCTTTCTTATTTTAGACAGAAAAAATTTAAGACAGATCATATGATCTTAAACAAATTTCTCCAGTGTTCTCAGACTTAATTATTAGTCTGCCAAATTTACGCAGATAAAATTATTATAATGAAATTCTTGAATCTATTCAATGACGCATAATATATTTAAGAACAACAAAACTGGGATTGGCAGCCTTTTTCTTAAAACCAATCCCAGTCCGACAAAATATTCTTACTATTCATATCTGCTCACCTTACCGGTTAATCAAAATATCCAGTATAACAGCACCAAAAACAATCATGATCCAAAATCTGAAGGAATAGATTACGCTCCATTCTACTAATTTAAGAGTTTCAGGTATATTTAAGGCTCCTGAAATCATAAGTATTTCCAATAGGAGGGCAAAAAGCAAAAAGATCGTAAAGACAGCGACACCTATTTTAAGGAGCATTCTGCTTCCTTTATTCATGCCCGAAAACTTTTTTGTGGCAGTATTAATCAAAGAACGGATTCTTTTAATATTATCTTTCTCGTTCAACTATAGACCCCCTGATATATAAATTCACATTAATAAAGATAACATAAAATTGCATAACTGGTAAATGAAAATGATTTCCTTAGAAATAACTGTATTATATTGTTTATTCATTGCATAAATACAGTCTTTCTGTTTTCAGACTGTTTACCGGCGGTGTGAAGTCAGCTGTATAAACTATTGCAATATGCATCAGATACTGAAATTTTATCAAAAAGATACTGGACAACGATAAACAGATATGATAATATATCAAAAATACTTGAAACGGAAGGGAATTTTATGGTTCTCTGCATCTTTAATGATAAAACTGTATACTCTGGAGTTGATATAAAAGAGGGGGTTACTTCTCTTTTTCCCTCATCATTTGTTAATAAAATAGATTTTAGAGATAGATAGTAAGACATAGGTCTTACTATTTTTTTATAATTTTGTGATTGTACAAGAAAAATTTAAACAAAAGGTGAAGCCATGAAACTTGCTGTAAAAGATGTACTGGGTCTGGAATATATGACACCGCAGGATATTGAACTTATTTTGAATACTGCCAAAGATATGAAGAAAATTGTTACCGGCAGAATGAAAAGGGTCAATTATCTGCAGGGCAGAACCGTAATTACACTGTTTTATGAAAACAGTACCCGGACAAGGGTATCTTTTGAATTAGCGGCAAAATATATGGGAGCTCACGCAGTAAATGTATCAGTTGGCGTAAGCAGTGTTGCAAAAGGCGAGACATTGATTGATACCGGAAGAACACTTGAAGCCATGGGTGCTGATATTATAGTTATCAGACACAGTCAGGCCGGAGCCCCAAACCTGCTTGCAAAGAATATCAAGGCATCTGTAGTAAATGCAGGCGACGGAATGCATGAGCATCCTACCCAGGCACTTCTGGACATGTATACCATGAGAGAGTATTTCGGTACATTAAAAGGACTTAAAGTGGCTATCATAGGTGATATTTATCACAGCCGTGTGGCAAGGAGCAATATTTTTGGATTAACTAAAATGGGTGCCAGTGTAAAATTATATGCACCTTCCACCCTGGTACCTCCGGGGATTGAAAAACTGGGTGCAAAGCTCTGTTCCAGTATTGAAGAAGCAGTAGATGGCTGTGATGTGGTGATGAGCCTCAGAATTCAAATGGAAAGACAGAAAAAGGCCTTATTCCCGTCGGCCAATGAATATACCAGGTTTTTCGGACTTAATCCTGAAAGGATAGTAAATTTAAATGACAATATAATCTTAATGCATCCGGGACCTGTTAACAGGGGAATTGAAATGACATCTAACCTGATTGACGGTAAAAACTCAATGATAAACCAGCAGGTAACAAATGGTGTTGCCGTTCGTATGGCTCTTTTGTACTTGCTGACAGGAGGTCAAAGCCAATGAGTATACTAATCAAAAACGTAAATATAGTGAACTCGACAGGAGTTGAAAGCAGCGTCGATATCTATATAGAAAACAGCATAATTAAAGACATAAAAAAGAATTTAGATATAGAGGTCCAAAAAATAATTGATGCCAGGGGGTTGTACGTTCTGCCGGGTCTTGTTGATGCCCACTGTCACCTGCGAGACCCCGGCTATGAATATAAGGAAGATATATCAACCGGATCAAGAAGCGCAGCAAAGGGAGGTTTTACTTCAATTGCATGCATGCCGAATACTGATCCTGTAGCTGATAATCCTGCTGTGGTGACATATATTATCGAAAAAGCAAAAAAAGAGGCTTTGGTAAATGTATATCCCATAGGCGCTATTACAAAAGGTCAGAAAGGGGAAGAACTGGCTGAAATGGGAAGCATGAAGGAGGCCGGAATAGTTGCAGTTTCCGATGACGGAAGACCTGTAATGAAGTCTTCGGTTATGAAAAAAGCTCTGATATATGCCGGTCAGTTCAACCTTCCTGTTATATCCCATTGCGAAGATCTGGATCTTGCAGAAGAGGGAAGCATGAACGAAGGTTTTATGTCAACAAAATTAGGGTTAAGGGGTATACCTGCGGCAGCAGAAAGCGTAATGGTGGCAAGGGATGTGCTGCTTTCCGAATACACAGGGATACCGGTACACATTGCCCATGTTTCAACAAAATCATCAGTGGAGATAATCAGGAATGCCAAGAAGAATGGAGTAAAGGTAACATGCGAAACATGCCCTCATTATTTCACCCTTACTGAAGAAGCCTGTGAAGGATATGACACCAATGCCAAAATGAATCCGCCTTTAAGGACGCAGGAGGACGTTGAAGCCATTATTGAGGGATTGAAAGATGGAACCATAGATATTATCGCCACAGACCATGCCCCTCATCATTTTGATGAAAAAAATGTTGAATTTGACAATGCCCCCAATGGCATAGTAGGTTTTGAGACTGCTCTTTCACTGTCTTATACCGCGCTTGTTGAGACAAAAGTAATTACCCTGCCTCAACTGGTAGAGAAGCTTTCTACCGGACCTGCAAGAATACTTAATCTGAAAAAGGGAGTCATAGATGTAAATGAAGATGCAGACCTGATACTTGTGGATTTTGATACGGAATACACTATAGATGTGTCTGAATTTGCATCAAGGGGCAAAAATTCGCCTTTTGACGGCTTTAAAGTAAAAGGGAAAAATATGATGACCATTGTGGGCGGAAAAATAGTGTATGTGGCTGATGATTGAACTCTGGCTGATAAGTATGAAAAAACTAATATAATACGATAAATGGACAAGGAGAGAACTATCATGAATTTTTCCGACAGGCTTGCAGAGCAAATACTTAAGAAAAAGAATCCTTCTGTTTTAGGCTTGGATCCAAGGTTGGAGTATATACCTGAATCCATTAAAACAAAAGCCTTCAACAAATATTCCTGCCCTTTTGAGGCAGCAAGTAAAAGTATTCTTGAATTTAACATAAGATTAATTGACGCAGTTTGTGATATAATTCCGGCAATAAAACCCCAGCTTGCATATTACGAAATGTATGGACCAGAAGGTATAAAGGCTTTTAATGAGACTGTACGCTATGCAAAAGAAAAAAATCTAATAGTCATTGCAGACGGGAAACGAAATGATATTGGCACTACCTCTGAAGCATATTCTTCAGCATTTTTAGGCAAAACGCTGATTGGTGGTGATGATAAGCCGGTGTTTGATGCAGATGCGCTGACTGTAAACGGCTATCTTGGAAGTGATGGAATAAAACCTTTTATAAAGACATGCGAAAATGAAGGAAAAGGGATTTTTGTACTTGTAAAAACATCAAATCCTTCATCAGGCGAACTGCAGGATTTAAAACTTGAGGATGGACGTACTGTCTATGAAGCCATGGCTGATATGGTCAATGAATGGGGCAGAACCACTATAGGTGAATGTGGATATTCCTCTGTAGGCGCAGTTGTCGGGGCTACCTATCCTGAACAGCTGAAAGCCCTCAGAAAAAGAATGCCTCAAAGCTGGATCCTGGTTCCCGGATATGGCGCTCAGGGCGGCAAGGGAACAGATGTGGTTCATGCCTTTGATGAAAATGGACTTGGTGCGGTTGTCAATGCTTCCAGAAGCCTTATGTGTGCCTACAGGCTTAACAGATGGAAAGAAGAGTTTACAGCTGAGGATTTTGAAGAGGCAGCAAGGCAGGAAGCTCAAAGAATGAAAGAAGAAATAGGCCAGTTAATTTTTCAATAGAAGGAGTATGGCAAATGCAAATGAAAGCAATACTTATTCTGGAAGACGGAACTGAATTTACAGGCGAGGCATTTGGAGCCGAGGGTACTTTAATAGGCGAAGTGGTGTTCAATACTGGTATGACAGGATATCAGGAGATTATCACCGATCCTTCGGTCTGCGGTCAGATAGTGACCATGACATATCCTTTAATCGGTAATTATGGGGTAAATAATGAAGATGCATTATCAGAAAAACCCTATATCAAAGGACTTGTTGTAAGAGAGCTTTGTACTACGCCGAGCAATTGGCGTGCAACTGATAATCTGGACAATTATCTGAAAAAACATAATATTTTAGGTATCCAGGGCGTTGATACCAGAGCTCTGACTATCATATTAAGAGAAAAGGGGTCAATGAAAGGTTTACTTACCACCAACACCGATATATTAAATGAAAAAGAAGCCTGGCTTGAAAAAATAAAGAATTACCGTCCAGTATACGATGTGGGCACTAAAAAAGTTCTGCATTATGAAGGCAGATCAAATCGCATTGCTTTGATTGATTATGGGGTAAATAAGAACATTATTGATCTGCTTAAATCCAAGGATTGTGATATATTTGTTTTTCCTGCAAATTCAAAGGCAGAGGAAATTCTGGACATTAATCCCGATGGCATTGTGCTTTCCAATGGCCCCGGAAATCCAAAGGACTATCAAAATCAGATACAGGTAATAAAAGAACTGCTGGGAAAAAAACCTGTTCTGGGAATATCTCTGGGTCATCAATTGGTAGCCCTTGCCTGCGGCGGGGATACCGAAAAATTAAAAAATGGACACAGGGGCGCAAACCATCCTGTCAAAGACATAGAAAAGGACAGAACCTATATTACTGTTCAAAATCATGGTTATGTAGTAAAAAAAGAATGGCTTCATCCTGATAAAGCGTTAATCACCCATATAAATCTGAATGACAACACGGTGGAGGGCATAAGATACAAAGATATTCCCGCCATAACCGTACAATTTTGTCCTGAAGCTTTATATGGTTCCATCAATACAGGATATATATTTGAAGAGTTCATTTCCATGATGGAAAAACATAAAAACAATTGAAGAATATTAGCTTAAGCTTTTTAAGTACATTGAACCGGAGGAACGAGAATGCCAAAAAAACAGGATATCAAACGTGTATTGGTGATAGGATCAGGACCAATAGTGATTGGTCAGGCTGCCGAGTTTGACTATGCCGGAACCCAGGCCTGCCAGGCACTTAAGGAAGAGGGGATAGAGACCATACTGGTAAACAGTAACCCGGCCACAATCATGACCGATACGAACATGGCAGACAAAGTATATATAGAGCCATTGACAGCAGAGATTATCGAAAAGATTATAATAAAAGAAAAACCAGACAGTATCCTGCCTACGCTTGGAGGTCAGACCGGGCTTAACCTTGCTATGGAGCTTGCCGAATCCGGCTTCTTGGAAAAGCAGGGCGTAAGGCTTTTGGGTACTGATGTTGAAACTATAAAAATGGCTGAGGACAGGCAGGCTTTTAAAGATACCATGGAACAAATAGGCCAGCCCTGTATCCCGAGTAAAGTGGTGAACAATATTGAGGATGCTGTAGAATTTGCCGCAACTATCGGTTATCCGGTGGTTGTAAGACCTGCATATACCCTTGGAGGTTCGGGCGGAGGTATTGCATATAACGAAGAAGAGTTAAGGGATATAGGAATAAATGGTCTGAGGCTCAGCCGGGTTCATCAGGTGCTTATAGAAAAATGCATTTCCGGATGGAAGGAAATCGAATTTGAAGTAATGCGTGACAGCAAGGGAAATGTAATTACTATATGCAGTATGGAAAATATCGATCCCGTTGGCGTTCATACAGGGGACAGCATTGTTGTTGCTCCTGTTCAGACATTGTCGGACAAAGAATACAGGATGCTTCGTTCTGCAGCTTTGAACATAATTTCAGCCCTTGGCATTGAAGGAGGATGTAACTGTCAGTTTGCACTGCATCCTGAAAGCTATGAATATGCAGTAATCGAAGTAAATCCGAGGGTCAGCCGGTCGTCTGCCCTGGCTTCAAAGGCTACCGGATATCCCATAGCTAAAGTTGCGACAAAAATAGCAATCGGATATGGACTGGATGAAATACCCAATGCTGTTACAGGCAAAACCTTTGCCTGTTTTGAACCTGCTCTTGACTACTGTGTTGTAAAAATCCCCAAATGGCCTTTTGACAAGTTTGTCAACGCTCATCGCACCTTAGGAACCCAGATGAAGGCAACAGGTGAAGTAATGGCCATAGGCAATTCATTTGAAGCAGCGCTTATGAAGGCTTTAAGGTCTCTTGAGCTTAACATAATGACTCTGGAAACACCTTTATGCAAGGATATTGATGATCAATCCCTTACTGAAAGACTGCATGATATTGATGACAATCGTCTGCTGGTGATAGCGGAGGCAATACGCAGAGGAGTTTCGACAGATAAAATAAATGAGATTACCAAAATAGATAAATGGTTTCTGCAAAAGTTCAAAAACATAGTCGATATGGAAGAGCATTTAAAAACCCTGTCATTAGATATATTAGACCGTGAAACTTTACTGAAAGCCAAAAAAATGGGATTTCCGGATGCAGTAATCGGAAAATATGTAAAGGCAGGAAAAGAGGATATAAAAAATAAACGAAATGAGTTTGGTATAAGACCATCCTATAAAATGGTCGATACCTGCGCCGCAGAAATTAAGGCCCAAACTCCTTATTATTATTCTACTTATGATGAGTACAGTGAGGTTGTGCCTTCTCAAAACAAAAAGGTTATTGTGCTGGGGTCAGGACCCATCAGAATAGGGCAGGGCATAGAATTTGACTACTGTTCGGTTCATTCTGTCTGGGGTTTAAAGGAAGAAGGCTACGAGGCAATTATAATCAACAACAACCCTGAAACAGTCTCAACTGACTTTGATATATCGGACAGACTTTATTTTGACCCGCTTACACCAGAGGATGTGGAGGAAATAATAGAGGTTGAACAGCCCGAAGGAGTTATCGCTCAGTTTGGAGGCCAGACTGCTATTAAACTTACCAATCCTCTTGCCCAAAAGGGCGTCAGGATATTTGGAACCGACGCCAAAAATGTTGATGCTGCAGAGGACAGGGAAAAGTTTGATAAAATTTTGGAAGACTTAAATATCCCAAGACCTAAGGGCACTACCATTTTTACTCTTGAAGAAGCTTTGGAAGCAGCCAATAAACTTGGATATCCCGTTCTGGTAAGACCTTCCTATGTTTTGGGCGGCAAAGGCATGGAAATTGCCTATAACGACAGTGATATTGAAGAATTTATGGAGATAATCAACCGTGAAGTGCAGGAGCATCCCATACTGGTTGATAAATATATGATGGGAAAAGAGCTTGAGGTGGATGCTATTTGCGACGGTGAAAAAATTCTCATACCCGGAATAATGGAGCACCTGGAAAGAGCGGGAGTGCACTCGGGGGACAGTATTTCCATGTATCCTCCTCAGAGCCTCTCTTTCAAAATCCGGGACAAAATCGTAGACTATACTGAAAAACTGGCCAAAGCCCTTAATATCATAGGTATGGTCAATATACAGTATGTGGTCTTTAATGATGAAGTTTACGTTATTGAAGTTAATCCCCGGTCAAGCCGTACCGTTCCATATATAAGTAAGGTAACGGGCATACCCATGGTAAAAATGGCAACCCGGATAATGATGGGCAAAAAGCTCACAGATTTTCCTTACGGGACAGGGCTTTACAAGGAAAGTGAATATGTGGCTGTAAAAGTTCCTGTGTTCTCCTTTGAGAAACTTCACAATGTGGATACAAGCCTGGGGCCTGAAATGAAATCCACCGGAGAAGTTCTGGGGATTGCAAAGAACTTGTATGAAGCCACTTTAAAAGGACTGGCAGGAGCGGGATTTGAGTTTCCGAAAAAGGGCGGGTCAATATTGCTTACAGTCAGGGATACCGACAAACCCGATATAATAGATCTGGCTGATGGATTTGAAAGACTGGGCTATAATTTGTATGCCACAGGCAAGACAGCCCTTTACTTAAATAAGCATGCTATAGCAACCAATGTGGTTAAAAAATTGAATGAAGGCTCCCCTAATATCATTGACCTTATGGAGCAGGGCAAGATAGACATGATTATTAATACTGCAACAAGGGGAAGGGACTCTGAAAGGGATGGCTTTAAAATAAGGAGAAAGGCTGTTGAAAGGTCTATTTTATGTGTCACTAATATAGACACCGCCTATGCAGTATTGAGGTGCCTTCTTATGGATAAAAAACTGGAGGAGCTGGATATTGTAAATCTGGATGTATTTAATGAGCAATGAAGTTTTACAGACAAAAATATAAAAAATTGCTTGGAATTTATCACAATATAAAGTTAAAATTAATGTACGCATTAATAAAATAAAGGTGTGGTTTACCAATGAAAAAGTTTGTTTTGATTCCTGATTCATTTAAAGGTACAATGACACCTGTTGAAATTTGCAGAATAATGGACGAAGAAATAAGAAAAATATATCCTGATGCGGATATTGTTTCAATCCCTGTGGCAGACGGCGGGGAAGGAAGTGTGGATGCTTTTCTGAGTGCTTGCGGCGGCAAGAAAATAGAATTAACGGTTAAAGGTCCTTACCTGGAGGAAATGACAGGTTTTTACGGCGTATTGGATAATGGCACTGCTGTTATTGAAATGGCTGCATGTGCAGGACTGCCTCTCGTTGAAAACAACAAAAATCCATTGAAAACTTCTACATACGGTGTTGGACAGTTAATTTTACATGCTGCAGAAAGTGGATGCAAGAAGATAATTGTCGGGCTTGGAGGAAGCTGCACAAATGATGCCGGAACAGGTGCCGCAGCTGCTTGCGGAGTAAGGTTTTATAATGAAGAAGGAAAAGAATTCATACCTACAGGAGGCACTTTATCAGAGATAAGAAAAATAGATGTTTCAGGTTTTGCACCGGAGCTTAAAGATGTCGAAATAATTACTATGTGCGATATAGATAATCCTTTATATGGTCCTTTTGGAGCGGCTCATGTGTTTGGACCGCAAAAAGGCGCTGATGAAAAAATGGTTCTTATTTTGGATGAAGGACTAAGAGATATATCAGAACTGATAAAAACTCAGCTGGGTAAAGATATCTCTGTTATTCCCGGCTCAGGAGCGGCAGGGGGTATGGGAGGCGGGATGGTGGCCTTCTTTGACTCAAAGCTTCAGATGGGGATAGAAACAGTGCTTGATACTGTTAATTTTAATGATGTTGCAAAAGATGCGGATATGATATTCACAGGTGAAGGGAAAATAGATACCCAAAGTATACGTGGTAAGGTAGTAATAGGAGTTGCGCGCCGGGCGAAATCCTTAGGAGTTCCGGTAGTTGCTGTAGTAGGCGATATAGGTGATGATATTGAATTGGCTTATGAAGAAGGGGTATCAGGAATTTTCAGTATAAACCGTGTTGCCGTTGATTTCAAACTTGCCAAAAAACGCAGTAAAAGCGATCTTGCGCTTACCATGAATAATTTGATGCGCTTTATAAAACGCCTGAATTTTTAATGACTTTCTGGTTTGTAAGACAGGGTTCGGTTCCCTGTCTTACGGCTAAGTCATAAAACGAAATATTTTAGAGAGGATTTTTTATGATTCGACTGGCAACTGTGGAAGACGCTCATTTAATTCACAAAATTATGTTATCAGCATTTGAGGAATATAGGTATTATGATATTCCATCTGCTGCACTTTATGAAACTGTAAACTCCATTGAAGAATCGTTAAAAAATGGAGCAGAGAAGGCTTTGCTTTATTACTGGGACGGGATTCCTGTAGGCTCTGTGAGATTTAAAACCGATGAAAAAGCTCTTTATTTCTTCCGCCTTTCTGTTTCTCCTGAAGCAAGAGGAAGAGGAATAGCAAAGGCTATGCTGACATGGCTTGAAAATCATGCAAAAGAAGAAGGGCTTACAGAAGTATGGTGCAAAGTTCGAATGACCATTACAAAAAACATGCAGTTGTATCAATCGTCCGGATATATTATTGATAGAGTTGAAGAGGTGGTAGCTTCAAATGGCATTCCGGTACATGTAGCAACTATGAAAAAGAAATTGGAAAGATAAAATTCTTGCACGAGGGCAATCATGCGCTTGTAGTTATCATCTAAGGAAAAAATATCCGGTATAATCAATACAGGTTATGCATTCTTAGTTAAACAAAACAGCTGACTGACATATTGTCAGCCAGCTGTTTCTCAAATGGTGCGGACAAAGGGACTTGAACCCCCACGGTTTCCCGCCAGATCCTAAGTCTGGTGCGTCTGCCAATTCCGCCATGTCCGCATATTTTAAAAAGAATGCATTAATATGATAAAGCCTGAAACGCTTTTTGTCAACCAGATTTCATAAGATAAATTCCCGCAATAATGAATAGGGACCTTAAATTAATTTCCATTTACAACAGTTAACATGTATGAGGTAATAGACTCATACAGTAGTCAGATTAAGAGAGAGGTATATGAAGTACCTGTTATTGCAGAGGAAGTAGTTAAAAATCAGCGGGATATATGCATATGTTCGGAAAGGTAAAAACCGCCCGGTCTGTAAAACCAGGCGGTTTTTATGAAGTATTATCTGAAATTACTCTATATGTTTTTCAAATCTGCGACAAGTCTCTTTAATACAAACAAAGTTTTGGCTCTCAGTTCAGCAGCTTTTGAAAAATTCAAAACCGTGTCTTTATGAAAATACCCGTTTCGTATTTCATCGGTAAAATATTTAAGATAGTTGAAAACAGGATGAGTTTTGTAAGTTTTGTACTGGTCCGGATGAGCATTAATATAATCATGGATTTTTATTCTTAATTCATCATTTAACAGCTCGGGATTATCTTTAATGCAGTTATAAAGACCACCCATTGTTACGTTTTGTTCCCAGCCCGGAGCGCCTACCAGCAGTTTGTCTTTTCTGTTTAAGTGTTGTATCTCTATGTTTCTTCCCGTTTTTCTGACATATTGATTCAGTCTGAATACAAGATATAATTCTACAGCTTTCAAATAATTTGCAATCAAATAAGTAAATTCGTGACTTCTGATTTCATCGGAAGCATCTTCAAAGGATTTGTGTTCATTATGCCATAGCCATTCAGCTGCCATTAACAAGCCTTTGGCCTCAGCGTCAGCAAAAACCTGTTCATACATATCCCCAGCCTTTTTGAAACTGTTTTCCAAATAATTTATAAGCTGTTTTCTGCAATTTTCTATCCTGGAATTATTGTGCCTGGGTCTTAGCAGACAATGTCTGAGGTTGACAGGAATATAATCCAGTATCTCATAGCTTTTGAATGTTTCTGCAAATATTTCTCCGGCTTTTTGTTCGTCCCATTTTTCTGCCAGATAAATTTTGTATTTTTCAGGCTTTTCGTTTAATACGTTTCTGATAATTCCAGACATATTGTTAAGATATAAACTGGCTTGTTTTTCAAGAAGAACATAATTCATAACATTATAAATGTTTCTGTATTTTAAATTACTAAACCCGGTTTGAGCTGTTTCTATTTTATTAAGAATTCTTTTGCCCTGCCTTATATCCCGGCTTTCTGTAAAATAAGTCTCAATATAATGTTCTTTGTCCTGCGCAGCACTATATCCGCTGACATATGTACAAAAAGTGATTTTTTCCCCGGTCTTAATAGTTTTAAGGGAGCCATCCTCACATATGCATTTTACAGCCCTTATAAGCTGATTTGTAAGACCAATGAGCTCAAGATCCGAAAGGTCGGATATATCCCCGGTTTTTTCACATAAGGCAAGGACACCGCACTCAGTGAAGAATTTATTCTTGAAGATTTCGATATGTTCTTTTATCATTTCAATCGTGACAATTTCCAGCTCATCAGGGCTTTTTTCGTATCGTGCCAACATACTGCTAAAGAAGCTATCCTTGTGCTCATGACTGCAGCGGTTATAAATATCAATCAGATAGTCAGCACATTCTTTTAGATACGATGAGAGAGTTATCCTGAGGTTGTCTATAGGGGTCTTTTCAGTCAGGAATATACCATAAATCATATTTACAGTCTCGAAGTTATCTGATCTTAGCGCCATAGAAGCTATAAGCAGCATCTTATCCAGTGAGACAAACTGAATGTAATCTTTATTGGAACAGATAAAGTCTGTAGCTTCATTGTAAAGACCGACCTTAACCGTGGCAGCCAGAATCAAGCTGTAGAAATACTCGATATATTTCCTGGATATAAGCTCATTATTTTTTATTACATGATAAAATAGTGTAATAAGGTTCTCTGCTATTTCTGTGTCAATTTTTAATATCTCGTTAGCCGTATCCTTAAAAAGAAGTTCTTTGATTGTTCTGTCAAAAGTATCAGTATCTCCATCCTTTGCAGCTTTCAACATTTTTTTAAAGATTTCATTTTTAGAAATAAAGAGATCTAACTGATCTATGTAAGAGATATTGCCAAGCACACCATTTAGTTCACCAATCAATAGCGAAAGGCAACGGGCAATCTCCTTGTCGGTTCTGCAATTTTTACTGCAAAACGAAGGTATAATATATTTGTTTAAGAGATACCACAATTGTTCGTACTGGTCACTCACAATCAAATGCTGAAGCATGGGCATAAACAGGAAATGAGCATGTTCACCGGATGCTTCATGTATTTTATCAATATCATGATTTGTCACATTATCAATATCGATCTCCAGCTTAATGCCTAAGACATCGCTGGAATAAATAAGTGCGGCCCAATCCCTGGACCTGTATATAAATTGCCCTTGAGATTCTGCTTTTTCTGCACAAGCCCTGGATATATTAATTGCTTTATCCATTCGGGGATACGGAATTTTGAGCAAAGCCCTGTCAAGCTTCTCAATATCAATACGATTTGTTCCTCTTGCGCAAATTAAAAAGTTAAGCACCTCTTTATAACGTCTTTTCTTCCATAGGGAGCTTAAATAACCTGACAGTTTTTCAAAAACTTCATCCTGATACTCAGAATCTGAATTTTCACCCGGAGCAATGACTGATAATATAGATTCAATTATGATGTTGTGATTACTGGCAAAACCATTCAGAACTTCCATGTACCAGCTATTTTCGCAAATAAACATATTGTGCCTCCTGTGTACAACATGGATAACCATAGTTAAAGAGTTTGATAAGTGAAAACAAAGAATATGATTAAGTTACCACAATTTAAAAGGATCAATCAATAATTTTGTATGGTGAGCATGCTTATTCTTTCAGGTTATTATTAAAATGAGATATCTTATAGTATACAATATATAATATGTATGATGGGATATACAGTTTAAATCAGCCATGCAGGAAGGCAAAATGGGGAGGATTATCATGTGGATTTATTTTCTGATTGGTGTATTTTTTATCTTTGTGGGGCTGTCGGTTCATGTGTTTAAATGGTATTTTCTGATTGCAGGTTATAACACCATGCCAAAGGAGAAGCAAGCAAATGTGGATACAGAGGGGCTTGGTCGTCTGATGGGGATATATGGATATATCAATGGCGGTTTCTTTGTGGCATTGGGTGTATTGAAAGCTCTGGGTGCTAATGTTGCAATAGCACCAGCTATCATATTTTTAAGTGTTTCGACAGTGTATCTGCTGATTAAGGCTCAGAAGTATGATGGGAATGTTTATGATAAAAATGGAAAACTCCGAAAAGGAACAGGAAAACAGTCTGCCTGGTCTTCGGTCATTACTGTTGTCACATTAATTTTGGTTGGTATATTGATATTTTTCTCAACTCAGCAGACCAAGGTGACCATTAATGATGACGGAGTAAAAATCCATGGCATGTACGGCGAAACTTATAGCTGGGATTCCATAAAAACAGTAAAGTTATCAGAAGAATTACCTTCTATAGTCAGAAGAACCAATGGCTCAGCTGTAGGTTCGAACCTGAAGGGATATTTCAGGACAAAAGAGCTGGAGTCTGTGAAGTTGTTTGTTGATACCCGGAAGCCTCCTTTTATTTATCTTGAAACAGATAAAAGGGTCACAATTTTCAACATGAAAGAGGCAGGCGAAACAAAGACAATATTTGAAGAAATTTCAAAAAGAATAAA
>ERZ773359.3552-NODE-3552-length-17658-cov-6.378288_pt1 | contig 17658 bp, 15 predicted proteins | sample MGYA00374955_ERZ773359 | MGnify/ENA primary metagenome ERZ773359 (study PRJEB29098, sample SAMN04486028) | biogas fermenter metagenome | study: EMG produced TPA metagenomics assembly of the Biogas fermentation microbial communities from Germany - Plant 4 DNA1... | reverse complement strand
CTTGATGTAAGAAAGGGAGAAATAACGGAGAAAGAAATACTTAGTATTTACAATACCAGAAACTATGGTTCCCTGAAAGAAGCCGTTTAGTTCTGTACATGAAAGACTATAAGCCTAAAATCAACATTTTAGGCATTTTTTTTGTCAATATTCAGGAATATATTCTAAATAAGGTTATATGTTCCAAAATTAACATTTACTACTTGAATTGGAATCCAAATGTGATATAATAGTCATAAGTCAAATACTTCCTATAATAACTCCGAACCCTAGTTATTAATTCAAGGTTGACCCTCAATTTGTTAAAATATTTATCTACAATTTATAGAATTAAATATAATGGAGGTTAGTAAATGAAAAAAACTATTAAAGGTTCTATTATTTTAGTCTTGGTTTTAATTCTAGCAGCTTGCGGAAGCCAAGGACAAGAAGCAATTAAGGAAGTTCCTGTTGCTGAAGTAGATGAAACCAGTATGTTCGGAGTGGACAAAAATATCAATATTGAAACTATTGATGAATGGTTAGGAAGGGATGATGTAGCCTATATAGATGTTAGAATGCTGGTTGACCCAGGAGACTACGGTGCAATAGGAGGAGACCCTGTACTATCGGGAACTGTGGAAGGATTTGAAGTAGTACCCTATCCTTACTTGGCTAATTTGACAGGTTTACCTGAAGCCGTTGCAGCTACACAGTACGACGGTCCTACACTCTTTACCATTACTTGGGATGAAGATGGTAACATAGAAACAGTAGTTCCAAACTATAGGGAATCAGAAATGATAATTAATGATTTATTCCCAAAGGATAAACCTATTTTCCTAATGTGTGGAGGGGGAGGATATGCCGGCTTTACCAAAGCATTATTAATAGAATTAGGTTATAACCCTGACCTGCTATTTAATATAGGAGGATTCTGGGGTTATAAAGGAGATAATACTGTACATATAAAAGTATCCTACGGTGAAAATAATGCATATGACTATAACGCTTTCCATAGACTGAAATATCATTTAATTGATTTCGATCAGTTGACTAAGATTAATTAGTGGAGGAGTACATGAAGAGACTTAGTGTGGGTCTGTTATTAATTTTGTTGCTCACCATGTTGGTGGGATGCGGAAGTGAGCCTGTCTCATATGAGTACGATAATTTCAGTAATGAAAAAATAATAACCTATAAACATCGCAAACATGGGGAAGAATCCGATTATGCAGCAGTTATTTTATTTGAATACAAAATGGATAATTATACAAAGTACCAGGTAAGTTATTTATCCTGCACCTGCAGGGCACCTTCAGCAAATTATCAGCACCTCTTATATGTGGAGCTAAATAATAACAATAACAGTCCCGATGAGGCAACAATAAGAAATATAGCATATCAATTTTGGGGTGATAGTGAAGTAAATCCAGAAAATGGACTGACTTATGAAATGATTGAAAAGGAATTTCTCCCATACTTGCAATACAAGAGTAAGGCTGAAATTGATGCTTTAATTACTCTTAAGGATATAAAAGATGCAGAGCCGGTAATAAGAAACGGAAAAGAATATGAATTTATTGACGCTTATACAGGGGCTACCGTATCTGTTGATAATACAATATCTGTTTTACAGGCTCTTTTTGACTACCATGTAGATAAATATTATTAATGCAGTAGATTAGTTAAGTTGATCACTATTTATGGAACTTTCCAAATACTTGGAAGGTTCTTTTTCTTGTAACTTCCAAATTATAATGTATAATAAAATTAAAAGAAGACCTAGGACCTGTGCGGAGGAAATAATGGACGAAGTAATTAAAGTAATTAAAAACAATGTACTGTTTAAAAATATGAATGAAGAAGAAATTAAGGCTATTCTAAAATGTAGTAATGCAGTATATGAAAAATTCACTAATAATCAAGTAATATTTGAAAAGGATGCTAGGGTAAACAGATTAGGAATTGTTATAGAAGGAGAACTTAATTTAGTATCCCAAAAATACAACGGCGCTAGAGTCATTGTTACAACTTTGGAAAAAAATGATTTATTCGGGGAGGCATTAGTCTTTGCTTCTGCCAATTTTTCACCTTATGATCTGGTAAGTGCCGGTAATAGCAAGGCTTTATTAATTCCTTACAGAATATTTTCCAATATGTGCCTTAACAGCTGTGACTATCACAATCGGCTAATAAGCAATATGCTGGCAATTTTATCGGATAAAATTATAATGCTTAATAATAAAATGAGTATTTTAAATGCAGAAACATTAAGAGGGAGAATAGCAGTATACTTGTTGTCACTTAATAAAAAAACAAATTCCCAAATATTTGACATTCCTATGAACAGACAGGAGTTGGCTGAATTTTTAAACGTAAAAAGACCTTCTTTATCCAGAGAGTTATCCAATATGCAGAAGGATAATATAATTGAAGTTTATCGCTCATCCGTAAAAATAATCGAAATGGATAAGCTAAGAGAGTTAGCTGATTAATTACAAGCTATCCATGGATAATTATTGAAGACCTTAACTTTCTGTGATACAATTAATATACCCATTATTAGGGACGAGGAGCAGTTATGGAAATTAAATTTATACATACATCGGATATTCATTTAGGAAAAAAATTTAATATAAAAAATTTCAGTTTGAAGGAAAGAGAAAAAAGAAGACAGGAATTGTGGGATGCTTTCGATGAAGTAATAAAAATAGCAAGGGATGAAAGTATCCATTACTTGTTTATTGGGGGAGACTTAACGGAAGGAGATTATATTAAATACAAGGAATTAAACAGTATATCATCAAAGTTTAAGTCAATTCCCGAAACAAAGGTAATTATTGCCTGTGGCCAAAGAGACCCTTACAACATTAATAATATGTATGAGTATATAGAATGGCCAGATAATGTATACATTATAAAGAATACCGATTCCGTAGAAGAGCTTTATTTCCCGGAAAATAATTTATGTATCCATTCCATGAGTTGGGACAACCATGATAGAAACGAAAAATCTCAGGCTATATATGATATTTCCGTTGATAGCAATAAAATAAATGTTCTCCTGCTCCACTGCCACATGGATTCTAAGGATAAATTACCCATAAATATTGACGTTATAAAAAATAAATTTGATTATTGCGCCATGGGGGGAAGGCATAATTATGAGCAGGTAAATGAAAATATTGTATATTGCGGCACTCCGGAACCCCTTTCCTTTGAGGAAGACGGAGAACATGGAATAATTATAGGAACATTGAGAAAAAAGAAGGTGGAATATTCTCTTCTCCCTATTGCCAAAAGGAAATTTAATGTTAGAAATATTAACTTAGACAAAAGCTACAGCTTTAATAAAATATTAGATTTAATAAAGTTTTCCGGAGACACTTTCTCAAATATTAAAGATTACGTACGTATAAATCTTACAGGTACAGTAAGTACTGAAATTTCCATGGAAGAAATTGAAAATGAAGCACGTCAATTTTATTATTACATAGAATTTGAAGACAATTATTCCTACAGGACGGAAAACAAAACTTATAAAGGCAATGAATTTAATATTATAGAAAGCTACAAACTTCAATTTGAAGATAGCAGCGATAAATTAGAACAGCAGGCTTTTAAATTAGGCCTTGAGGTTCTCAGAAAAGAAAAGGTGGTAAACTAATATGTACATAGACAGGCTGCATTTGAGAGCTTTTGGGAAATTTGTTCATAAAAGAATATTTTTCAGCAGGAAATTTAATATTATTTATGGGGAAAATGAAGCGGGAAAATCAACCATACATAATTTTATAGAAGCCATGATGTATGGATTTGATGATACCGACAAATTTAATAAATACAAACCCTGGAACAGTTCCATGTACAAGGGAACTGTTGAAATTTCAGATGGGGAAAATAATAATTTGATAGTAAGAGACTTTCTCCTAAATACTCTGCAGATTTTTAAAATGTCTAATGATGAAAACACCCTTATTGAGAATGTAGAAGTTCCAGGAGAATACTTTTTCAACATTAATAAAATTTCCTTTAAAAATACAGTAAGCATAAGTCAGTTGGGCAATAAAACAGAAAAGGAACTAGCTGGTGAACTAAAAAAGAAAATAATAAATTTAAGCAATACAAAAGATGAAAAGGTTTCAATAGACAGAATTATGTATAGATTACACAGCATTAAAGAAGAAGCAGGAAGAGAAGATGACGGTAAGACATTATTAGGACAATATGCTCTTAGACTTAGTCAGTTAAAAGAGGCCAGGGAAAATTCTTTAAATGCCAAAAGACAGGTAATGTTTTTAGCTATGGAGAGGAAAAAGCTCCAAAGTAAAATATATGAAATAAGTAGGCATATTGAGGTAATGGAAAAAGAAATTTCCCAGTATGAACTTTCTTTGGAAAAACAAAGATACTTAAAAGCTTTGCCCGTAAAAAAAGAAATAGATGAACTAAATGCGAAAATTAAATCTATTGAAGCTGAAATAATTAATTGCTCTAAAGAAGATTATAATGAAGCTGCGGAAATAGAAAACAGTTTATATTCCATGAAAAATGACAGAGAAAGACTTTTAGAGGAAGTAGAAGAATGTAAACTGCAACTAGAAACCCTATGTACCGATTTGGCAAATAAAATACCTGATGATTTTGAAATAGATAAATTAAATTTAGACTACGATATATATATAAGAAACAATGAAAAAATAAATAGTCTCAGGAAAAAAATTCAATCAGGAAAAGACAGTATAGCTTCCATAAACTTAGAGGAAATAGACAAATTTATTAATGACTACAAAAAGGCGGAAGATATAAGCCGTAAAATTGAAATAAACAATGTATTAACAGACAATGGAAATTATGAATTAATGAAAAAATTCGGCAAATCAAATAGGATAAGAAGTGTCTTAACTGGATTTTTAGGAACTATTTTTGTTTTGGCTGGAGCGGCATCTGCTTATGGAGGATATTACTACGGCAATATTAATTACTACTACGGTGGAGTGGCCTTGCTGCCAGGGGTTATTTCCTATGTTTTTTCCTGGAAATGCAGGAACAGAGCTCTTAGTGCTAAAAAAGAAATTGAAAGTATGGAATGCGAATTTGCCGATTATAGTTTGTCAAATAAGAAGTTGTTAGAAGAAAAGGAAGAAATTATTAAAAGAAACGGTTTTGAAAAATTTGACACTATGAGCAAAACTTATGAGAAGAAATGTGAGGAAAAACTTCACTATGAAGAAAAAGTTAAATTGATTAATTACGATGAGAATAAAATTAATGAGATTTCAGAAGAAAACAAGGAAATAGAAAAAAAACTTAAAAAAAGATTAAATGCTTTAAACCTTCAATTATCCCAAGAAAATATCACAGCAATAAAGGAAGCCTATAAGCGTAAAGATAAAGTCAAGGAAGAAGTTAGCAAGATAAAAAACAAAATAGATGGAATCAATAATGACATTACGAAATTAAATAAAGAGATATCCTATGAAGAAAAGCGCCTTGCTATGATCCTTGCTTCTAATGGTATGGAAAGTGTGGAATCATTTAAAGAAGGGGTAGAGATAAACGAAAAATACAGAGAACTTACTGAGCGGAGGGAATATTGCCGTAATATTTTGGACAACATAATTGGAGATGTAGATTTTTATGAACTTAAAAACAGAACCAAGAATATTCCCGATGAAGTTAAAGAAATAGATAAGAAGGACATTCAGCTAAACATATTCAAGTTAAATGAAGAAAGAAATAAGTATTTAAACCATATTAATGATATTCATAGGGAGATTGAGGATATAGAAGAAAGCACCAGGGGATTGGCAGAAATAGAAGAAGAAATAGACTTTTATGAGGAAAAAATAAGTTCTATAAAAAATAGAATAAAAATAGCAGAAATTGCTGAAGAAAAAATAACCAAAATTTCTGATTCCATAAAAGGGGACTTTATGCCACTCCTTCGAAAATCTATAAGCGATAATTTTTCCTACTTAACGGGAGAGAAATATACTCAGGTAGTTATAGATGAAGATATGAATATTGCAGTAATGTCGAAGGAAGAAGGGGACAGAAAAATAGACTTGGAAAACTTAAGTGGGGGAACCTTGGACCAGCTTTACCTTTCTTTGAGAATTGCCTTAAGCAATATATTAAGTGGAAATCAAAATATTCCTCTTATTTTCGATGACAGCTTTGTACAGTATGATTCCAACAGACTCAGAAAATCTATAGAAATGCTGGCGAGAGAAAGTGAAAGAAGGCAGGTAATTCTTTTTACATGTCAAAACAGAGAGGCAGAGTTGGCAAAAGAGATGAATATTAAGTTTAACTATATTAAATTATAAGGATACAATATGAAAATATTTGCTATAGCTGATTTGCATTTTGACTATAAAAAAGAAAAACCAATGGATATATTTGGAGAAAATTGGATAAACCATGAGGAAAAAATAATAAATAACTGGATTAATACAGTAGAAAACCAGGATTTGGTTTTAATACCAGGAGATATTTCCTGGTCATTAAAATTAGATGATGCCATTAATGACCTGGTAAGGATTGAAGAACTGCCGGGATCTAAAATAATAGGCAGGGGGAATCACGATTATTGGTGGTCTACCTCGTCGAAACTCGAAAGTTTAGGTTTTAAGACAATAAAATTTCTAAAAAACAACTCCTTTACATACGATAGTATAGTAGTTTGCGGTACAAGGGGATGGGACAGCAAGGAGGAGGCTTTTGAAGTTTCCAACGAAAAAATATATTTAAGGGAATTAAACCGTCTGAAAATATCCTTGGATTCAGCTGAAAAAAACAGGGATAAACTTCTTGTTATGCTCCATTATCCTCCCTTCGACAATGAAGGAAATCCTAACGATTTTTTTTCCTTAATGAAGGAATACAGGGTTGATACATGTATTTATGGACACCTTCATGCGGAAGGCCATAAAAATATACGGGAAGGTTTTATTGAAGGTATAAGGGTTCATTGTGTTTCTAGTGATTACTTGGATTTTAATTTAAAGAGAATAGAAATCCTTTAACCTTTCAAGAATATACTACCACCTAAGAAAGGAGAGTATGTATCAAGGATACATGGTAAGAAAAATGGGAGAATTTAAATTTAGGCAGTATTACGCAAACTTATTGGAAGAAATAAAAGAAAGTGGACTATGGAAGGAAGAAAGGGTAATAACCACTCCTCAAAGAAGCCTAATTAGCACCACTAAGGCTGAAGGAGTGCTGAACATGTGTTCAAATAATTATTTAGGTTTGTCCGATAATAAGGAAGTAATTGAAGCTGCTAAAAAGGCATACGATAAGTGGGGTTATGGACTTTCTTCCGTGAGATTTATTTGTGGTACCCAGGAAATTCACAAGGAATTGGAAAGCAAATTAAGTGAATTTCTCAAAACCGAAGATACTATTTTATATTCTTCCTGTTTTGATGCAAATGGCGGCTTGTTTGAAACCATAACTACTGAAAATGACGCCATAATAAGTGACGAATTGAACCATGCCAGTATCATTGACGGTATAAGACTTTCAAAAGCTAAGAGGTACAGATATAAGAACAATGATATGAATTCCTTAGAAGAACAGCTACAGTTAGCAGATAAAGATGGAGCCCAGTTAAAAATAATTGCTACAGACGGAGTATTTTCCATGGACGGGATAATTGCAGACCTAGAAGGAATATGTGATTTGGCGGATAAATACAATGCCTTGGTAATGGTTGATGACAGTCACGCCGTAGGATTTGTAGGAAAAACCGGCAGAGGAACCCATGAATACAGAAATGTAATGGACAGGGTGGACATTATTACAGGTACCTTGGGCAAGGCCTTGGGAGGAGCAAGCGGCGGATATACCAGCGGCAGAAAAGAAATTATTGATTTATTAAGACAACGCTCCAGGCCATATCTGTTTTCAAATACTTTGGCACCTGCAATTGCCGGAGCATCCTTAAAAGTTCTTGAAATGATTACGGAAAGTACCAAGTACAGAGATAGACTATATGAAAACACAAAATATTTCAGAGAGGAAATTAAAAAAATAGGCTTGAAAATTATAGATGGTGAACATCCAATAGTACCCATTATGCTGGGAGATGCTGTTTTATCCCAAAAAGTGGCAGACAGGCTTTTGGAAAAGGGAGTTTACGTTATAGGATTTTATTACCCCGTTGTACCGAAAGGGAAAGCAAGAATAAGAACCCAAATATCTGCAGCCCATTCAAAAAAAGATTTGGATTTTGCTTTGAAAGCCTTTAAAGAAGTGTTGGAAGAAGTTGGATACATTCAATAAGATATGCTTATTTTAAAAAGACTGATAGTCTGAGGAAATCTATTAAAAAAACATTAAGCTTTGTAAGGTATAATTTACAAAGCTTGATTTTTTAGTAGAAAAATTAAAACTTGAAGAAATAATATATAAATTGTATAATATCATGAACCTTATATACTTCAATAGAATAGGGTAATTCTTTCATGAGTGATGAAAGAAAACTGAAGAAAAGAGGAAGAAATGGGCGATAGTAGAGTAAAAGAAGTAAAAAAGACCAGTATTGGCGGTCAAGCCCTTATTGAGGGAATTATGATGAAGGGACCTTCGAAAATAGCAACCGCCGTAAGGAAACCCGATGGAGAAATTGAAATAAAAGAAAGTGAAATAAATCCTATTTTTAAACATAGATTTTTCAAACTACCTTTTATTAGAGGAAGCTTTGTCCTTATAGACTCACTAATAAACGGTGTTAAGGAACTTATGTATTCTGCCGAATTTTATGGGGAAGATTATGAAGAAGATGCCTTTGACAGATTTATTAAAAAGGTGTTTAAAGATAAGGCAGATACGGCAATAATTTATGCTTCAGTAATTATGGCATTGATTTTTTCAGTAGGTATTTTTATTTTGGGACCTACTCTGTTAACAAATGTATTGAAAAATATAGTAAAGAATTCATTTTTATTAAACTTAATAGAAGGTATTATAAGAGTGTTCTTGTTTGTTGGCTATGTCTACCTAGTATCTAAATTAGATGATATAAAGAGAGTGTTCATGTATCATGGAGCAGAACATAAAACTATTTACTGCTACGAATATGGAGAAGAACTTACCGTTGAAAATGTAAGGAAATATTCAACTCTTCATCCACGGTGCGGAACCAGCTTCATGATCAATGTTATGCTCATAAGCATATTGGTTTTTTCCTTCTTCGGATGGCCAAACCCTCTGCTCAGGTTGTTAATCAGACTTGCCATGCTTCCTGTAATAGCGGGACTTTCTTATGAACTGAACAGGTATGTAGGTAAATGTAACAGTGAAAATATACTTACTAAAATAATTACATACCCGGGATTTTTAATACAGAAAATTACTACCATAGAACCGGATGATCCCATGATTGAAGTGGCAATTGCTGCAATGGAAAAAGTAATACCTCTCAAGGGAGAGGATGATAGATGGTAACAATTGAAAAGTTATTGAAAGAGGGAGTTAATATAATAGAAAAGAGAGAGTTTAACTCTCCCTTCCTTGAAGCCCAGCTTATTTTATGTCATCTTCTGAAGAGGGATAAAATTTATCTTCACCTAAACAGAAAAGAAGAAGTAAGTAAAGAAGTGGCGGAAAAATTTTATAGTTTAGCTGAAAAAAGAAATAAAGGATATCCCATACAGTATATTACCAATTCCCAGGAATTTATGGGTATAGAGTTCTATGTACAGGAAGGAGTATTAGTGCCCAGGCCTGATACGGAAACATTAGTTGAAAAAATAATAAAAATTGTTGAAAATAAATTTAATAATAAGGAAGTTACAATACTTGATATTGGAACGGGAAGCGGTGCTATTGGAATAAGCTTGGCTTATTATTTGAAAAACTCGAAAGTTACGGGTATTGATATAAGTGATACTGCAATTGAAACAGCAAATATAAATATAGAAAAACATAACTTAAAAAATATTAAGATACTTAAAGGCGACATTTTTAATGATTTTCCTAGGGAAAAGTATCATATAGTAGTATCTAACCCACCATATATTGAAAGTGAGGAAATACTTGGGCTTCAGACAGAGGTTTCAACCTATGAGCCTAAATTGGCCTTGGATGGCGGAAGGGACGGCTTGAAATATTATAGAAGAATTGTGGAAGTGTTTAGAGAAATTCATGGAAAAGAAGGAATTTTATCTGTGGAAATAGGAAGCAAACAAAAAGAAGCGGTGGAGAAAATATTCAAGGATTCAGGACTATTTAATATTATAGAAACAGACAAAGACCTATATGGAAATAATAGAGTTGTTACTGGTTATGCTGGTTCTGTTATGGCTCCCACATAGCTTATGACATTAATCCCTATTTATTACTAAGCAAAAATTATAGTTGTATGGAGAGGAATATGTTAGAGAAATTAGAAGCTATAAAAGATAAATATATTGAACTAAGTGAAAAACTATCAGATCCTGAAGTTTTAAGCGATTCGAAAAAGCTGCAAAAGCTTATGAAGGAACAGGCCCAATTAGAGCCCGTTGTACAAAAATACAATGAATATAAGGAAGTATATGAACAGCTGAATGAGTCAAAGGAAATGCTTAAAGAAAAATTAGATGATGACTTTAAAGAACTGGTAAAAGAAGAAGTAAAAGAATTATCAGCCAAGGAAGAAGAACTGAGACAGGAAATTAAAATTTTACTACTTCCTACAGACCCTAATGATGATAAAGATGTAATAGTTGAAATCCGAGCAGGTGTAGGTGGAGATGAAGCAGGCCTCTTCGCGGGAGATTTGCTTCGTATGTATTTAAGGTATGCAGAAAGAAAAGGCTGGAAAACAGAATTTTTATCTGTAAACGAACAAGGAGTGGGAGGTTACAAGGAAGTAATTTTCTCTATTAAAGGAAAGGGTGCCTATTCAAAGCTAAAATATGAAAGTGGTGTTCACAGGGTACAGAGGGTTCCTGAGACAGAGTCCGGCGGCAGAATCCACACATCCTCAGCTACTGTGGCAGTGCTTCCTGAGGTTGATGATATAGATATAGAAATAAATCCAAATGACGTAAGGGTTGATGTGTTCCGTTCTTCAGGACATGGAGGCCAAAGTGTAAATACTACTGACTCTGCTGTAAGGCTTACCCACTTACCTACAGGAATAGTCGTAACCTGTCAGGATGAAAAATCCCAGCTTAAAAATAAGGAAAAGGCATTTAAAGTTTTAAAGGCAAAACTATACGATATTCACATTCAGGAGCAAACTGATGAGTTGGCTCAGGCAAGAAAAAGCCAGATAGGAACTGGAGACAGAAGTGAAAGAATAAGGACCTATAATTTCCCCCAGGGAAGAGTGACAGATCATCGTATAGGACTGACTTTATATAAATTAGATTCATTCCTTGACGGTGATATAACGGAAATGTTAGAAGCACTTATAACTTCCGACCAGGCGGAAAAATTAAAAAATGTTGCTGAATAATACTAAACATGGGAGAATAAGGTGAGAATCGATAAATTTTTAAAAAATTCAAGAATAATAAAGAGGAGGACTGTTGCCAAGGAAGCATGTGAACAGGGAAGAGTACTGATTAACGGCAAAATAGCTAAACCCGGTACGGAAGTAGCCGTTGGAGATGAAGTGGAAATTATTTTTGGCAGCAATCCCATGAAAATTAAAGTTGAAAAAATATTGGAACATGTAACCAAGGACGGCTACAAGGAAATGTACAGTATTATAAATAATGAACAATAAGAAAAAATTGCCAATATATCGGCAATTTTTTAATATTTTTTTTGTTTAAAATAGCATAGTATTGTGGTATTATTATAGTATACTCAATTTTCACATATTATTCAAAGAATAAGCCCCTAAATTTTAAGAAAGGGGGGCTTTTCATAAAATATTAATATGGAGGGTGTATGGCAAAAAAAGATTTTAATGTAGAAGAGGTTGTAAAGCTTACTCAGGAGCTAATCAGAATTCCCAGTCACAAATATGTGGAAAACAGGGAATCCGATGTGGCAGAATTTATTTATGAATACTGCAAAAATTTAGGTTTTGAAGTTGAATACCAAGTAGTTGAGGGATTAAGACGAAATGTAATCGCTAGACTTCCAGGAAAAGGTACAGGTAAAAACTTAATCTTCAATGGTCATACAGATACGGTACCTCCCTATGAAATGGAATTTGATCCCTTTAGTGCAGAGATAAGGGATGGTTATGTCTTAGGTAGAGGTGCAAACGATATGAAGGGTGCCTTGGCTTGTATGATTATGGCTATGGCAAACATTAAGAACAAAGGAAAAGTTTTAGGCGGGGATATAATCTTTACTGCCGCAGTAGGAGAAGAAGAAAAAAGCGACGGAACAGAATACGTTGTCAAAAGTGGAATTAATGCAGATGGTGCAATTGTAGGAGAGCCTTCCAATTACGGATATGCCTTAGGCCACAGAGGTTTAGAATGGTTGGAAATCAGAATTGAAGGAAAAATTGCTCATGGTGGTATTCCTGAGATGGGGATAAACGCTATTTCTAAGGCTGCAAAGCTTATTACCAGAATAGAAAATGAACTTATGCCTAAATTAAAAGAAAGACAAAATGAATGGATGGGACCTTCCGTAATGAATTTCGGACTAATAAAGGGCGGAACACAGCCAAGTTCTGTTGCCGACAGTTGTATAATTCAGATAGACAGAAGGTATTTGCCGGAAGAAAACGTTGAAAGTGTTATTAAAGAATACCAGGATATTATAGATGCATTGAAAGCTGAAGATCCTGAATTCAAAGCTGAAATAATAAGGATGGAATCTAACTTAATGGATGAATTTGACCACGCACCACTGATTGCTCAGCCGGATTCAGACATCGCAAAGACTGTTTACAAAGTTCTGAAGGACTTTAATAAGAAGGAACCTACTATTGAAAAAAGAAGAGGCTGGACAGACGCTGGTGTACTATCAACTTATGGTAAAATACCTACCGTTGTAACAGGGCCTGGGGACTTAAAATACTCTCACGCCAAGGATGAAAAAATACCAGTGGCAGATTTGATTAACTATGTTGAAATATATACAAGAATTGCAGAGGAATTCTGCAAATAAGAGAGGTGTAATATGTTAGACATTAAAATTGTTAATGGAAAGATTATCGATATAGAAAACAAAAAAATAATTGAAGGTGATTTGGGAATTAAAGACGGTAAAATTACGGATGTGGGTTCCGTACCTTCTGAAGCAAAAGTTGTTATCGATGCAAAAGGTAAGCATGTATCCCCGGGATTTATTGATATCCACATGCATGAAGAAGATTTTTCCCTTACGAAGAAAGAAGGATATGATATAGCCCATACCATGCTTAACATGGGTGTTACCACTTGTGCTGTAGGTAATTGTGGAAACAACAGACAGGGAATTGAAGAACTTTATGAATTTATAAAAGAAAAAGGAAATCCTGTAAACTACCTTACTTATATAGGACATAATTTCTTAAGAAATGAAGTGGGAAATACTGATATTTACAAGAAGTCTAATAGAGAGCAAATTGAAAAAATGCAGAAATTAGTTGCTGAAGCAATTGATTTTGGAGCTGTAGGAGTATCTTACGGATTGGAATATTGTCCCGGAATCGATACGGAGGAAGCTATTGCAATTACTAAGGAAATTCAGGGAAGAGATGACCTTCTTCTTGCTGCTCACTATCGTAAAGATGCCATACATGCACTTGACTCCATAGATGAAATGGCTTATATAGGTAAAGAAACAGGTATTCCTTTCCAAATTTCACACCTATCCAGTTGCAGTGCTTTCGGCAATATGACTGAAGCATTAAATCTTATTCAGGATTATAGGGACAAGGGATTGGATATTATGGTTGATGCCTATCCTTATGATGCTTTCAGTACCTTTATAGGTTCTGCCGTATTTGATGATGGTTGTTTGGAAACATGGAATAAGGATTACAGTGCAATTATGCTTACAGAAGAACCTTTCAAAGGTATGTACTGTGACAAGGAACTATTTGAAAAGGCACGGAAGGAATATCCTAAAATGCTAGCCGTGGCATATGTTATGAACGAAGAAGAAATAATAGAAGCTTTAAACCATCCTCTTGTAATGGTTGCCAGTGATGGAATTTACAGAAACCATTCAGGTCATCCCAGAGGGGCTGGAACTTTCCCAAGGGTAATAGGTCGTTTCGTAAGAGATAGAAAGGTAATGGAATTCTTTGATGCTATTAACAAGATGACCTACATGCCTGCCAAGAGATTAAAACTTAAGAACAAGGGACTTTTAAAGGAAGGCTATGATGCAGATATTACAATTTTTGACTATGATACTATAATAGATAATGCTACATTCCAGGATCCGCAACTTAGACCTAGTGGTATAGAATATGTACTGGTTGGAGGAAAAGTTGCTATTGAAGAAGGTAGGACAATTTGCCATACATTTGGTAAATTCTATAAAAGAGGAGAAGCATAATAATTAATAGTGTAAGGTAATTGTTTTATGGCGATTATTTTGCACTTTTACAGACAAAAAACGCTTGCATGGAAAGCTAAGCTATGGTACTATAAAATAGTACTAATATCTAAATATAGTCAAATTTAGGAGGACTTATGGAAGCAAAAAAGAAAAAATTTAAAGTTCCACACACATACGTACTTTTATTTACTATGATTATTATAATGGCATTATTAACGTATGTGATACCTGCAGGACAGTATGAAAAAATGGAAATTGAGACTGAAGCAGGATCAAGAACAGTTGTTGACCCTGATTCCTATACTAGAGTAGAATCAAATCCTGCCAAACCTTTTGATATTCTGAAAGCATTTCCAAAAGGACTTACCGCAGCACAAAGTATTGTATTCTTTATATTCATAGTTGGAGGAGCTTTCAATATTGTTAATCAAACAGGTGCTATTGAAGCAGGAATAAGTAAAGTTGCACTAAGTCTTAAAGGTAAGGAAAAATTACTGATTCCTATAATAGTGTTCGTATTCTCCTTAGGAGGATCAACTATAGGAATGGCTGAGGAAGCAATTGTATTTGTTCCTATAGGAATTGCTCTTGCAAGAGCTTTAGGATATGATGCTGTTGTTGGTATGGCAATAGTTTCTTTAGGAGCTGCAGCAGGATTTACTTCCGGTTTCATGAATCCCTTTACCGTAGGAGTTGCTCAGGGGATAGCAGGTATACCTTTATTCACCGGTATTGGTTTAAGGCTAATTATTTGGGTATGTACATTAATATTGGTTATAGTTTATATTTTCAGATATGCTAATAAAGTTAAAGCCGATGTGAAGAACAGCTATGTTTATGAATTGGAAATGGCTGAAAAAGATATGGCTATAGACTTAAGCAGCGTTAGAGAAATGACAACCAGGGACAAGTTAGTACTTTTAATTTTCGCTGCAGGAATGGGTACATTAATATTTGGAGTATTTAAGTTTGGTTGGTATATTACTGAAATTGCTGCAATCTTCCTTGCAATAGGTATATTCTCAGGTATTGCAGGAGGCATGCCCTTAGATGATATAGCAAAACACTTCATAGCTGGTGCTAGAGACATGGCTACAGGAGCTTTGGTTGTTGGTTTGGCTAGAGGAATCTTAGTAGTAATGGAAGGAAGCTTAATTATAGATACTATAATATTTGGTCTTGCAAACGCAATTTCATCACTTCCAAAGACTGTAAGTGCTATAGGAATGCTTCTTGTTCAATCCTTCTTAAACTTAATTATTCCTTCCGGATCAGGATTGGCAGCTACCACTATGCCTATAATGGCTCCTTTATCAGACGTTATAGGTCTTACAAGACAGACGGCAGTACTTGCTTATCAGTTTGGTGATGGTATTACAAACTCAATAGTACCTACGTCAGGAGTATTATTGGCTAACCTTTCAATTGCCAAGATAAAATATGAAGAATGGGTTAAATTCGTAGCTCCGTTAATGGTTTTATGGACATTAATGGGATGCGTATTCATGGTAATTGCAGTACTGATAAATTACGGCCCCTTCTAAAGAAGTTTCAGACACTATATGCTCCTCTATATGAGGAGCTTTCTTAGTTTGAAAGAAGGACAAAAGTGAACATTTAAGTTTACTGGTGACTATTTAACGGACTAAAGTAAGGAGGTTGTTTCTTGGACAGAATAAGATGCGAAAAATTAAAAGATAAAATAGTTAGTGCTGAAGAAGCGGCAAAACTAATAAAGGATGGAGATTTTGTAGGAGCTTCTGGTTTTACACCTGCAGGATATCCTAAGGCAGTTCCTTTAGCCTTAGCCAAAAGAGTTGATGAAGGGGAAAAAATACAAATAGATTTAATGACTGGTGCTTCCGTGGGACCTGAGTTAGACGGTGTTCTTTCGGAAAAAGGAATTATAAGGAGAAGATATCCTTATCAGACAAATGCTCCTTTAAGAAATTCAATAAATTCAGGCAATATTAAATACAATGACATACATCTAAGTCATTCTCCCCAGTATTTAAGATATGGATTTTTAGGAAAAATGGATGTGGCTATTATTGAAGCTATTGCCATAACAGAAAAAGGGGGAATAGTACCTTCAACTTCTGTGGGAAATTCCAACGTATTTGTTGAATGTGCCGAAAAAATTATAATTGAAATAAATACTTCACAGCCCTTATCCTTAGAAGGAATTCACGATATTTACTCTCCTTTAAATCCTCCCCGGAGAGAATCAATACATATAAACAAAGTTTCCGACAGAATAGGAACTACCTATATACCTTGTCCCTTGGAAAAAATAGCAGCAATAGTTATTACTGATATTCCTGACAAGACAAATAAAGTTGCTCCAATTGATGAGGTATCAAGACAAATGGCTGATAATTTAATCAAATTCTTAAAATCAGAAGTGGATAAAGGTCGTCTACCCAAAAACTTACTTCCCCTTCAATCAGGAGTAGGAAGTGTGGCCAATGCAGTTTTGGGAGGATTATGTAACTCTGATTTTACGGACTTGGATATATATTCTGAAGTTTTGCAGGATTCTGTAATTGATTTGATAGATTGCGGCAAAGTAAAGACGGCTTCCGCCACTTCACTGACAATATCACCAGATAGAATTAAAGATTTTACTGCAAATTTTTCCCGCTATAAGGACCATATAATTTTGCGACCTGAAGAAATAAGCAACAATCCTGAAGTAATAAGAAAGTTAGGGGTTATATCCATGAACACAGCCATTGAAGTAGATATATACGGGAATGTAAATTCAACCCACATAATGGGAAGCAAAATGATGAATGGTATAGGAGGTTCCGGAGACTTTACAAGGAATGCTTATATCTCAATATTTACCACTGCTTCCACTGCAAAGGATGGCAATATTTCTTCAATAGTTCCCATGGTATCCCATGTAGATCATACGGAACACGATGTAATGGTTATAGTAACGGAAAAGGGAGTAGCCGATTTAAGAGGTTTGTCACCTAAGGAAAGAGCGAAAGCTATAATCGAAAACTGTGCCCATGAAGATTATAAAGAAATGCTGTGGGATTATTTTAACCGAGCTAAGGAGGCAACCAAAAACAGTCATACTCCCCACATTTTAACTGAAGGTTTTTCATGGCACGAAAGATTTATGAAAACAGGGACTATGAAGAAGCCCTAACCCCATTTTTCCGACCGAAGGGAGAGAAAAATGGTTGGTAGGTCATTCGC
>ERZ773359.3551-NODE-3551-length-17660-cov-4.628174_pt1 | contig 17660 bp, 14 predicted proteins | sample MGYA00374955_ERZ773359 | MGnify/ENA primary metagenome ERZ773359 (study PRJEB29098, sample SAMN04486028) | biogas fermenter metagenome | study: EMG produced TPA metagenomics assembly of the Biogas fermentation microbial communities from Germany - Plant 4 DNA1... | reverse complement strand
TTATGGATTACAAAGAGACGCTGAATTTACCGCAGACCGATTTCCCGATGCGGGCCAAGCTGCCGCAGCGGGAGCCGGAGGTGCTAAAGTGGTGGGACGAGATAAAGATCTACGACCGGGTGTGCCGGCACCGTGCAGGGGCGCCCAAATTCATCCTCCATGACGGCCCGCCTTATGCTAACGGCGACATTCACATGGGCACGGCGCTCAATAAAGTGCTGAAAGATATGATCATCAAATATAAAACCATGCGCGGCTACGACAGCCCTTATGTGCCCGGGTGGGATACGCACGGCCTGCCCATCGAACACCAGATCATTAAAACAAAGGGGATCAATCGTAAAGAGATTCCGGAAATTGAATTCAGGCGCATGTGCCGTGAATATGCCCTGCACTATGTCGATCTCCAGCGGGAGCAATTTAAACGGCTCGGCGTGCGCGGTGATTGGGAAAATCCGTACCTGACCCTGGTACCCTCGTTCGAGGCGAAGCAGATCGAAATATTCGGCCAGATGGCTGCCAAGGGCTATATCTACAAGGGTTTAAAGCCGGTTTACTGGTGCGCCAGTTGTGAAACAGCCCTGGCGGAAGCGGAGATCGAGTATAGCAACCGCAGCTCCGACTCGCTCTATGTCCGCTTTGCCGTGAAGGACGACCGCGGTTTGCTGGGCGGCGCGAAAAAGAGCTACTGCCTGATCTGGACCACCACCGCCTGGACGATTCCCGCCAACCTGGCCATCTGCCTCCATCCCGATTTCGATTATGTGCTGGTCGATGCCGGCAGCGCGCAATACCTGCTGGCGGAGGCGCTGCTCGAACCGGTATCCCGCGCCCTGGGAGACGGTTCGACCTGGACGGTTTTGAAGCGCTTTAAAGGCCGGGAACTGGAGGGGGTTGTCTGCACTCACCCCCTGGTGGACCGTGAATCGCCGCTGATCTTAGGCGAGCATGTCACCCTGGAACAGGGCACCGGCTGCGTGCATACCGCGCCGGGACACGGGCTGGAAGACTTCACGGTGGGGCGTGCCTACAAGCTGCCGGTGCTGAGCCCCCTCGACGACTCCGGCGTCTTTACTGAAGAAGCCGGAGAATTTGCGGGCATGCATTACAGCAGCGGCGGCAAGGCTGTGATCGAGGCCCTGCGCCGCAGCGGCGCCCTTTTAAAGGCCTCCACAATTGAACACCAGTATCCCAATTGCTGGCGCTGCAAGGAGCCGGTCTTATTCCGGGCGACCGAACAGTGGTTTGCCTCGGTGGAAGGTTTCTGCAAGGAGGCGCTGGCGGCGGTGCAGGAGGTGCACTGGACGCCGCCCTGGGGCGAAGAGCGGATCTATAACATGATCTCCGAGCGGCAGGACTGGTGCATCTCCCGGCAGCGGATCTGGGGGGTGCCGATCCCCATCTTCTACTGCCAGGGCTGCCATGAGCCGGTGATCAACGAGCAAACCATCGAAGCGGTGCGCAGCCTTTTTGCCAGGGAAGGTTCCGATGCCTGGTTCAGCCGGGAGGCGCGGGAGATCCTGCCCGCAGGCTTCTCCTGCCCCGGCTGCGGCGGCAAGGATTTTCGCAAAGAAACCGATACCATGGATGTCTGGTTCGACTCCGGCTCCAGCCATGCGGCGGTCCTGGAAACGCGGCCCGAGCTGCGCTGGCCCGCCGATCTTTACCTGGAAGGCAGCGACCAGTATCGCGGCTGGTTCCATTCTTCCCTGCTTACCTCGGTGGCTACCCGTGGTAGAGCACCTTATGAAGCGGTGCTCAGCCATGGCTGGGTAGTGGACGGCGAAGGGCGGAAGATGTCCAAATCGCTGGGCAATGTCATCGCCCCCGCGGAGATCATCAAGGACTACGGGGCCGATATTCTGCGCCTCTGGGTCTCTTCGGCCGACTTTACCAGTGATATCCATCTCTCGCCCGACATTTTAAAGCAGCTTTCCGAGGTTTATCGCAAGATCCGCAACACCTGCCGCTTTCTAATCAGCAATTGCTTTGATTTCGACCCGGCGGCCATGAGCGTGCCCTACGATGCCCTGGCGGAAATAGACCGCTGGGCCCTGCACCGCCTGGCCGCCTTGATCAAGCGGGTCACCGCCGCCTACGAAGAATGCTCGTATCACCTGGTCTTCCATGCCCTGCATAACTTTTGCGTGGTTGACCTGAGCAATTTCTATCTCGATGTGCTGAAGGATACGCTCTACTGTTCCGCCAAGGACGATCCGGCGCGCCGCTCGGCGCAGACGGCCTTCATGATCATCCTCGAAGCGCTGGTGCGCCTGGCGGCGCCGATCCTGACCTTTACCGCCGAGGAGCTGTGGCGCTACCTGCCCGGGGAGAGGCCCATCAGCGTGCAACTGGCCGATTGGCCTGAGGTGCGCCCGGAATGGGTTGATCCGGAGCTGGGCGAACGCTGGGAGCGGCTTTTAAAAGTGCGGGAAGAGGTGACCCGGGTCCTGGAACAGGCTCGCCAGGAAAAGCGGATTGGCGGCTCGCTGGAAGCTTCGCTGGCCTTGTGGGCGGACGGCGAACTCTACCGCTTTCTGGAGAGCCATCGGGCTATGCTGCCAGGCCTCTTTATCGTTTCCGGGGTTAAACTGCATCAGGATACGGCCGCTGCGCCCGCGGAAGCCATAAGCGGCGAGGCTTTGCCCCTGAAACTGGCCGTGCAAAAGGCCCCCGGCAGCAAGTGCCCACGCTGCTGGGTCTACTCGGCTGCGGAAGGGGAGCTCTGTCCCCGCTGCGCCGCTGTCCTGGCCGGGCAATAAAGGAACGGGATTGTCTCGCAGGAGCCCGTAGTGATCAGGTGATCCCATGTAGACGGATAAACGGGCAAAAATAAACTGGTATCGTTACGCGGAAGCCCTTTTCAACCCCAAAGAAGGGCTTCCGTTATTTTTCTCGATCCAATTCTTCTTGATAAAAGGCCATATATTTCCCATAAACATTTTTCATTACCCTGATTTTCCCCCTCACCCCAACTATCTTCCCCAAAGGGGGGAGAGGGGATTGTGGGAGACACCATTTTCTTTCTCCTGCCGGTGCCTCTGCCTGGTGGAGATATGGACGTTGATCTCTTATTCTATCTATCGAAAGCTCTAGAAAGAAAGGGTAGTGAACCATGTATTTCCGGCTCTTGACTTCAGGCTTCTGACTTCTGATCTCCGACTTCCGGTTCTGATTTTTTTTCTTGTTCCCGGGGCAACATATTTAGTGGCGAATGGGGGGGAAGCAGTGGCTCACCGGCAGGATGAACAATATTATTCAGAAAAACTCCTGCACCGCCGCTTGATCATGGAGTTGCAAAAACTATCGCGGGACCTGGAGAAATTTAATCTGGCGGAGTATATGGAGCTGCTGAACAATCCCCGGCGCTACCTGCTGGTAAACTTTGCAGGCGGGATCGCCCGGGGACTGGGCATAGCCATCGGGGCGACCTTGCTGGCGGCGGTGGTGTTCTATATTTTACAAAGAATGGTTGTCCTTAATCTGCCCATTATCGGGGATTTTATTGCCGAACTGATCAAGATCGTCAACCAGCATCTCTAGATCGGAATATGTTATCCTTGAGCGCAGCATGGCTCACCAGGCCATGCTGCCGATATGAAATCTTACAGGCTTTGTCCTTGGAACTATAATGAAGAGATTTTTCGCTTCGCTCAGAATGACAGGGCGCGCAGAGGGCAGGGTGAGGGGGGTTAAATCCGTCTACCGATTTAAAAAATAGTAGGAGGTAATCTAATTGGCTTTATGGGATCAGCAAGCAGCGGCCTTAAGAGAGGAACGGCAAAGGCTATTGAGGCAGTTGGGTGAGCCGCTGGCCAGCAACCGTGGGGTGGCGTTCCGGGAGAGCTCGTCCGAGCTGTCGTTTGCCGATAACCACCCGGCGGATCTCGGTTCGGAGAACTACGAGCGGAGTAAAGATTTATCGCTGCGCGAACAATGCCTGATCCGCTTGCGCCTGGTTGAAGAAGCGCTCGCCAGAATTGACAGCGGCACCTACGGGATCTGTCCCCGCTGCGGAGCGAATATTGATCCGGCCCGCCTGGAGGCTTTACCCGAGGCGCCGCTATGTCTCGAGTGCCAGGAATACGAGGAAATGGAGATGCTCGAGCACCACCGCCGCCCGGTTGAAGAAGAGCGGCTGCTGCCGCCCTTTGCCCAGAAAACGGTGGCTGGAGATCCCGGGCAGGACCAGGAGGACTTCTGGCAAGAGGTGGCCCGCCACAACAAGCGCCCCGGCATTTTCGAAGACGGGTTGGAAGACGAAGAAAGCGGGTTGGTGGAAGAGACCGACGCTTTGTCCAACGCAGATCTGCGGGACCAGTTGACAGATTAGCTTGTGTTAGCTCCTGGCCATATGTTAGAATGGATAAACGGGAAAACGAAGCAGGATTGGGGGTATCTTTTTGCACCTGCTACTGATCGTTGCCGCCGCCGTAGTCGGGCTGGATCAGCTCTCTAAATATATTGTTTCAAATACCATGGAAACCGGCCAGTCGATTGCGGTAATTCGAAATTTTTTATATATCACCTACCTGCGCAATCCCGGGGCTGCATTCGGAATGCTCCCATACCGTACCGTTTTTTTCATTATTGTGACGATCCTGGTGATCGGCTTCATCATCTATTACTATCGCACCCTGCCCCCCGGTTTTTCACTGCTGCGCTTTGGATTGGCCTTGCAGCTAGGCGGAGCTTTGGGTAACCTGGTCGATCGCCTCCGGGGCACCTATGTAATTGACTTTATTGACGTGACCATCTTTCCCCCCATTTTCAACCTGGCAGACACTGCGATCGTGATCGGCATCATCCTTTTTCTGATCGGCTTTTGGCGCATGTCTCCAGCCCTGGACGGAAAACAATGACAGTCAGGAGATGATCTCTGTATGTATCCCATCCTTTTTCAGATCGGTGAAATCAGCATTTATTCTTACGGAGTAATGATCGCCCTGGGGATCCTGGTGGCGGCACTGGCGCTCTACCGGGAGGCGCCGCGGGAGGGGATTAATCCCGATCATGTCCTGGAAGCAATTATTGTGGCCGCAATTGCGGGGCTGGTTGGAGCGCGCCTGCTCTACGTGGCCTTGAATTTCAGCTTGTACAAGGGGCGGTTGCTGGAGGCCTTCTTCACCCGCTTTGAAGGTCTCTCTTTTTACGGCGCTTTCATCGGCGGAGTGCTCGGGGTGCTGCTATGGGCGCGCTGGCGGAGAGTTGAGTTTTTCAAAATGGCGGATCTGTTTGCCCCCTACCTGGCCTTGGGCTACGCGTTCGGGCGGGTCGGCTGTTTTTTAAACGGCTGCTGTTACGGCAAGGTCAGCGATGTTCCCTGGGCGCTGCCGGCCCCGTGGGCTGCTGATAACCTGCTCCACCACCCGGTCCAGCTCTACGCAGCTTTGGGGGGGGTCATCATTTTCGTAATTCTGAAGCTGCTGCGCCCGGTACGCCCGTTCAGCGGTTTCCTCCTGCTGGCCCTGGCCGCCCTCTACGGTTGCCTGCGCTTCACCACGGAGTTTTTCCGGGAGGAGCCGGTAGCCTGGCTTGGCCTGACCGCAGCTCAGCTCTTTAGCATCGCCCTGACGCTAGTTGCGGTAGCCCTGATCGTTTTCGTACTGATCGCCGGTATAAACAAAAGGGTTTCTGCCAGATGAACGGAGAAACCGTTTCCTTGACGGTTACTGATACGCATGACGGCCGGCGCCTGGACCTTTTTTTGGCGGAACAGGTGGCCGGCCTTTCCCGTTCCCAGGCGCAAAAATTAATTTTGACCGGCGCGGTGGCGGTGAACGGCGCTCCCTGCCGGGATAAGAATTACCGGGTCCGGATGATGGACGCCATTGACTGTAATATCCCCGGGCCGGAAGAGGCGGAGCCCGGACCCGAGCCCATTCCCCTGGAAATTGTCTTTGAAGACCGGGATCTCCTGGTGGTGAACAAGCCCCGCGGGATGGTTGTGCACCCGGCTCCCGGCCATGCGGGCGGCACCCTGGTCAATGCTTTGCTCCACCATTGTAGCGAGCTTTCCCGCACCGGCGGGGAGGGGCGCCCGGGGATCGTGCACCGCCTCGATAAGGATACGACCGGTTTGCTCGTGGTTGCGAAAAACGATTATACCCACCGGGCGCTGGCGCAGCAGTTGAAGTCGCGCCGCCTGCGCCGGGACTACCTGGCCCTGGTGCGGGGCAGGGTTTCGCCGCGCAGCGGCCGGATCGATGCGCCCATCGGGCGGCATCCGGTGCATCGCAAGCGCATGGCCGTGGTTCCAGGTGGCAGGGAGGCGGCCACCCGCTTCAAGGTGATCGCTTGCCTGGATCGCTTTACCCTGCTGCAGCTCAGCCTGGAGACCGGCCGCACCCACCAGGTGCGGGTGCACATGGCTTTCCTCGGCCATCCTGTGGCCGGCGACCGGGTCTACGGCCCGGCCCGGCAGCCCGACCTCCCCCCCGAGCTGGGTGGCGGAACGGCGCTGCACGCTCACCGCCTCGCCTTCATTCATCCGCGCCGCCTGGTGCTGCTCCAATTTGCCGCCCCCCTTCCGGACGACTTCCGGGCAGCCCTGCGCAGACTGCGGGTAATCACTCAAGGGAATGGCTCCCCTGAGCCATCCTGAAAGTAGCTTATTGTCCATTTTCATCCTTTTAAAAGCCCCCCCCTTGGCAAGGGTATAGCCGCCGAATTTGGCCTCCTCACCCGCCCCTTTCCCCAAAGGGTGGAGAGGGAATTAGGAAGGACGTTATTATCATCCTTCTGACGGCGTTTCCAACCTCCAACCTCAAACTTCTAATAGCTGTGCCAGCAGCTGCTGCAGCTGCTCGCTTTGCGGGTTGACCGTGATCGTGTGAAAATTGTCGTAGAGAACGAAGCCGGGCCTGCCGCCGGGGCCGCGCCGCACGTGGCGGACCTGGGTATAATCTACCGCGGTGGCGGAGCTGTCTTTGCCCCGGCTAAAATAAGCGGCTAAAAGGGCGGCCTCGATGAGATCCTCCTCCGGCGGCGGATAAGGAGCATCCTTGATCACCACGTGGCTGCCCGGCAAATCCTTGGCATGGAGCCAGCAGTCCCGCCGGGAGGCGAGTTTAAAGGTAAGATAGTCATTCTGGTGGTTGTTTCTCCCCACCAGGATTAACCTCCCCGAAGAAGCTTTAAATGCCAGCGGCTCGGGTAGGGGCTCCTTGTGGCGGCGGGCTTTCTTATCGGGGCGCAGCAGCCCGGAGTCCACAAGCTCCTGCTGTATCTCTGCCAATGAGGCCGCATCGCTGCGTTCAATCGAATAGAGAAGGCTTTCATGATAATCAATGTCCGCCCTGGTTCGGGCCAGTTGCTTCTCGATTTCGGCCAGCCCTTTTTGGGCTTTGCGGTAGCGGGCAAAATATCTCTGCGCATTTGCCGCAGCCGGCAGCGCCGGGTCAAGGGGCACCGTGACCGTTTGGCCGGGCTGGTATAAATCGGGAAGCTCGACCTCGTTTGCGCCCCGGGGAACCTGGTGGCCGCAGGCAAGGATGAGCTCTCCGTAAACGCGGTAGCGGGGCGCCTCTTCGGCGGATTGGTACTCATTTTGCTGCTCCGCCAGTTTGCGTCTTAAGCGGCCGAGCTGTTTGTCAACGGCATGCCTGAGGGTGCGGCGCAGTTGTTCAGACCGCTCTTCCCGCAGCATGGTGCTGTAATAATAGTCGAGCATCTCGTTGACCCCGGAGAAAGAGATGGGTTTTTCCGCTGCCAAATGGGTCAGGGCAAAGGCGGCATAGTGCCTTCCGGCGATCATGGGTTCGCTCTCGCCGCGCAAAACGCTGCTGTAGAGCTCCCGGAGGGTGCGGCAGAGCCGCTGCACGGAGTTTTCAGGCGACCCTTTATCCCATCCGCAGCGGTGAACAATCTCGGCAGCGGCCAGGGGGCTCACTCCGGCTACCGCCTTTACCAGCGCCTGCGCGGGGTCAACTCCGCTTTGCACAAGGGGCAGCAGGACGCTGCCCAGTTCTTCACATTCAAGCGCCAGGGGATTGAGCTTGTTTTGAGCGGGCACCGCCCGGTAAACTTCCCCCGGCATCACCGGGCGAGCTGCATTTTGCTCCAGGCCGGCGGTGCGCACCGCGCCCAGTATGATGCCGCGTTCGTCCACCAGCACGATGTTGCTGCGGCGCCCCATGATTTCCGCGATCAGCTTAACCGTAGGCAGCGCTTCCGGAGCTTTAAACTCTATTTCCAGCACCCTTTCGGGAGGGTGCTGCCGGAAGGCGGCGATGGCGGCTCCGATCAGGTGTTTGCGCAGCAGCATGCAAAAGGGCGCCGGTTGTTCCGGGTGCCGGTACTCTTCCCCGGTCAGGTGGATCCTGGCCCACTGGGGATGGCATGAGAGCAGCAAAACCAGCGGCTCACCGTAGCGGTGCATGTAAAACAGCAGGTCATAACGGTCCGGCTGGTATATGCGCTGGATCCTGGCGCCGATGGCTTGCGCGCGCAGCTCCCCCGTCACCGCGGTCATGATCAGGCTGTCAAAAGCCATCCTTTCCCACCCCCTCGTGCTCCAGTATACTCTTTCTGCGCCAAATTGTCATGGCGGGAAAATAGCTGTTAGATCCCGGCGGCGGGCTTCAAGGCCTGAGATCATGTATACAAGCCCTCAAGCCGGCATATGCATAGATCAATGAATAATTGTCGGGCAAAGGATGGCCTTGGCGAAGGAAAAATAGATGTAATGAAATAGAATAAAAGGATAAAAAAGACATTTAATGTCACAATGTCAAGGCCCGGCACCATGGGAGGTGGGGTGGTTGGTTAAATCTAAGTTCATATTGATGCTGCTGCTTTTTGCACTGGTTGCGGGATGCGGCGGCAATGGCACAGTGGAGCAGGAAGAGGCAGTGGAGCCGGTAGATCTCTCCATTGCGGCGGCGGAAGGGGTGGCGGTATTGCCGCTGCTGGTTGCCCGGGAAATGGAGCTATTTCTTGATCAGGGCATCAGGGTGGAATTAATCAAGGCGGGCGGCGTGGAAAATCCGGAGATTTATCTCTGTTCCGGGGCGGCTGACGGGGCGCTGAGCGATCTCTTCAGCCTGATCCGCCTGCAGGAGCAAGGCTTTTTCGTGATGGCCACCTCCCTTTCCGGCGCGGACTATTTATTGGCGGCCGCCCCGGAAAAAAGCGGTTCCTTTGCCGCCTTGCATAACGTGCCTGTGGCCCTTTCCGATGATCTAAATGAACTCTATCTCCTGGAGAAACTGCTGCGCGAGCATGAGCTGGATCTGACCGCGGTGCAGCTTGCAATCGCCTCCCGCCCGGAGGATGCCCTTGCAGCATACCTCGATGAGCGTGCGGCGGCGGCGTTTTTACCCCGCCACCTCGCCGCCCAAGCCCTGGCCGCCGGGGCCGTGGTGATGGGCGGCGGTGAAGAGGAAAAGCCTGCTGCCGGTGTCATTCTCTTTACCGGTGAAGCGCTGCAGCAAAAAGAGGATCAGATTGCCGCCTTTTACCGGGCTTACAGCGCCGCGGTGCGGCGGCTCAACGAGGGCCTGGTCGATTTTAACCTCTTGCCGCTTGCCGAATGGGGTTTACAGGCTTTGCTGGAAGGGGAGCATGCGATCGCTTGCCCGGAAGCGGAAGCGGTTTCCCGCGATGCTTTTCTGGACGCACTTAACTGGTACATGGCGCACGAGCAACTGGAAACAAGGCCGGTGGTGTATGAAGGGGCGGTCTGGCAGAACCGCATTTTAGAATGACCGGCATTGGAATGACCGCCAGGGACTGCAGTTATGAAGCGGCCCGTCCGGGCAAAACGATGGTCAACGGGGCTGCCGATTAGATCAGCGGAAGGGGGCCGATTGTGTTCGCACAGTGGACTACCATGACGGCAGAAGAAGTATGCCGGCGCCTGGCCAGCGATCCGCGTCTGGGTTTAAGCGCGGCAGAGGTGCTGGCACGGCGCCGGCGCTGGGGCGAAAACGCCCTGGCGGAATCGCGCCGTCCTTCACTGCTCACATTGTTTATCAACCAGTTCAAAGATTTCATGGTGCTGGTGCTCCTGGGGGCAACGCTGCTTTCGTCGCTGCTCGGTGAACTTGCAGACGCGCTGACCATTTTAGTGATTGTCATTCTCAATGCGGTGTTGGGGCTGATCCAGGAGTACCGGGCGGAGCGTTCCCTGGAATCGCTGAAACGGCTGGTGGCGCCGCGCTGCCGGGTGCTGCGGGAGGGGAGAATTGAAGTTGTTCCCGCCCGGGATGTGGTTCCGGGCGACCAGGTCTTGCTCGAAGCGGGAGACCGGATCAGCGCCGATCTGCGGCTGATCGCCGCCCAGGCCCTTTCCATTAATGAAGCGGCTCTCACCGGGGAATCGGCAGCGGTGCACAAAAGAACTGCCCCTTTAAGCGCCGCAGCCCCTTCGCCGGGTGACGCCTACAACATGGCTTTCAGCGGGACGGAGGTGGTAGCCGGCCGGGGCCAGGGGGTGGTGGTGGCCACGGCCATGGAAACGGAGCTGGGCCGGATCGCCCATTTAATCGAATCGGCTGAGCAGAAGCTCACTCCGCTGCAGGAGCGCCTGGGCCGCCTGGGAAAGACGCTGGTAGCCGCATGCCTGGTGATTTGCAGCCTGGTCACCATCCTGGGCGTGATCCGGGGCGAACCGCTCTACGCCATGTTCATGGCCGGGGTCAGCCTGGCTGTGGCGGCCATTCCGGAGGGGCTGCCGGCCATCGTGACCGTGTCGCTGGCCCTGGGCGTGCAGCGCATGATCCGCAGGCGGGCCATCACCCGCCGCCTGCCGGCAGTGGAAACCCTCGGCTCGGCCACCGTGATCTGCTCCGATAAAACCGGCACCCTTACCGAGAACCGGATGAGCGTGAGCCAGCTCTACAGCAGCGGCCGGTTATACCGCTGGTCCGGCCGGGAGTTCCAGGTACAGGAGCAGGAAGGATGGCTTAAGGTCGGCGCAAAGAGTAGCGGTCCCTTAAGTTTTACGCTGTCCGCTGCCGCGCGCTGCACTAACGTCTACGAAGATAGAGGTTCGCTCCAGGGCGATCCCACGGAGGTGGCCCTGGTGGAAGCGGCCCGCCGGGCGGGGTTAAAAGTGTCAGGCCGCGATCCGCAAAGAATCCGGGAGTTTCCCTTTTCTTCCGAGCGCAAAATGATGAGCGTGATCCGTCAGGAGGGCCATTACCGGTTCCTGCTGCTGAAAGGCGCGCCCGAGCTGGTCCTGGAGCGCTGCAACCGGATCCGGTTGGGGGAGAAAGTGATCGCTTTAGGGGGGGCACAGCGCCGGGAGCTGCTCGGGCAGGTGGAGCGCATGGCCTCTTTAGGCCTGCGCCCCCTCGCCGTGGCCTACCGGGAGCTGCCGTCCAGGGTCGATAGCGCGGCGGAGGCCGAAAGGGAGCTGATCTGGGCCGGTTTGGTGGGGCTGGAGGACCCGCCCCGTCCCGAGGCGCTGCCGGCGATCCGCCTCTGCCGCAGGGCCGGGATCCGGGTGGTGATGATTACCGGCGACCACCGGGCTACCGCCGAAGCCATTGCCCGGCGCCTCGAAATCCTGCAGCGCGGCGACCTGCTCCTGACCGGCCAGGAGCTGGAGGCCATGGACGACCGCCGGCTGCAGCAACTGATCGGGCGGGTCCGGGTCTTTGCCCGGGTCAGCCCCGCCCATAAACTGCGCATCGTGCGCCTGCTGCGCCGGGCTGGCGAGGTGGTGGCCATGACCGGGGATGGCATCAACGATGCCCCGGCGGTAAAAGAAGCTGATATCGGCGTCGCCATGGGGCAGTCTGGGACCGATGTGACCCGCGAAGCCGCCGCCCTGATCTTAAGCGACGACAACTTCAGCACCATCGTGGCCGCCGTTGAAGAGGGGCGCAATATTTTTAGCAATATCCGCAAATTTATCCGTTTCCTGCTCGGCTGCAACACGGGCGAGGTGTTGACCATGGTCTTAAGCATTATCCTCGGCATGCCCCTGCCTTTGCGCCCGATGCAGATTCTATGGATCAACCTGGTCACCGACGGTTTGCCCGCCCTGGCCCTTGGCCTTGACCGGCCGGACCGCTCCCTGATGGAGCAGCCGCCCCGGCCGCGCCAGGAAGGAATCTTCAGCGTCGGCTTATGGAGCCAGGTGATCACGCGCGGCCTGCTGATCGCCGTGGTAACCGTGGCCTTGTTCGCCTTTTCGCTGGCCGGTGGAGCCAGCCTGAAAAAGGCGCAAACGATGGCCTTTGCCGCCCTGATCGCCGCCCAGCTCATATACGTGTTTGAATGCCGCGCGGAGGGGAAGCCCTTTTGGGCCGGTGCCGGAAAACCGAACTGGTATTTAAACGGCGCCGTAGCCTCTTCCTGCCTCTTAATGCTCCTGGTGATCTATCATCCCCTTTTGCGGCCGCTGTTTTATACGGCAAACCTTTCGGCGGCCGATTGGGCGCTGATCGCGGCGGCGGGGCTGTTGCCCAGTGTAGCGGACGGCATTAATTGGCTGATAAAAGGCGCAGCGGCCAGTATTTTGCAGAAAAAGGTTAAAATCCGCTAAATCCCTTGAATTTAACCCGGCTTGATGGTAAGATTAACAAGTAGTGCTGCCAGCACTACTGGAGGTTGGAAGTGGGAAGTTAGAAGCCCGGGAAGTATCTTTGGCACCTGTTTCTTTGTTCTTCTAGCATCCGACCTCTGTCTTCTAATCATGATTGACTTACTGCTAAGAAAAGAAGGTTTTACCATTGCTCAGCAGCATGACCGGTTACGGCCGGGGCAGCGGTTCGGAGAACGGGTTTGAATGCACGGTGGAGCTGCGCTCGGTCAACCACCGCTACGCCGACTTTCACCTGCGCATGCCCCGGGAACTTTATCACCTCGAAGACCTCATCCGCCGCGAGCTGCAGCAGGCGATCAAGCGGGGGCGGGTGGAAGCCACTATTACGCTCGCCAATATCCCCGCCGGTATCGACAGCGTCCGTCCCAACTTTGAACTGGCCGGGGCTTACTGCCTCGCCATGCAGGAACTGGCACGGCGCCTGGAGCTGAAAGGAGATATCGGACTGGAGCATTTAATGCAGCTTCCCGATATCCTTTGCCGGCAGAACCTGGTTTTACCGGAAGAGCTGGTCTGGCCGGCCCTGCACCAGGCCCTTGCGGAGGCCATCACCAGGCTCGTCCAGCGGCGGCGCGACGAGGGGGACAACCTTGCCCGGGATCTGGCCGAACGCTGCCGCTGTGCCGGGAAAATAGTGCAGGCCATCGCCGATCTGGCCCCCCTTGTTCTTGACGACTGCCGCGCGCGGCTGGAACAAAAATTAAAAGATTTTCTGAGCGGAACTTATGAAGAGAACCGGGTCCTGTTGGAATGTGCCATTCTGGTGGAGCGGATGGGCATAGACGAAGAGCTGGTGCGCTTGAAGAGCCACCTGCAGGCTTTCGAAAAGGCACTGGCTACGGGAGGGCCCGCCGGCCGCAAACTCGATTTTATTATCCAGGAAATGTTCCGGGAAGCGAATACAATCGGCTCCAAAGCAGGAGATTATCGCCTTTCCAGCCTGGTTGTAGAGCTGAAGACGGAGCTGGAAAAAATTAGAGAGCAAATCCAAAACATCGAATGAGGAGGTAAAACTCATGTCGATTAAACTAATCAACATTGGGTTCGGGAACATCGTTTCCGCGGGGCGCATTGTGACCATCGTCAGCCCCGAATCAGCTCCCATCAAGAGGGTGATCGGGGAAGCCCGGGATCGGGGGATGCTGATCGATGCAACCTACGGCCGCCGCACCAGGGCGGTGATCGTGGCCGACAGCGGACATGTCATTCTCTCCGCGGTCCAGCCTGAAACGGTGAAGCACCGCCTGCAGACCAAGGAGACCGGCGGAGGCGAAGAAGCGGAATAGGTATGGCGGAGGGGCTGCTGCTGATACTTTCCGGACCATCCGGGGTAGGGAAGGGGACCGTTTGCCGCGCCTTGCTGGCGCAGTTGCCGCGGCTCAAACTCTCTGTCTCCGTTACTACCCGGCGGCCCCGTCCCGGGGAGGAGGAAGGCCGGGAATATCACTTTATCAGTCCATCCCGCTTTCAGGAGTTAATCGAAGCGGAGGCATTTTTGGAATGGGCCATGGTGCACGGTCAATATTATGGCACCTTGAAATCTAAAGTGCGCTCCGCTCTAGCCGGGGGATTCGATCTCCTGCTGGAAATCGACGTCCAGGGTGCAGCCCAGGTAAAACGGCAGTGGGACGATGCCGTGACCATTTTTATGGCCCCTCCCTCCATGGAGGCGCTGAAAGAACGGATCGCCGGGCGGGGGACCGAAAGCGAGGCGGAGATCAGGCGGCGGCTGGAGGTGGCCCGCCGGGAAATGGCTGCATACCATGCTTATGATTACCTGGTCATCAATGACCGTGTTGAAACCGCCGCAGCGGCCATTGCCGCCATCGTCACCGCCGAAAAGTGCAAAGTGAGCCGCGGCGCCTGTCCGAATTTTTAGGAGGTGAAGCGATGATCTATCCTTCGATCGACCATCTATTGAGCAAGGTTGACAGCAAATACACTCTGGTGATTGCAGCCGCCAAGCGAGGTCGCCAGATCCGCGACGGCAGTAAACCGGCGGTAAAGTGCGATTCCCGGAAAGAGGTATCCATTGCCCTCCATGAAATTGCTGCCGATATGGTTGAAATTGAGCGTCCCCTGGACGGAACCAAGTAGGTGGTGGATGCTTTGCAAACGATTGTCCTTGGTGTGACCGGGGGAATTGCCGCTTATAAAGCCGCGGAACTGGCCAGGCTGCTCGTCCGCGGCGGTTTTACCGTACAGGTGGTCATGACCGACGCAGCCACCGAATTTGTGACTCCCTTAACCTTTCAGACGCTGACCGGCCGTCCGGTGCTAAGGGATCTGTTTGCCGCCGCTGACGGGGGTAGCGTGCGCCATGTAGACCTGGCCAGGGAGGCCGATCTGCTGGTGGTGGCGCCTGCTTCGGCGAACACGCTGGCCAAAATGGCCCTGGGGATAGCCGACAACCTGCTTACCACCGTTTACCTGGCCGCCAGCAGCCCGGTGATCCTGGTGCCCTCCATGAATGATCAGATGTTTGCGCACCCGGCGGTGCGGGAAAACCTGGCCCGCCTGGAGGCGCGGGGCTGCCTGATCCTGGAGCCGGCTACCGGGGAGCTGGCCTGCGGCACCATCGGCAAGGGGCGGATGCCCGAACCGCAGCAGATCTACGAATTTATCCGCGCCGCCGTCGCCCCGAAAGATTATAAAGGGGTAACGGCCCTGGTTACCGCGGGGCCGACCCGCGAGTATGTAGACCCGGTCCGCTTCTTGAGCAATCCTTCTACGGGCTTGATGGGTTATGCCATCGCCCGGGCCCTGGCCGAACGGGGGGCCAGGGTAAAGCTGGTCAGCGGTCCGACCGGGCTGCCCTGCCCGGCAGGGGTCAGCCGGACCCTCGTGACAACAGCCCGGGAGATGTACGATGCGGTCATGGGGCTCTACGCCGATTGCGGCCTGGTGATCAAGACGGCTGCCGTTTCCGATTACCGCCCGGTGGAAGTGTCGCCGCAAAAGCTGAAAAAAGGCGCTCCCCGCCTCACCCTGGAGCTGGCCGCCAATCCTGATATTTTAAAGGAGCTGGGGCGGAACAAGGGAAACCGCATCCTGGTGGGCTTTGCCGCGGAGACTGAAAACGGTTTGCTTTACGCCAGGCAAAAGCTTGCCGAGAAGAATCTCGACCTAATCGTGTTAAACGACCTGACCGCACCCGGGGCCGGTTTTGCCGTGTCCACCAACCGGGTGCAGTTAATCGGCAAGGACGGGGCGGCCGAAGAGCTGCCCTTGATGAAAAAGGATGAACTGGCGCACCGCATCCTCGACCGCGTCGCCGCCATCCGGGGGGCAGGAGACAAGAAATAGTAAGCCGGGACACCACTGAAGAATGTAAATGACGCAAGCCATAACCCAAGGGTGCCCTTAATGTCATCCTGAGCGAAGCGAAGAAACTCCGAGCCACGCTGTCGCCATGAAATGTCCCTGTAAATGGCAGGACACACAAAACGACAGAGTAGACCCCCATGCCCCCGTCAGCGGAGATACCACCAACAGGACTAAAGTGGTGCTCTTCTAAGTGCCCTCTTCCTATTGGGGGAGAGGAACAGGATGAAGGGGCAATCGCACCTGCAATTTCTTTAAATTGTGTCGGTGAACATGGCCAAAAGCTGCGGGGTGATCAGTATTTCGATGAAGGCGGCGGCCAGGAGCAGCAGCACAACCACGGGCAGTACAGAGATCGCTTCTTTCCAGATATACTTGAAACTTTGCAGGCGGCTCATCCCGGGCAGGGGAGAGGCCACGCAGTGATAGCCGAATTTTAAGCCGAGAGCGCCGCAAAGGATAAAGGCCGGGAGTTCGAAAATACCATGGGGGAGAATACCCAGGGTTAAAAGGGGGACCAGGGCAACTCCGCTGGCGGAGGCTGCGGCGCTAGTGAAGCCAAGCAGGGCGCCGTTTAAGGCCAGCGTCAGCAGCGGCGAGACTCCTGCTAGAGCACCGAAAAACAGCATTTGCGCCAGCGAGATAAAATTGTTGATAAAGATCATCAAGGCAGCGATGAACGGGGGCGCGTTCAGGATCAGGTTGAGCAGCTCCTGCAACTGCTCCGATTGCAGATCGAAATACTGTCCCAGCGTATCCCGGCCGGAGAGGGCCAGGTTGTAAACTAAAAGGGCGCTCATGATAAATATGGCTGCCGCGAGCACAAGCCAGTTTTTATTCTCCCTGATGACCGCACCGAACGGCATAAACAACTGGAACACGGTCAGATCTACCTCGCTTCGCATTTTTACTGGTGCACCACTTCTTTATTCTATCAAATTGTGATATTGTGGTAAAGTAATGGACCGCTACGCAGAAGTAATCATTGATTTAATCAGCGATGCCGTGGACAGGCCCTTTCATTACCGCATCCCCCCGGAACTGATCGGCCGGATCAAACCGGGTGCGGTTGTGAGGGTTCCTTTTGGCCATCGCAGCTATCACGGCTACGTGCTGCGCCTGCTTAAAGAGCCAGGCGTAGAGACGGTGCGCGACCTGAGCGCCCTCGTCACCGCAGAGCCCCTGTTGAGCAAGGAGCAACTGGCGCTGGCCTCCTGGCTGGCGCATCGCTATCACTGCCGCCGCATTGAAGCGATTCACGCCATGGTTCCCGCTGTTTGCCGCCAGGGGCGGAAGGTTGGCGCAGTAGAAGTGTTTGCCGCCACCGCCGCTGCCGGCGAGGCCGATCTTTCCCGGGCGCCGGTGCAGCGGCGGGCTCTCGACCTGCTCCGGGCGCGGGGGCCCCTCTCCAGGCCGGAGCTGTCCCGCCTGGGGGTGAAGGCAGCCATTTTGCGCGAGCTGGAGCGCAAAGGCCTGATCCAGGCCGGTACGCTGCAGGCCGGCACCGGGGCTGGTTCACCTGGCGAGAGTGCTCCGGCGGAGCCGCCCCTGCCGCTCACAGAAGAACAGAGGCGCTGCTTTGCAGAGCTTTGCACCGCCCTGGCGGAAGAGAAACCCCGTAAACTGCTCCTGCATGGCATCACCGCCAGCGGAAAGACGGAAATCTACCTGCAGGGGATCGCCCGCTGCCTCGAAAGGGGGCGGGATGCGCTGGTGCTGGTGCCGGAAATCGCGCTGACCCCCCAGATGATTGAAATCTTTCAAAAGCGCTTTCCAGGAC
>ERZ773359.3546-NODE-3546-length-17677-cov-12.167972_pt1 | contig 17677 bp, 17 predicted proteins | sample MGYA00374955_ERZ773359 | MGnify/ENA primary metagenome ERZ773359 (study PRJEB29098, sample SAMN04486028) | biogas fermenter metagenome | study: EMG produced TPA metagenomics assembly of the Biogas fermentation microbial communities from Germany - Plant 4 DNA1... | reverse complement strand
GGAGGTTTTTTAATTCTCAAAGTCCAAATAATTCATTACAGGAATGCTCGTATAACATTATCCTCCATTATGACATCACAAGCAAAGGTGTAAAGTTGTAGCATAACTCCCTCTTCATACAACATATCCAACATAACAGTCTTGAGCTTCTCAGGATTAATTATCTGTGGATCATCACAATCTTTTGAATGTTCCAGTATTTCTTCGTAGAAGCCACCTTTAGTGTTACCGGTCCAATGGCTCATAAGACCTACAGTGGCTATTCCTCCCACCGAACCTGTTTGCTCTATAAGCATGGTACGGACGCCCTGACGGGCTGCGTTAACGGCAGCTGAAAAACCTGCCGGTCCACTGCCTATCACTAAAACATCTACCTCTGCCTTAATGGGAATTTGCTTGGCAGGTTCAGTATAATACCTCACTTCAAATCCTCCTTCTTTTAACAAAAAACATATAACTAAGTACCAACATTAAAAATCCCTTCCCTCATCAACGTCGAACATAGCAGGAAAAACAATAATCCCCGGCTTTATCAGTCCTTTTTCCAGCTGTTCACAATATGCTGCAATTGGGCTATTTTGCTTTAGAACCTTTATCATGAAATGTTTATCAGCATTGCGTTTGTCAATAAGTTCAAAATTGTTGGTATCAGTCAGTGAAGGCTGCAGTTTTTCGACAGGTAATGCAATGTGCATTTCACATTGGATCTTACCATATTCTTTCCATGCGAGATAAGCCAGCAGATCTGGAATGTCTTCGTCTTTGGCCAGTAGTTCCTTGATTATCAGGGGCTTTGTTCTTACGTATCTTGCATACCCCAGAATTCTGCCGTTTTTTTCAACAACCGTACAACGGCATCTAAAGCCATGATTGCTCCAAAGGCTTATATAATCGCCCGGGAAAAGAGCAAGTGTATCAGTACCACGTTGATTTTTCCATGCTTCAAGCATCCATGAAATATCTTGCCCTGTGACGGGTCTATCCGTTAAACCTTCGCTGTTAAAATCCTCCATTCTGATGCTCACGTCGGTTCCCGCCAGTGAAAACATTTCTGTCTTATAGCCAAATTTTGGATAATATTCCAAGTGTCCGCAAAGTAATGAAAAAGTAAACCCTTTCTCCCTTGCTATTCTGTGTCCCTCTTCTATAAGCATTTTTCCTATGCCTTTGCGTTGATATTCCGGTATAACAGCCACGGGTGCCAGTACTACCCCCAATTGTTCCTGACCAAGTACTATAAACTTAAACGGGGAAAAAAACACATGTCCTACAACTCTGCCATTATATTCAGCAACTAAAGAAAGTTCGGGATCATACATTGGATTATGCCGGAGTAAATCCACCAATATATATTCTGTAACAAAATGATCATCGGGACGCCATCCAAGAAAAGCTTCGTAATTAACATTGGCTATACTGCTATAGTCTGATACTCTCTCACTTCGTATGTTGATTTCCATCCTCTACAATCTCTCCTTAACTAAGAAAAAGTATAGAACCGTAGTAAGAGCTCTATATGATATGGATCATGATTGTTCAAAAATCGCACCATCGGGTATATTTGCAAATGAAGGAATTTCGCTTTTTATCTAGTCCTCTATCCATTTAAGCCTGCAGAGCATGGTCCCGCCGGTCAGATTATGGCTTGAGGAAATATACTGGGTCCCATCATCATCAGTAATAATTTCAGGTGCCGCTACCGGCAGGATGCCTACATATTTTTCCTGAGCCGCCTTTTCCCCTATGCCAAAATCTTTAGGATCTTCACTACGATAAACGTGTGTACGACCCTGGGCATAGTTCTCGGTTCTGAATAAGTAATAGTATCCCGCATGCTCTATGACAAACGGGCATTCGTGCGTCCAAATGCTATTTTGGATGTTTACTGAATTGTCATGATGGACAACTTCCCAGTCAGACCAATGTATCAAATCTTCAGACGTGCGTACATAAATCTGGGGAATTAACTCGCCGTCAGGACTGGCCACACCACCGGCGTAATAGAGATACCATTCATTCCCTATCTTTAACAGTACCGGATCACGCGCTTCACCAGGACCCATAAAAAGGCGTGTCTGTCCCGCTCTGTTTTTATAGCGCTGCCAGTTTAGCCCATCATTCGAAATCATTACACAAATTTGCCCCCGGCTTACGGCACTCCGGAAAGCTCGGCTTTCATAAGGCTCATGATCCTCAGCCTTACCATACATATCCCATTCCGTGGAATGACCACCGTAAAACATGTAATACTTTCCCTTATCCCGCACAACATAGGGCGATTGAATCCACTCTTCGCCATCCCAGTATCTTACACTTTCTCCACTGCTAGCATCACAACGCATATATTCACCAGTTTGTTCCCAATGTTCATCGGTTAAATGGTCTGAGCGCCAATGATATAGTATACGTCCCACTGCAGTCCCACGAATACAACCCCATAAGTGCCACTTCCCATCGGATGCTTTGAAAATATGATGATCTACACATTCCTGTACTTTTCCAGCTTGTGGATCCCTATTTCCGTTCAGTTCACCAAGATCGGGATTATCTCCGATCATCCAGAAGTCGCCGTCTAATACAGGCCGCATTTTAACCTTTTTACCAATAGACATAGCGTTCCTCCTCATTTTAATACTATGTTAAGAGTGTTCGTTTCTTTGTGATTATGCAGCAATAAGCATAATTACTATTGCTGCATAATCATGTTCTTATCTGTTCTCACCTATAGCTATAGGTGTCTAAACGACGTTCATTGGTATAGATATGTTTAGGCTCACAAAGACAGGGACCCATAGACAGCCAATGAGTAAAATGGCGCTCCGCCAAATCAATATCTACGACACAAACTCCTTCCTTTGCATCCGGATTCTGTGTTCTGACAGTTGCAATTACCTTGCCCATGGGATCGATAACCATACTGGATTCAGGCCCATACATACCCGAAACCACAACATATACTCCGTTATCTTTAGCCCGTGCTATTGCCTGAATGGGTTCATGGCCAATTGTAGGTATGAAAATAATCTCCGCTCCCATTTCCGCTACCACCCTGGAAGCATCGGGAAACGCCTGATCCCAGCAGATTATAATCCCGATCCTGCCAAAATCGGTGTCAAAAACCTTGTATTCCCTGCCGGGAGTAACCCCTTGCTCAGCCTCAGCCAAAGGTAAATGCACCTTATAATACTTCCCTGCAATATTACCGTTTCTGTCCAGTAAAACCGCAGTATTGAAAATATCCATTCCGTCCCGCTCGTACATGGAAAACACAACATAGCAATTATATTCTTTTGCCTTGGCACCCAATGCTCTTGTCAGGTCACCGGGGATCGGCTGACAGACCTCTTCCGGTTCAAGGTCTGTCCAAACGCTGTTGAATGTTTCCGTAAAGCACACGATATCGGCTCCTGCACGGCCGGCTTCATCAAGATAATGCAGCATTGCCTGTACATTTTCTTCAGGATTATGACGGCTTAAGATGCTGGTTGTTGCTACCCGGACAATTCTTTTGCTTTTTAAGGTATTGGTTTCAAAAACGGAAGGATTTCTCCAGATTACCCTTCCCTGCTCCGTCCAGCGGAATGCCAGTTCAATGGTCATACAATCGGATTTATCCGGCGGAACAATGGTTCTTTGCAGTCTTTTCCATCCATCCTCCAACTGGATCCGTTCATCAACATAGTCCCGTGCCAGGAGATTCCCCTGGTTATCCTTCCAGGTTAAAACTGCATAAATGCTGACACTTTCGAATCCGACCTGTTCTGCCAAATAATCAACTTGAAAAGTTAGCTCTCTGTCCTTTGGGAAATTGTCTGTTGAGCAGATCCACTTGCCGTAACTGTTAAAATTACCGTTGGATTCTATCCGCAGGTAAATTGTATCCCCGGTTATTTCCTGCTCAAAAACCGGAGCCAGTTCCTCCCTGGGAACCCACCGGGTCCATGCATCATTTTCATAAGGTTTTAACCAGTTTTTGCCTGACAATTCTTTTTTCATTTGAACGCCCCCTCTAAAATTATTTCTGATTTCGATTATAACACCATTGCTTTCAAAAATCGATGTGGTAGTCCATTTCCATTATGCGAGGGCCTTCATATCAGCTTACATATTGCTGTATGTTGATTAAAAGTCAAAAGTATCGGGATGTGCACCGTAGCATGTTTCATCGTTCAGGCTGCTTATTAGGTTCATATCGTCATCGGACAATTCAAAATCAAATACTTCTATATTTTCCTTTATTCTTTCCTTTGTCTGGGTTTTCGGCAGTACTATAACCCCTCGCTGCAGATGCCACCGGATTATTACCTGGGCAGCGGTTTTATTGTAGCGCTCTGCAACTTCCTTTATAATTTCATTATCCAGCAGGGCACCGTGTCCAAGCGGGCTGTACGCTTCAACTGCAATATTTTTTTGTTTCAGATACTCTATATACTCCGTTTGAGTCCAGCGGGGATGAATTTGAATCTGGTTAACAGCCGGTACTACGCTGCACCTTTCAAGAAGGGGTTCCAGGTGATGCTTGAGAAAATTGCTGACTCCAATCGCCCTAATTAAACCCTCATTGTACAGCTCTTCCATCTCCAGATAGCAGTCAATGTACTTGTCTTTGACCGGCCAGTGTATCAGGTACAGATCCACATAATCCAATCCCAGTTTTTCAAGGCTTCTTTTAAAAGCCTCCTTTGTTTTGTTTGCCCGCATATCATCATTCCATAGTTTCGTGGTAATAAATATTTCCTCCCTGGGTATACCGGACTCTCTTACTGCTTTGCCCACGCCTTCTTCATTCCCGTAGGCAGCAGCAGTATCAATATGCCTGTAGCCGTATTCAAGTGCTGCCGAAACACATTCTTCAATATTTTCTTCAATCTTCCACACCCCGTATCCGATTACGGGAATCTGAACCTGGTTGTTAAGTGTAATGCTTCTCATAAAATCACTCCTCCATTCATCAGGTGGGCTTGCACACAAACCCCCTTAATTATCATTGGATTATTTAAAGCCTTCCAGATATTCAGGCTGAAAGATACAATTATCAGTAGACATGGCTTCAGCCTGATCCATTAAAGCCTTTCTCGCAAATTCAGCATCAGGCTTAGGTCCCCGGCCGGCAATATATTCTGCAACTATCTTATACTCAGGTACAAGTTTTATAATATATGGCTGATATGGTATATGAATCTTTTTATGAGTCCACATGCATATACCAATATTATGACGTCTGTGTAATCTTATATTGTCTGTCCACCATTTTGCATTGTTGTCGCCGGTTTCACCATTCCATAAGGGAATTTGCCAGCGTTCCCGCAATTCCAGATATTTTTGTATATCCTCTTTTGTGGGAGAGGGCCCGTTATATTTATACAAATGAAATGAGTATGCCATATTGCTATCAAAAGGCTCAAGACCAGTAAAGTCAGTTGCAAACTTGTCTCCTTCTATAAAAATAATATGATTTTTATCAACTTCCCGAATAGCTCTTGCAATCAATACATACAGATTTCTAAGTTCAGAATTTGTATGACCGCCGGGAAGTTCAACTTCATTCAGCAAGTCATAGCCTAAAATCATGGGATCATCCGCATATCGTCCTGCTATTTCCTTCCATAATTTTATGGTCAGCGGCCAATATTTATCGGGTTCCTCCCACAAACGTGCAGTACCGTCGCTGTCACAGAAATGCCAGGGGTTTTGACCGCCGGGTGCAGCATGCAGGTCCAATACTACGTACAGATTATTCTTTCTGCACCAGGATACTATCCGCTCAACTTCCTCAAAACCTTCTTCGATAAATTCGTCATCCTTCATCAATGTTTTATAGGTTAACGGAAGCCGTATGTGATTGGCTCCCCAACGGGCCATATTTTCTATATCCTGCTCGGTAAGCCAGTTTTTCTTATATGTATTCCAAAATTGGTCCGCAGCTTCCTTGCCAACCAGATCAACTATGGCATTATACATATATGTAGGCGATTCGCAACCTTTTTCCGTCAATTCCGGTCCCCCAAAAACCTGCCACATATACCCTTCCGGATACAATGCCCCTCCTACACCAAATCCGACGGGAAAGAACCTCTTGTCGTCCTGGTCAACAATATTGGTACCTTCACATCTTAGTATGCCGTTATACATTTCCATGTTTTCCACCTCTTAATAGATTTACCCGGGTTACAAAATAGGAATGAATCAAGACTCAATTCTATAATACAACAATCGAAGAGTTTTATCACGAATTATTTTATTTAAATTACAGAAATAAACAAGCCATGGTCAGCTCGGGGGAAACTCCATATATCCAACCATGGCTTTTAATATCTCCGGAATTTCACAGGACAGTATAAACTTAAAGCCAAAAGTTACAACTCAATCACAGTATTGCGTTCAGCTGATTCATACGCTTTATAGACAAGCTCCAGGGTCTTATAATTATCTTCGGCGGTAGTTTCAGCTTCCTGTTCATTATTTAGGGCAGCCAGCAAATTACGGTTTACTTCAACTATTGATGTATGCACCACTTCATACCTGCTGTCCACCCATGGGTAGTAAGGGATCTCCACCCTCTTTGCCATGGTGCCTTCCCTGGTGGTTACCTTTACCCAGTAATCCGGTGCCAATTCCAAAGATCCGGCTTCTCCCTCCACGGTAATAAAGGTTTCAGGGAAACGATCGTGCTCAACCTTCGATGCATAGGACAGTTCCACCGTCACATGAACACCGCTTTTCATCTTAAGGGAAAGGGTAGCAACGTCTTCCCCCTTAATATTCTTATGAACCTTTGCAGTCTGGCAATACAGGCTCTTAACCTCACCAAACAGAAATCTGACAACATCCAAAATATGAGTTCCCATATCCGTTAATATAAACTGCTCAAGTTCTGCCAGAAAAGGCTGGTTCTCAAACACGGGGAAACTGTTTGAATAGATAACCCTGGCTCTGAAAGGCTTCCCGATAACACCTTCATCCATTTTCTTCTTTAATGCACGGATAGGAAGCTGCCAACGCCAGTTTTCATGTATATACAGTGGAACCCCCGCTTCCTTGCATGCTTTTATCATGCGGGCGGCGGACTCCAAATCCGGAGCCATGGGCTTCTGACAAATAACCGGAACGCCATACCTGGCCGCCATCAAGGTAAACTTCTCATGAGTTTCCACATTGGTTATTATATCAACAAAGTCCAGCCGTTCATTCTCAAACAGCTCTTCGGCGGTATCATAAACCTTAGGAACACCAAATCTTTCTGCTATTCTTTCAGCCTTCTCCCTGCTGCGGTTGTATACGGCTACCAGTTCAACGCCGCCAACCTCTTCCCATGCCGCTATCTGGTATTGAGACCAGAAACCACAGCCTATCACAGCAAACCGTTTCATTTTAGCAACCTCCTATTCGTTTAAGAGCTCCGGATGCAGCATTTTTTGAATAGTGTCCTTAACAACCTCGGGCTCGAATACCTCTCTCCAGTTTTCTTTAAAAATTCTTTTATACCCTATTTTTATTGCAATCTTGGCTGCATCGGAGAATGGGGAAGAAACCTCGCCGAATACAATTGCAAGGGGAATTTGGATATGACCAAGCAGGAACGATCTGGCAGCCTCTTCGGGCACTCCCCGTTTAACCACTTCATCGTATGCTTCTTTCATCAACGTGGCAGCTGCAGCTACAACCACCTCGGCAGCAGCCGGCTCCAAGAGAGCCATCTGCTCTACAGTTATACGGTGACATTTAACTACCGGGGCAAACATATCTTTGCACACCTTCTCAGCTGCATCAAAAAGCTCCTCTTTACCCTGCAACAACGCTATAACGATATCCTGTTCAGCAGCTATGCCTCCAAAGCGATCCTTACGGGCTTCATCGGTTTTTTGTTCATAAAAAAGAGCCGGATGACAGGGATGTGTAACAACAAAGGTGCAGTCATCACGAAGCGCCAGTTCATTTGCACATGCTGCTGCAGGATCCAGGGTTATGAGCACTGCATCTTTTTTAAGCATGGGAACAACATAACCTGATACTTCTTTGATTTTTACATCCGGAACGGCAAGAATTACTATGTCGCTTTGAGCTGCCGTATCTTCAATGGAAGAAAGGGATAAACCTCTTTCCTTCAGTCTGGCTATACCGGCAGGACCATTTTCACATAACATCAATTCATAATCCTGCTTTACCAGATTATCTACAATTCTACAGCCCATTTTTCCGCCTGCTCCAATAATACCTATCCTCATTTAACCCACTCCTTTAAAAATTTAATGCTTTGATCTGCCCAGTCCTTTTCCTTCTGCACAGTTGTTTCTATATCTCCTGTAAAAGGAGTCCATAATTCCAGAATAACATTGGGATCCCTTCCATGGCTTTTTAATGCTTTCGCTGCATAATCCAAATCCAGTTGACCGCTGCCGGCGGGTGCCCCTTTCAACTCAAAACCCATATTATGATCAAGCCTTGATATGACAAAGTCCTTTACATGAAGATTAATTGTATAGGGCGCCAGCTCCCTTATTACATAGTCTGGTCCTTCCAGCGCACCGAAGGAATTAACGGTATCCAGGCATATACCTGCGAAAGGTGAATCTATAGCTTTAATCAGACTAATTAATTCCTTCACCTTGTGTCTTTCATGATTTTCAATTGCCAGATAAACTTCTTCTTTTTCAAAGGCATGTATAACCTCTTTTATAAGCTTTGCCGCTTCCTCTATGCCTACATAACCATTGTCCTTTTGAACAATGGTCCTGAGGATATCGGAGTTCATCAACTTACAGATCTCTAAGTACTTCATGAGATGATCCGGTTCCACGCCGCGGGTGCCTATCTCCAGCTGAATGTGAAGACTGTCTGCCAAATCCCTTATTTCTGTCAGCTCCTCGTTACTCAATGTATGCAACGGGAGATTATCACATATCTGCACTACTGAAACACCATATTCATGCGCTTGTCTTATAAGCTCAAAGGCATCCATCGGTTTATCAGTCTTCGGGTAGCCGGGCACCCCTATAGCCCAGGTAAAGGTATAAGTACCAATTCCTAATAACATTTTTGCCCTCCATTTAATAATCAACCATATAAATCTGGTTATTTTATATTTTTTATGCTATAAAACTATGGATTTGATTGTATGCGATATTATATGGAAAGGTTAAATACTTCCACAGCAGTTCCGGATAATACTCTTTCCAACTGCTTTTCATCCTCTATCAAAGTACGGTATTTGGCCAGCTCTACCGGTACATTTATGGCGTGATCCGATGAAAACATTATCTTTTCGGGACCAATTTCCCTAAGAGCCGCTTTGACATTCAGTATACTTGACCAGCTGGGCTCCAGATACACATTGCTATTTTCTTTCGACACAAACAGTGCCTGCTGAAAGTGCATACCGCCGCCTGCATGTGCTATGATTATCGGTACATCATTAAAATCTTTCGCAATATACGCCAGATTAATAGGATCGGCAAACGGAACACCGTTTCCGGTATGAACCATTACAGGGACTTCCAGTTCCCGGGCTACTTCAAAAACATATCTGCCGTCTTTTGACTCCGGGTTTACTGCATGGGCGATCGGCGTGATCTTTATACCGACGAAACCCAGCTCTTTAATGCAGCGTTCGGCTTCTCTCCAGTAATCTTCCTGTGTAAAATGCGGGTTTATCGATGCCATTCCCCAGAAACGGCCGGGGTTATCCTGGCAAAACTTATGTATACGGTCGTGAACAGCAGCGGTATCTTCCATATATGGCCTGGAAATAAAGGGTTGAACTATTGCACCGGTTACACCATACCTGTCATAATAATACAGCAGATTCTCCTCGGTAGACTCCTCGTCAAAGACATAATCGTAACCTAAATGAGCGTGCACATCAATGATTTTCATTAAAGAGCAGCCTCCATTCTTCTATGGATTTTTGAATTGCGTCCAGGGCTTTTTCCCTGTCCCTTTGCTTTATAGCCATTACAATATTTTCATGCAGTTCTACGGCATTCTTACAGTTTTCAGGATAGTTATAGGTCTTTTCTACATAGGGCTTAAAAAACTCCATTACAAAATTATAGATCTTCTCTATTAGCACATTACCGGTTGCTTGCCCCAAAGTCCTGTGAAATTTCAGTTCGTGCTCAACCAGGTCCTGAGCATTATTTTTAGTCTCATTAAAGCATAACTGTTTCAAGTTATTATGCACCTGTTCCAGTTTTGCCAAATCCTCGTCCGTCGCCTTTTTAATCACCAACGTAACAATCTGCGACTCCAGAAGCTCCCGCAATTCCGCCATTTCCGGCGCATCTGCACGGCTTAATATAAGGTTAAACAAAAAGGGATCAATGTTAGATTTGTTGGAAGGTTCGGCTATATAGGTTCCATGCCCCCTTCTTATTTCAACAACCCCAAAAGCGGACAATATCTTCATTGCCTCCCGGATAGAACCTCTGCTGACATTTAAATATTCTGCCAGAGCTGTTTCACTCGGGAGCATGTCCCCTGGTTTTAATTTCCTGGTTATCAATAGATCTTTAATTGTGTTAATAACATACTCTACTGTCGATTCCCGTTTTTCAGGTTGGAAAAAATCTAATTTCGTCATATATAACATCTTCCTCCGTAAACATTATACATCAAACGTCTGATGTCCGTCAATTTTATTTTACTGACCCTGCCATTTGTTTTCCTTCCTGCATCTGTTACATAGTCCGATAAACATTATATCCACATCATAAATTTCCAGCGTTCGTCAATATCTATGATATCATTACATTTAACACACACTCATGTTATTCACATATGCTAATAACATTTGCACCCATATTTTGTTATTTTTAAATGCTCATAACTTAAATTCAAAAAAAGGACCCGTACAACGACGGATCCATTCATCTAGTATTATATCCTGATAACTTTATAACACGGGTTTAATTTTTATATTGTTCCTATCTGCAACAGTCTTAATGTAATCGAATGCTTCAATGTATTCCTCCTGAGTATCCAGATGCTCAATTAAAACCGGCATATCTGGATCCAAATCCTCTACCAGTCTGAGAAATACGGCATAATCTATAGTGCCTTTTCCGGGAGCCACTTCGCGAATAATGGTAGTAAAGCGGTTTTCCATGATAACGTCTTTTGCATGAATGCTTTTTATGTAAGGCCCCAGCTTATCAAAGCACTCCTTGATAAATTTATCGTTAAACAGGTACTTCTGCGGAGAATTGATCATGTTTACAAAATCAAGGTGAACTCCAAATTCCTTCCTGTCTATATCCTTTATCAGACGCAGATAGCTGTCCGGAGAATCGGGATACATCCATGGCATGGGTTCAAGGGTATAAAATGTATTTTTCGGTTTTACATCATCGATAATTTCACGGACACTGTCCACTATCAATGCATATGTATCCTCGCTGTAATTATCCCTGTAAAAGCCATCCCAAATCTCTCCCCTGGAACCGGCTATGTTGACACAGCACCTTGCCCCAATCCTATCGGCCAGATCCAGCTGTTTTTTGCAATATTCCAAAGCTTTCTTGCGTTCTTCTTCATCCTTTGAAACAGGATTGCTCCACGCTCCTACTTCAGCAATCACTACACCAGCTTTTTTAGCTTCTTCCACATAGGCCTTCACCAGCTCATCCGGTGCATCATGCCCCACCGGTGCCAGAACAGCGCTGTACCGGAGTTCTTTTACAATTTGAATCCATTCATGGGGATCATTGTAACTTCTCAAAATCGATCCGCCAAGTCTCATCTTAATGAGCCTCCTTTCATTCTACTTATTTCTTACAAAATTACCATTTATTATCGAGCCCCACTTTAGTTCCCGGGCTTTTCGAAACATCTCTTTATCCCTGCGTCTGACAACGGTGTTTACCAGCCCATCGGGCGTGCACAGGTTAAGGTATATGTGTCCCTTCCTGATCTGAGGGTGGCGGATTACCCGTCCGTCAACATCCATTCCTTTGGTACGGGATAAGCACAAGAAAGAAAATTTCTCATCCTCGTAAGACAGCTCTGCGCCCTTGACCTGCCGGTGCAGGCCACTGCGGGCTACCCGCCGGGAGAAGTGACACCAGTCATTGTCCTGAATCGGGCAGGGCTTTCCATGAGGACAGGGCGCTATAACATTTGCGCCTTGATCCAGCAGCTGCTCCCGTACCTGCTTTATATTCAAAAAACCCGCAGGTGTGCCTGGTTCAATTATGATCAATAGCTGAGCCGTGCTTTTCCACATCCTCTCCACAAAAGCAGCTCTGGATTCCTGCGGCAACTCGTTGAGCACATAGGCCGCAATCACCGCATCATAAGGCTTAATCTCCCATCCATCTCTGATATCAGCCTTTATCCAGTTTACCTGCTCTTTGGAAAACATGCCGGAGCGGGCACATAACTTCCTGCCCAGCTCTATCATATTTTGATCCCGTTCAATTAAGGTTATATGATCCAGAGCCGGCCAAAGAGGAGAAGCTGCCCACATGGCAGTACCCGGTCCGGCTCCGGCATCAAGGAGGGTTTTGATTTCTAAATCAGGCAGGCGTTCCATGGCCTGTTCAATTGAAAAGTATATTGCAGCATATGTGGCGGGCATCCGGAAAACGGCATAAGCCAGCGCATCTTGATAAGAATCCATACACACCTTTTCCCGCGATGGCTCACCAGAGCGGTACCTTCCGGAAATTTTCTCAGTCAGCACCGCCAGCTTTTTTACCGGCAATCCGGAAAGCTGTTCCTCAATAGCAGCATGTAGTTGGGAAGGGAATTCCATACACAATACCCCTTTGTCTAAACCTTAATGCTTTTCCATTTACCTGAGTTAAACCTTAAAAGTACCAGCAGGGAGCGAAGAAGCTGATCGGCTGCCAGCGCCACCCATGCCCCTTCCAAACCGGTTTTCAAAACATATATTGCTAACATAGCTATTCCGGGACGAACCAGCAAAACAGTTATAAATATTACAACCGCAATGGCTCTGGTATCCCCTGCGCCCCTTAAAGCACCGGAAAGAATAAACTGGGAGGATTGAAACGGCTGTATGAAAGCTACCAGCATCAGTATTTTTGCGCCTTGTTCAATAACATCCAGGTTATCGGTATACAATCTTACAATATTTTTCCCAAATAGTATAAATGTCATAGCAAGCAGCAGGGAAACCATCATTCCTATCCGCCGTGTATACCTGCTGTATGACTGGGCCATATCAGGCCGCTTCCTTCCCAGGCTCTGTCCTACAAGAGATGTAGCTGACACGGCAAAAGCCTGACCGTTCATGAAGGACATGGCTTGTATATTCATACATACATTATGAGTTGCAAATGCCAGAGTGCCAAGGGATGCAACGGTCTTTGCGTAGGTTATCATACCTACCCGCATGATCAGCTGTTCAAACACGGAAGGTATACCAATTCTGAATATCCTTTTTATTGTCTCCCAGTGGGGCTTGAAACCTTCCTTTATCCTGAGCTGCAGGAACTGGTTACCTTTAAGGACAGCAATCAGAGCCATCACAAATGCTGTACACTGTCCGATAACGGTTGCCAGCGATGCTCCCGCAACCTCCAGCCTTGGAAAACCAAAATGTCCGTAGATCAATACATAATTGAAAACCACATTAACCAGATTGGCTGTCAAATTATATATCATGGCCGTTCTTGAATCCCCTATACCTCTCAAAGCAGCAGTTATTGTACTGGTCAGAGCCAGTACCACAAACCCAGCCATCTGTATCTGCAGATATTGTGTTCCTGCAATCAGGGTCTGTTCATCAGCCGCCCCCATGAAACGAATCATGGGCTTTGCAAATGTAAAACCGATAACCGAAGATATGGCGGATAATACAAAGGTAAGCAGCAATGCCTGACGTAAAACCAAATTCGTCCTTTTGTAGTCCCCTTCGCCTTTGTGCCTTGCGATCAGGGCGGTAGCACCAACATTCATGGCCATAAACATGGTCATTAACAAAAATTTAGGCTGGTTGGTAAGCCCTACGGCCGCAATGGCCCACGGCCCCAACCGCCCTACCATCATCATATCTACCATTGATACAATCTGTGTAAGAACAAATTCCATAAATGCCGGCCATGCTATTCGCACTATGTCGGTGTACAACATTTTAGAGGTTACGCCTTCCGGCAATTTTCTGCTTACCCGCTCATACAGCCCAAAACTATTCGGATCCCCATCTCCCGGTTCTACAATATCCAAAGCCATCCGGTATTCCTTTTGAGGTTTTCTCCTGCGATACCTGGTTATTAAATTGCTAATTTTAATGTTCACTTTCCCCTTACACTTCCCTTACACCATAAAAACTACATACATAAACTATCATAGCATAAACAAATTTTTATGTCTAATTATGCTATATCCTGTTTTAATAATTCATCCCAGTATTATCTCTGCTTGCTTTGCATATCTGTTAATTACATCATCTATTTTGAAGATCTCTGCATTATTCATATAAGTATGAATCTTATTGTTGAAAGGTCTGTACCAATGCTCGGGTATACCGGTTTTTCCTACCAGGGCACCTACTATACTTCCGGCAGTAGCAGCGGTACAGTCGTTGTCAAGACCCATAGCCACCGTTTGTGAAAGTACCTTTGTCACATCGTTTCCACCTATAGTAAGCCCGAAGATAGTCAGGCATGCATTGTTTATCGTATGAACACCGCTCATGCCTTTAAACCTGTCATCCACTGCCTGGCGTGCATCACGGTAATCCTTTATATTTTTAGCTTCTTCGAGAGCCCATCTGACCGCATCTGCCAACAGGCAGTTTTCCGGTATCTCGGTAAGACCTACCTTAAGAGCATCTACCGCATTATCTACTGCAAAGGCAGCAGCTTGGGCTGCGCTGAAAAACATCTCACCATATATACCGTTGCGCCGGTGGCTGAGATAAGCATCCCTGTATGCCATTTCCGCAGCCTTTTCAGGATATCCCGGTGCCAAATAGGCCCATCCGTCCGAACGAATATCGGCACCTATCCACTGGCAGTATGGATTGCCCTTATCAGCTGCTTCATACGCACTTATACCGGCTTTAATATTCCTCAGGGCTATATCCTCAGCCGTACATGCTATAGGCAGATATTTAATCCATGCCTTGGCCACGTCCTCGGTTGTAAAATCTTTCCCGAAATCTTCCACTATCAATAAACCTAACAGTGTGTATGTAACGTCGTCATCTACAGGCACCCCATCCATCTTGTCACGGGTATAGTCCTGGTTGCGATTTTTATCATACCTGAGATTCGAAGGATCTTTAGCCTGTGACCAGTAGTCGACCGGAGGGAAAGGATCTCCGATAAACTCAGCCCATTCACGCATACTCTCTATAGGCCAGCCCTCTACAATAGCGCCAAGAGTACAGCCGGCCATACGGGCAAGAAGGGCTCCCTCAACCTTTTCCAAATACTTTTCCCTGTCGAATTTTCCCCACAGCCTCCTGGGACCATCCGGCCTTAATTTACGAATATCCTCCAAACAATTAGGCTCCTGCAACGCCAGCTTCTCGTCAATGGGCAAGCTGTTAATTTGCGATATGGCTTCCTTCAGGCTTTCTTCGGCCTTCAGCAGAATGTTTTCTACATCCTGCACGTTTGCACCGTATTCACATCGCAATTTGGCATACTCATATAAATGTTGCAGGACAGCGCGGTAATCAGGCATATTGGGATATTGCATATTTTTTACCTCCTTAAAATCAATTTTCAGACAAATCTATGAATATTTTATTACACTTTTACCTCCTTTGTCAAAAAACCTGCTGTATGAAAATACATAATAATTTACTTAAATATTATTCCAAACAACAGGGGTAAATAGGCAGCAATTGCCCAGAATTATTGTGAACAAAATAAATGGGCATAAAACCTTCATCATATACTTTAAGGTTTCATGCCCTATACAGATATATGTACTTCTTTGTTTGAAATCGGCTTTCAAACCAAATGGCATTCCTTAGTATTTTTTCTTTTTTCTTTTAACAAATACCACCTTTACTCCCTCAACCGTGCTCTTGGTACCGGAATATAACCCCGATGCTGCCAATCCTAAGGATATCCCAAGCAATATGCCTTTTTTTATATCATCCGGGGACAGATATATGATTCCTATGACAATCCCAAGCACTACCGCAACTATTGCAGAAAACTTTGAGGGAAGGCCGATCTGTTTAAACAGCTCCACAATACCGACTATAAGCGGGATAACAGCCACGTCATAAATGGTCATAGATAATACCTCCTTGTACTAACCATAAATCCCCACATCCACAGCTATATTACAAGAATATGCAGCAAAAACAGGATTAAGCACAAAAAAACCGGGATTTCTCCCGGCTTTATCATCCTTTTATCACCGCTATAGTCCTCAGCTTTTTCAATGGTTTAACCAGATCCAGTTCCTGGCTTATTACAAAGTCAATATCCTTATACGCCAATCTGAACTCTTCAGCAACATCTTTTTTTCTTACCTTTCCTAAAATAACATTCTGATCTTTTAAATCCTCCAGCACATAGTCTACCGGGTATTCACGTTTTGCCTGCCTTCTGGACAGCTGACGCCCCGCTCCGTGGGAACAGGAGTAAAAGCTTTCGGGATTACCCAGCCCTTCAACTATATAGGAATAGCTCCCCATTGCTCCCGGAATAATTCCCGGCATCCCCTTTCGTACGCATATGGCTCCCTTCCTGTGAACCCAGACCATTTTACCGTAGTGTTCTTCAAAGGCTGCATAATTATGATGGGCATTAACATCATTTTTGAAGGTGATGTGCTTAACGCTGTCTGTCAGCTCCTCCTTTACCACTTCCATCATTACATGCCTGTTCTCCCTTGCAAAATCCAGAGCAAGATTCATCCACTCAATATACTCCCTCCCCTGCTTTGAGTCAACCGGCAGGTATGCCAGATCATATTCGGGAGGAACGGGTGACTTCCAGCTTTTGTTAAGATCCTTTGCAAGTCTGTTATAGTACCCGGCAACCTTGTACCCGAAATTCCTGCTTCCGCTATGTACCATTACACACAGCATGCCTTCTTCATCTTCCTGCAGCTCGATAAAATGATTTCCCCCTCCCAGGGTACCAATCTGGTAATAGCCGGCATCAATCTCTTTAACCAGCTCATTGTCCTTCTGCCTAAACCCTGACTTGACCGCCTCATCCAGTACCTGGCTTTTCTGCTTCGTCTTGTGATGTGAAAATCCGGTAGGAATCCTGCGCATAATCCGGTTTACCAGTTGTTCATACTCCTCCCTGGATAATTCGTCCTTTGAAATATTGGTCTCTACATAGGCTACTCCACACCCTATATCAACCCCTACTGCGTTGGGGATAATAACGTCTTCCAGAGCAACAACACCACCTATAGGCATCCCGTAACCGCTGTGGGCGTCCGGCATAAGCGCTACCCACCTGTGGACAAACGGCAGGTTGGACAGATTCAGCGCCTGCTGCAGACACTCAGCCTCAAGCTGCCCCTCATGCTCCAGCCACACCTTTATGGGCACTCTCTGCCGCTCCCTGTCATAAATCACAAACAATAACATCACCCCTGATAATAAGCATATTTTAAGCCTCCATACATGTTCATTTTAACAATAAATACCGGACACCGCAACCGCAGGGGGATTTTGGATAGCGTCAAGATACTCTGGGTTTTTGAAAAAAGTATTCCCCCTGTATCTATC
>ERZ773359.3542-NODE-3542-length-17686-cov-14.974307_pt1 | contig 17686 bp, 11 predicted proteins | sample MGYA00374955_ERZ773359 | MGnify/ENA primary metagenome ERZ773359 (study PRJEB29098, sample SAMN04486028) | biogas fermenter metagenome | study: EMG produced TPA metagenomics assembly of the Biogas fermentation microbial communities from Germany - Plant 4 DNA1... | reverse complement strand
TTGATGGGCGTCTCTTTTTTCAAAGATCGTTCTTAAGCATTACAGGAATGCTCCTAACCGACAAAGAAATCCTTAATCTCTGCCTGCCTTTACGAAGGAGAGATACATTTATTAGCTGTCGGGAAAAGAGTTTATTAGCTTTAACGCCAGTTTTCTGCGCTAATACTTACCATGCATGGCTGCGATATCATTTGCTTCAGGCTACCTAATCCTAATATGCTATTGAACAAGGGTACAAATTTATCGTCTATCGCTGACTTTGGTGTAAAATAATATTCTATTGAAGTAGTCCAATCATTTATTGTCACTTACCTTAAAGTATCTTACATCCCAGTTCTGGTAGTCCAGGTGTTGATAGAATGACTGCGAAGTTAATGATGCATCGTTCAAATGTCCTATCAACACGGCCTTTTCACGCCCCATTATGCTGAAATGAGGTGATTAAACAAACCATCCAAAGAGGCCTATACCACTTATGAATATTCGGCAAGGATGCGTATTTTCCTTGAGGCTGCAATAGATTTTAGAAATAATTTGAGCATCCTCGATTTCAATGACGTTATTACTGCGCTTACCTTTATGTTACAGACATATACGACTTTTCTTTGGATCCCCCTCGTGTTCATACAGTTTATTCTCCGGCTGGTATACTATGCTCACTTAAGCCGAGTACCAGTCCAGCTTACCTTCAAGCCCAGATCAGATGATGAATTATTGGGGAAACCTGACAGAAAAGTGGTTGCGGTCGGGCTGGCAAAAATTGTTACCCCCATGGTGCAGTATGTGAGCTAGAGTAATGGAGTTCGTGCTTATCAGTTAACACACTTGATATTGGTGAAACAACAAACACCCTCTTTTTACCACATCGGTAACAAGGGGGTGTTTTGGTCTTCTATCAACAATCCGACAATTACAGGCGACTACCTGCTAACAACTTATAATACTTCGGCCTATGGCGTCTGCGGCAATTATGCCTTCATAAACCATTTGAGCATTTACTGGAAATGGCATGTTGTGTATGGTTTCCCCTTCAACTGTCGCGGCAGTAGCAACCTTCATCAGTTTTTCTGAGTCTGCTCCAGCCAGGCCCAGTTCTTCCAGCGTAACGGGCAGGCCTACTAACTTGCAGAATCCCATGATCTCCATGATTTCATCGCTGTCACGACCCTCCATCACCATCTGCACCAGGGTTGAAAATGCCACCTTTTCACCATGGTAGTATTGATGGGTTTCCTCTAAAGCGGTAAAGCCATTATGGATCGCATGAGCCGCTGCCAGGCCGCCGCTTTCGAAACCTATTCCGCTCAGGTAGGTATTGGCTTCTATGATTTTTTCCACCGCTGGAGAAGTAACTTTTTTCTCTACGGCCAGGCGGGCATAATAACCGTATTCCAACAGGGTTTGCAAACAAAGCTCAGCCAGGGCCAGGGCGCTTATAGAGGGAGCACCTCCTGCCATGGCAGGCAGTCTGCGTTTGCTGCTGGCTTCTGCCTCAAATTTTGTGGCCAGGGCATCTCCCATTCCAGCTACTAAGAAGCGCACCGGAGCTTGTGCAATTATTTGACTGTCCAATAAAACCAGGTCGGGATTCTTGGGGAGCAGCAGGTATTCTTCAAATGCACCGCTTTCTGTGTATATTACCGATAGGGCGCTGCAGGGTGCATCAGTTGAAGCTATACTGGGCAAGATGACCACTGGCTGGTTGCGGTAATATGCCACCGCTTTGGCGGTATCAAGCGTTTTCCCTCCCCCGAAACCTACGATTATGTTCGCATTGGCTTCAGCTGCAACTTGTTTCAAGCGCTCTATTTCCGGTTTGCTGCATTCCCCGCCAAATTTCTCGATAGTACAATTGATACCCTGATTGCCGGATTTGAAATACTTTTCGGCTTCACCCACCATGAAAGCGTCAGCAATGATCAAGGCGTTGTCACCGAGGTCTTTCATGTAGTTGCCGGCCTCATTCAACGCACCTGGCCCCTGGACATATTTGCCCGGGGAACTTAAAACTTTTATCATCTTATGCTGTCCCTCCTAATTCAGTATAGGTTTATTGTGGACTGATTATATTGATATATTCGGAAATAGCTATTATTAAGGAGGGACAATGAGTGTAGACCATTAAATCATAGGAAGGCATTTACTGATGTGAATAGCATATGCTGTTATTAATTGGCCGGCAGGGTCAATCTGTTTGGCTGCCTCTGTGTTCCTTTCTAAATCAGACCCCGGGGACATCAATGGTAATGATAGTCCCAATCTGTACTGCTTTGATCAATAGGTACAATACACAAACCCGATGGTGCCCAGACCGGTGTGCAGTCCTATTACCGGTCCGATGGCGCATAAGCCCACCGGCAATTGGTATTTTTCGGCCAGGGTGTCCCTGAGCCGGCTGCCTTTGTCAGCGGCGTTGATATGGTGAACAATCAGTTGCTTCAGGCCTTTCTTGCGATAGTCTTCTTCCAGCATTTCCAGCATGCGCCTGATGGCAGCCGCATTGCCGCGCGTCTTTTCCACCAGATGAGTCATGCCTTTTTCCATATCCACGGTGAGAATGGGTCGAATTTGAAGGATGGAACCCAACAAGGCTGAAGCCGTCCCGATGCGGCCTCCCTTTTTTAAATACTCCAGGGTCTCGGGGACAAAATAGAAATGGACTCTGCTGCGGGTATCGGCGGCTGCCTGCAGAGCATCTTCCATACTGCCCCCGGCTTTAGCCGCCTCTGCTGCTGCAATAACCTGCAGACCTAAAGCCATGCAGTTGGTATAGGAATCCACTATCTCTATGCGGGCTTCGGGAAACTCCTGCAACAACCTCTCCCGGGCCGATCGGGCGTTAGCACAGGTGCCGCTCATGGCGGAGGAAATAAAAATCCCCAAAATGTCGTCGCCTTCAGCCAGGCAATCCCGGAAGGCATTAAGAAACTCCCCCTGGGAGGGCTGTGACGAGGTAGGTATGATCCCGGTCTTTTCGATCTTGCTGTAGAAATAGCTGTGTTCCACCTCGTTCTCCTTAAAGGATTCATCAGGAAAATGAACACTCAGTTGAAGAACCTGTATGTTAAGACGGCGGCAGGTTTCTTCATCAATATATGACGTACTGTCAGTAAATACCCTGATCCCCATCGTGTATTCCTCCGCTCCAAATGATGCTTAAAAAGTATTTGAAATAATTCGGTATACTTTCAAAATCGTTTAGAATATGGCAATACTTGATTATTATACCTTAAATAAGGGATACCTTGTGCAACTTGAGTTCAGATTATCAGCAGCGCTTAATGGGCAATAATCGCCAAAGGCCATCGCCCATGGGCACATTTGGATTTACGCGCACTCTAAACCATCATGGTGTTAATACTGGGCCACCTCTGCCCATGGATACTATACGACCACAATTTGTAGCATACTTGGATTTCGACAACTGATATGCAGAACTTACTGGGAAAACCTGACTAAAAAGGTGGTGCCGGTCGGACTGGTAGAAATCTCTATTCTGGCATTGTGGCGGGCAGTTATGCGGTAGCATACCGCCAGCCCCAGGCCGTTGCCGTGTTCTTTGGTGGTCAGAAATGGCGTGCCCAGCTTTTCCAGCAGATCTTGCTCTATGCCCTGGCCATGGTCCTGAACTGCCAGTACAACCTGGCCGTTATCGACGAAGGTCTTTATCAACAACAAACCACCCGATGACATGGACTCCAGGCCATTATTGACCAGATTCAAGATAAGCTGGCGCATTTCCTTCTTGTCGAGCAAAAGGTCGGGTATGTTTGTCAATTCTAGGTTTATGGATTGATCCCTGATCATCGCCCTGGCATGCAATAAGGGCAAAAGCTTAGTGATAATATCGTTGAGATTGCCCTTCTCCAGTTCAACTATTTTGTTTTTGGCCAGGGAAAGAAACTCGGTGATAATAGAGTTGCCCCGGTCCAGTTCCTCTATCATCAAATCGAAGTATTCATAATCCCTGCTGTAGGCCTGGTTTTCCCTCAATAACTGCAGGAAACCCCTCACGGTTGTCATGGGATTGCGTATTTCATGGCCTATGCTGGCTGCTATTTCGCCCACCACATTAAGCCGGTCCAGGCGGTTCATTTCAATCTCCATCTGCCTTATATCGGTGATGTCAATTATCACCATCAACATGCAGGGCTCGTTGCCAATCTCAATCAACTCCAGGAAATACCTGCCTAGCCTTTCTTCGCCGTTTTTCCGGCAAAACCTGAATTCCAAATCGCGCAGGGATTTTTCCTTGATGATCTGCCGTTTGAGAATATCGCGGTCAGATGGATCCTTCCAAAAACCTATTTCAATGGATGTGCGGCCAATGACCTCTTCCTGCGTTCGCCCGGTGATGCTGCAGAAGGTGTTGTTTACTTTCAAATATCTTCCTTCTTCAACAGTGGAGATGGTCATTATAAAAGGGCACACATTAAAGGCCAGGGACAGCATCTCCTCCGAGAAGCGTATCTTTTCGACCATTTTCTTGCTCTCGGTTATATCCCGGGAGACGCTGAGCAAATGGGCCTCGCCATCGATATCGATGATTTCCCCGGAAAGGGACAGCCTTCTGAGCTCACCGGTTTTGGTTCTCAGATTGAATTCAAAGCCCTGTACCCTCTCGAAGTCTTTCATTTGCTGTCTTAAGGCCTTACGCTGTTCCGCATCAGCCCAGGTGTTTAATTCCTGAACGGTACGCCCAATGATTTCATGGCGCTCATAGCCGGTCAGTTTGATGAAGGCATCATTTACCTCAACATGTCTGCCCTCATTTAAGGTGGTTATTGACATCAAATCAGGGTTGCAGTGGAAGGCCTTGGCAAACTTTTCTTCTGATTGGCGCAGGGCCTTTTCAGATTGGCAGAGCTTTTCCTCAATGGCCTTGCGGACAGTAATATCGGTAACTGTAATCAATCTGAAGAGCTGGCCATTTATCATCACCAATCTCGCCGAAGTCAGGCCGGTGCCGGTTTCGCCATTCTTTTTGCGGTATGGCATTTCGAAATTCTCTATTTCGCCTTTGGATATCAGTTCATTCTGAAACAGCCGGGCCAATTCATTACAGCACCACAACCCCATTTCGATGGTGCTTTTGCCGATGGCATACGCCCGGGAATGACCGAACATATTGATCCAGGCCTGATTGACATCCAGGTGTACGCAATCTTCCAGGGTAGTGATGCACATAGCCACTGGACTGAAATTAAAAGCGGTGAAGAAAAGCTGTTCTCTGCCGGAAAAACTGTCCCAGCTTCTTTCGGTTGTGCCGGGATTCGGCTGGGGATCAGTCAAGTATGCCTCGAGATCGGTTGTTACTGTATCATCAAGCCCGGGATTGGCGGCGGTGGGCCTTTGCTTGTTCACGGTTGAGGTGACCTGGAGCATATTGGCTTTTATAAGCTGCTGGTACTGCTTTTGCAATTGGCTCACATACTGTCGCAAATAAAGCAGTTCTCTTTTCATTTCCTCTATATCGGTCTGTGTATCCAACATTAGCGCTTCCTTCAAGTCGATTTTAATCAGAAATAGGAATTTTACCGCTTTATTCATAATTCTGTATTAATAGACAAAATCCTGTAGTTATGTTTACTAAATATACTGCAGTCGAATGCACTGCGGGGCTGATCTAGTTGCAATGTGTTGTATAGGGATTACATAGGCCAAACGTTTTATTCTGTTAATACAATTACCGCTATTTAACTCAATAGTGTGGCAAAAAGCGTTTTGCGAACAAAAGCAAAAACCCGGCAAACCGTGAGGTTTACAGGGCTTAAATGCTCGCCGGCGGTTCAACCTTCAGTCCAAGAACTTCGGCGGCAGTTCTTTATAGCCCAGTGCTTTAACCGCCTGGGAAATGGTCTGCAGGCCCGGGGTGACCATTTGCTTTGAAACGCCATGGGCCAGTAATTTCCCCTTATCATCCATCACCACTGCCTCTGCAATGCAAATACTTCGGCCGGCTTTGATGCGCTTGCCCTCAACCACCAAACGACCGGCTTTTGCCGGGGCCAGCATGGTAACGCTCACATCCAGTGAAATGAAACCGGCATCATCGGCAACATCACAATAGACAGCCCAATAAGCCGCAGTATCGATCAAAGAAGTATAAACCCCGCCGTGTACACCGCCAAACGGATTCAAATGCCGGTTGCTGAGCTCCAGCTCAACCCGGGAATAACCCGGACCCAAATCCACTACCGACATGGCCAGCAGCATGAAATACGGGCTCTGGTTGATAAGCTCTTTAACCGCATCGAGATGCTCCTGATTCAGGGTTGCCATGAAAACCACCACTTTCAATGAAATTGAATGAACGCACGCGCACTATCGGGTGTAGTTGTTTTGTGGGTTTGATCGCTGTGGCTGATTTGCTGGTAATATGACTGATTTGCTAGTGAGATTGGAGATGCTATGATTTTTTCAACAGGCCTTGAGCGAGGGTTTCGTGGAATGAGATGACCATATCTATCATCTGCTCTTTGGTTATGGCTTTCAATATTATCCATTTGTATAACAGGTATTTTTCCACGGCCAGTATGGCATGTGCTATCGGTTCGGCAGGTACATCGTTGAATCTGCCTTTGGCAATACCATATTCGATATTGCGGGTGTAAAATGCAATCAATTTGTCCTCAAACTGCCGCAAACACTGGTCGATGGCCTCGCTGGTGCCCGCTGCGCGACTGTACAGCTCGGAGAGTTCTTCATTGCGGGTGAAGACCTCCATGGTGATTCTTTTGGTTTCTACAAATCTTTTGTAAAGATCCTTTTCAGTTGAATAGTAGCTGTTGATGCTGGATATGATTTCCTCGGCAAACCCTTCTAACAGTGTTTTAAAGATATCTTCCTTGTCCGAGAAATAATTATAAAAAGTGCCGGTTCCGTAGCCTGATTTCATAATGATCTCGCGCACCGGGGTATCTGCATAGCCCTTTTCCACAAAAAGGGTCAAGGCACACTGCAGCAATCTCTGCCGCCGTTCCTGGCTCTGTTTTTCAATCGGTATGGGCATGACTGACCTCTCCTGAGTGTACGTTCGTTCACTATTAGTATAATGAGTCATTACTCTTCTGTCAATATAAACCAGGTTGGAATTAACATTTGAACAAATGGAGGTTTATTGTATTTGCAGGTTCAATTCATCTTCACTGCAGATTCCGGACTTTATGGCATTACTGCGCAGCACCAGATACAACTCGGCGTAGGCCGCATTGATGTAAGGCAAAACGAAAAGCACCCCTACAATGAAGACTAAAATCCCAATTATGATTCAGCCCAGGAAAGACAGGTCGAGGACAAAAATATGAAATTTGTGTCTCTGTGTCATCTGCGTGCTCAACTGCACAGCGCGGCGGTAGCCTATGTTGGGATTATCAGCCAGTATAAATGGTACCATGCGGTAGGCGTAAATCATAACTATACCGGGGATGACTAAGAGCAAAAACCACAGGAAATTCAGCCAGGCTCTCCACAACATGGTGACGACCACGCTGCGGTAATGATTCTTATTGAAGGCGAATCCGAGGTGATTCAGATCAAAACGGTTCTGCTCGGCTTCAATAAAATAACGGCGTCCCCCCACCTCAAGAGGATAGCCCACAAAAACCCTAAAACAAATCACTATCAGGCAAAAAACTACTACCAACACAATCAACCCAATAATAATAGCCGTAAGGTATTCACTACCTGCACCCCACCAGTCAGGGGCAGTTGATTCAAACTCAGAACGGTTTGAATTCCAGTTTACATTGAAACCACCGTTACCCCCGCTGATAGCAATTACTAAACTCACAACAAAGGCTTTCCAGTAATGTTGCTTCAATAAGTTCCACGCTCTGGTTTTTAGTTCCCTGATAGTCCACATGTTGGCCCCTCCACATTATTAAATTATCAATCTGCAATTTCGCCAATGTTAAATTTCGTGTTTCAAACAAAATATTCCTTTTTATAAACAGTAAACCAATGCTGTTTTTGACAGGCAGTTGATGGCAGTATATTGGCGGCCTTGAAGCGCATAAAACCAGAGCCGTTTTCGAAAAATATGCTTGTCATAAAGTATTTTATTAATGCAAAGGAGCGGATAGCCTGTGAAGCACAATCCGGATGACCGGCGCGACAATGTGGATAAACTTCAGTTTATGATCAACCATACAATCGAAAATATGGAAAAGGCCGAAGAGACCATGGAATTAACCGATGACCCCCGCCAGAAAAAGGCCATCAAGGAGAAAAACATCCGCCGCAGGGAGGCTTTGCGAGGGTTCAGTCATGAGATCAAGGACGAGGCTGAGGCCAAACAAGATGGATATGAATGAGATTTGAATAATTAAGCCAGCGCTGCTGTTTCGGTGGCGCTTATTTTTTGAATAAACGGTCAGTAAATTGGGTTTATGATGTATTACTCAATCATTAAGAGTGTATAGTAGAAGAAAAACATAACGGATTGGCTGGGCAAATGGTCAAAAAGCCAATAAACAGCGATCTGGCGCCACTGCAGGGACGACGGTCCCTTGAGCGCTGGTGTTATGATTCCGGGCAGGGTGAAATGAGCTGGGAGGGCACTGACTTTTCCCTGTGGGGAGAAGCTGATGCATCCGTCGACCGGCATGTTATCAGGGTTCAAGGCAGTATTAATCCTCAGGGTAAAACCATGGCCAAACCCGGGTGGATAGAATTGGAAACCAGCCCGACTGGTCAGGAGCCGGTTGTAGAGGATATCTTCCTGGTGGGAACCCGCCCCCTTCCTTGTTTTAACCTGAACTGCATATCCCGGCATCCTTTGAGCCCTGATTATCTGGTGGCAGCTACTGCTGACGGCCAGTTGCTGCTGCTTGATGCCCGACTGCCGGAGAATCTGAAAATACTGCGCGAGCAGCACATACACGCTTCCCTATCCGCTTTGGTCTGCTGCGGAAAGATGCTGCTGGGGCTTGAAAATGGTCACTCATCGGGGTGCAAACTCCATCTGATCCAGATTGACCAGACTTCTACCCCCTACCCTGCCTTTAAATCAGGTTTGACAAGATCCCTGCCGGTAGCTTTGACCACCCTGGCGGAAAACGACCGGACTTCGGCCTGGGGGGCAACTTCAAGCGGAGAATTGTTCCTGCTGCAATTGGATCTGTCCAACCCGGATTCATTTGCGGTAAACATGCAACCTGGAGGACGCCTGCAGGGCAGAAAAATACGGGGCAGTTTAAAAACCGTGGTTAAAGAGCTTTACCAGGCGACTAGGGCCAGACGGGTCTCTTTGCGGCGGTTGCATTACAGAAGCGGGCGATGTTCCGGTTTGGCCTATGACGGCAAACACTTCTGGTCATTCTCCGCTTCCGGGCAAAAACCCTCCATACTGCGCCTGCATGACCAGGATGGCAGATTGTTGCGATCTTATAGCTGTCATGCCCCGGTTACGGTTTCATATCTGAATTATATGCATCATCAGCTGCTGGTTTTGGATCAAGAACATCAGCAACTGCACCTTTATTATCTCGGGGATAGCATGGAAGCAGTGGCCTGCCTGGCACCGTTCAATACCAGCCACCCCGGCTACATAACGGCCGGGGGCCCGCAAACAGCCGGTATGCATGAAATGTGCCTTTTGTATGTCGGCGCTCAAGGCCGGGACGCTGTACACCGTTATGATCAGGATAAACTGCTGCCTCTGCTGGCCTATCTCGGCCACGAGGGAACTATTTATGACTATTTTATGGATGGCTTTCTCATGCTGGCCCAATACTCTCCCCTGTTAAATGGCCGCAGCTTTGGCCTGGATCTAACTGGTGCCCCTTCAAGAAAAGAAGATTGGCTGGCTTTATTTGACGAGTATTTTCATCCTCAGGCCAATCTCTATGCAATGGAAAGATGCATCAAGGCCATTATTAAAAAACTGGGTCCATGCAGATCGGGAGCCGTTAAGGTAGTGCTTGCGATCCCAACGGCTGACCCGCGCTGTACTGACTGGGACAATACCGGCTACTCCCTGGTTGATCCCGGGCATCGTATTGCGGCCACCCGCTGGGCTATGGGGGAATTGGTGAAGCGCTGGGAAAAAGCTGATTTTCGCCATCTAAAACTGGCCGGCTTCTATTACCTGACCGAGCAGGGAGCTTACGAGGATGAGGTATTGCATGCTTTCCCCGAGCTGTGCAACGAATACCGCTTGCGTTCCTTCGCCATTCCCGGCATTACTTCCAACTGGCTTACTGAATTCAGCCGGGCCGGTTTCGATACGGTATTGTTGCAGTCCTCCCATGCTTTTTGGCAGCCAGCCTTAAGCCCGCCGCGCTACCTGTTGAAATGCGCCGGTCAAATCGCCCGTCATTATGGCATGGGCATGGAGGTAGAGCTTCCCTATAATGTTTTAGAACCGGCCGGCCGTCAAAAGCTGCGCGACTACCTGGAGATGGCGGCAATACAGGGCTGGGCCGGTACATTTACGGCCTATTTCCAAAGCTACAATTTGATTAAAAGCCTGGCCGAAAGCCCTGATCCGGAATGCCGGCAGCTATATGACGAGCTGTTTCGTTTTACCCGCCTTTCCAGACAGCAAAACAGATCAGCCCTGCAATCAAACCTTCCCCTCAAGTTTGACTGCCAGGCTTCATGGATGAGAAATGCCAGTTGCCGCTTGAATATTGAAAGCCACCGCGGTTTATTTAACATCAGCCGCATCCGCCTATCATGACAATTCTGTTAAAATCATACTGTTTGCCGTCTGTATGACAGATGAGATTTTCAAATTGATTTTTCCTGCAAGACTCCCTGCGAATGATTGGCCAACTTCTATTCTGTTGCTAAAATTATTTTTATTATTAGGAGGCGGAATGGTTATATTACTCCTCTGTTGGGGCAATAATTGAAATAATCCAATAATTGCAGGAGGTATGGCCAACATGGACATTATTTCGCTGGATGAATTTAATCAGCTGCCACACAAAGATCAGGTTGCAGTTCATCGTGAATTGAAAAACACCATAGGCATTAACGGTATTCTTGAGGCCTGGAATTTGAGCCGAAACAAATACTATTACATGGTGAAAAAGAGAAATCTCAACGAGGACAATAAAAAGAAAAACAGACCCCCCAAAAAAACGGTGGCGGCTGCTGCCGGAGATCAAAATGGGCAGCAGAAGGTTGAACAAAGCAAAACCAAACAAATCAACCCCGATAATGAAAAGATAGCCTTTGACATCTCCATACAGGGGTCTACCAAGGTTATCAGCAGCATACTGGAATCAATTACAGAAACTTATGATTCGGACCGGGTTTTTCAGGTAAATATGTCAGTACGGCAGATCTAAAAACATACAGGACGTGAAATGCACCGTTTGATCAAGCAGCGGTGCATTTTATTCTATGCGTTTGATCCAGGCCGGCATCGGCAACAAACATGTCAATGCCGGACGGTGCATCTTAATTTTATATGTTTGATCCAGGCTATCGTCGGCAGCAAACATATCGATTCCGGACGGAGTATTTTAATTTTACGTGTTTGATTAAGGCCAGTCTCAATTTAGTACGGTGAAATTTTAATCACATGGCCTTTATAGCAAACCATTTGATAAAGGTCAGCCGGCTTGTTGATATATCGATTATCTTGCGAATTAACAGCTTGAACCGGACCAATGCAATGCATCAGGCATGGCCAAACCCGGTTTTACGCATCGTCTCCTGGAACCCCGAACATCAACATAAGCCCGTAATCCACCCCGGCATATACGCTGTCGTCTTCATTGATATTGATGTTTTCTAAAAGCACCCGCAGCTTATAACCGTTGTTTTCAACCTCCAGGCTCATGTTTTCAGGAGGCAGGGTGTGTTTGGACTCATTGCCGAACTCGGCGATAGTCTGGGCGAAATCATACAGACCGGTGCTGATCAGCTCTTCCCCGGCCGCGTTCTGCACCGCTACCCGCACCTCTTTGTTAGACAGGCGCTGCAGCAAGAACTTATAGGGTTCGCCCTGTACGGTAAAATCAATTTCAGCCGTTTGCTCTGTTTCTCTATTGTGGGAGTTGGCCCTGACCATGATGTCAAAGCCGCTGATATCGACCGGTTGTTGGGCATCCAATGCTGCATAGAAATAGCGGAATCCCCTGTCCATGCCCGGATAAGCCGGTTCAAAGCCGAAAACACTTTTCATATCTTTATGAGCATTGAAATCCTGGGGCAGCCAGGTAAGATAATGATCATAATCATGGGCCTCAAGATAATTGAGTATATTAGTGGTCTCCAAACGCAGGTTCATGCTAACATCTGCTTTGGGGGTGATTTTGCCTTCATGCAAGATGCCTTCAGCCTGAAGCATGTTCTCCAGCCGCGTAATCTGGCTGTGGCGCGAAAGGGAAAAAGCATCCACCGGGGGCACAACCGAGAGAATTGCAAAACCGGCTGCCAGCAGGGCAATCCGCCCGTTTTTGCTTACAGGCATAAAACTGAGCATTATACCGCATAGCAGTGAAAACACCCCGAACAGGGTTATGTAATAGCGAGATTCAGTGATGCCATAGGCATTGAGACGAATGCCCACGGAAATCAGCTGCATGATCACCACCGGAATCAATACCCGGGGAAAAATCAGGCGGTATAATACCGCAAAACGGTTGTTAGAAAGGCTGGCCAGTATGTAGATGATTAAACCGGAGGCAGAGTAGGCCAAAACCATCCCCCCCAGTTGGCCTGAAGGCCATTTGAGTGTTACCAGTATCTTTATGAAATACGCTGCCAGAACCAGGGTGAAAATGGCCACCAGAGGTATGGCGATATACGATATGAGGATTTCCAGAAATCGGGGGTACTGCGCGGAATAGCAGGCAAATTCCTGATCTTCGGCCTTTTCAGAATTGAAGCGCGGCAAAAGCGACAAATAGTATAAGGTGGCAAACAGCACCCAGATGATGACCATGGAATATGCATAAATATCCTGATTGACTGAGAAGAGCAGGGTGTCTACCGCGGCGATGATGCTGGACCAACCGGCAGTGAGCACGGCCGAATACAGGATTGATATCAAGGCGGATTTGAAATGAACCAGGGCTATCTCGTTGAAGTCGGCCTGGCTTTTGAAAGACGGCACCCAAATGAAAGCGCAGAACATGGCCGCTACCGCTACAAAAGTACGGACGACAACCTCATTGCTGATGCCCTGGGCTGGCATGAGAATAAGATAATAACCGACAATCAACAGGGTTGATATCAGATAGACCAGGGCTCGCTTTTTATGAAGCTTATCAAAGCGTTCACAGGCGAACTGCGCGGTAATGCCGAGGAATGACCCTAACAAAAAGGTATAGGCCAGCTTTTGAATAATCAGGTCCGGCGGTTTGTGCAAAGAAATCATGTAGCACAGCAGTATGGTGGCCCCGATTAGGCTGACTACCGTTAAAGGGAAACGTGATACAGCTTCAAAAAGACTCAACAGAGCCGATCGTATATTGGCCAGCAACGTGTTCATGCAAACCCCTCCCCTATCCAATCCAATCAGTTTTAATAAACCTTATTACTGAGAAACGGTTTTATTCTTTCATGCGCAGATCTAAATTCTCATCATGATTATTCATAGGAGGGAGCGGAAAACGCACATAAAAAGTGGTGCCCTGTGGGCTGGTCTCAAAATCGATGGTGGCATGATGGCGGGCGGCAATGCTGTAACAAACCGCCAGGCCCAGACCGGTGCCCTTTTCTTTGGTAGTGACAAACGGGGTGCCAATTTTGTCCACAATGCTGGGATCCAGACCATGGCCCTCGTCCTTGACATAGAGCACGATTTCATTGGGTCCGGTTTTGGTGCCAATAGTCAAAGTGCCTCCCGGAGACATGGCTTCCAACCCATTGCGGGCTAAATTCAGAATCATTTGCCGGATCTCTTTTTCGTCAATGAGCGGTATGGGCGGTTTGGAGAGCTCAAGGCATACAGCCATTTCCCTGATATTGGCATCGGCCTGAATCATGGGGTAAATCGATTTGACGGCTTGATCCAGGTATCTGGGCTGCAGATCGACCAGCTTGTCCTGAGCCATGCCCAAATATTCGCTGATAATATTGTTGGCCCGGTCCAGTTCTTCAATCATCAGCTCGAAATAGGCGTAATCATCCTGATAGGCCTCTTTGTCGGCTAACAGCTGCAGGAAGCCGCGAATGGTGGTCATAGGGTTGCGAATCTCATGACCGATACTGGCTGCCATTTCTCCTACCAATTTGAGGCGGTCAAGCCTGGCCATCTCTTTTTCCAAACGGTTTTGTTCGGTGATGTCGATGACGCAGGCTATGTGGCAGGCTGAATCATCAATGTCCAAAAGCTGGCTCCACAGCAGACCATCGCGAATTTCTCCCGATTTTTTGCAGAAGCTGAATGGATAGTGCTCGATTCGGCCCTGTTCCAAAAGCATTTTGCGATAAGAGCGGTTGGTGTCAGGGCTGGCATAGAAGTTCAGTTCAGTGCTGCTTTTTCCTATCATCTCTTTACGGGTGTATCCGCTGCCCCGGCAAAAAGCCTCATTGACATCAATAAATATCCCCTCATCCAGTGTAGCCAGACACATCATAATCGGACTGCCGTGGAATGCTTTATAGAATTTTTCCTCCGATTGGCGCAGGGCCGCTTCAGTTTTGCGGCGGGAACTGACATCCCTGATACTTTCTATGGCTCCTACCAGCTTGCTGTTGCTGTCCAACAGCGGAGAGGCGGTACCATACATATAGGCACCCTCAGGGCCTATAAATGGGCAAAAGCTCTCCGCGGAAATGCGTTTGTAATCCCGGTGAAGGGTCAAGTAGGATTGTTCAATCTCGCTGTCCTGGAGAGTGATCAGGTCGATCAGTGTAGGACGGCGCTCTCCGTAAAAAGGCAGGCTGTATTCATAATTGTTCTTGCCCAGCATATACTCCGCGCTTATCCCGGTCATTTCCTCGATGGCCTTATTCCAGGCTATCACCCGGCCATGCTGATCGATGACAAAAGTTGCGTCAGGCAGGAAGTCTATGATGTCAGCCTGACGCCGCTCCGATTCCTTTGATTCGGTAATGTTTCGCCCTATCCCTATAAACGCATCTTCTTCGCTGGACTTAATGATGCTGCAGAAACACCAGGAATAAGAGCCATCATCGTTGCGATAGCGGAAAACCAGGTCCTGCTTGCGTTTTCTAATCACGCTGCGCAGAGCCGAAAAAGTGCTCCTGATATCATCTGGATGAAGCTTGTTTTTTATGATTTCTGCTATAGTCTCCTTACCGGTATAATTGGCGATCGCAACGAATTTGGAACTGGCCTTTTTAATGCGGCCTTTTTTATCTACAATTACGAAAACGTCGGAAGACAAATCGAACATCTCTTCCAGGCGCTTCTCCGCCTGAAGGCGCAATTCGCATTCTTTTTCCAACAATCGCTCAAGTTCTTCGATTTTTCGAGCATATTCCGCTATGCGGTCAGGTTGGTTGTTATTCAGCTTCCTCTCCCCCGTTTAAAAATACAAAGTGGCCTACATTATTTTACCATGTTTTTGTAGAACTTGATGAGGGAGCGTGAATATTGTCAAAATATATAAAATAGCGGTAGCATTTGCCGCTGTGATAAACAATGCCAGCCGGGGATTTGGAGAGCGGGACCCGGCCGGCTATGCAGTTATATAAAGGGTGCTTTGACCCCCCATTCAGATAACTTAAGGGAACTCCCCTGGTAATTCGCGATCTGCCTAATTATACGTTACAGGGCCTGGTAAGCTTGCATCAGCATAATAAACCGATGTTGATTGGTACAATAAAGCAAAGCTAGAAAGATTATCTTGTTATTTTCACTGTCAAGTGAAAGCATTTCTGCCTAAAAAGAGTACGTCTTAACATATGAAGGAATACTAGTGTTATAGTTTCTATACCACAGGTAAGTCGCTGAAGCACAAGCAGATTGACATCAATAGCGCCTCTGGTATAATAAATCTGTTTATATAATAACAATACCTTAAGGACCAGATTTGTAGGGCTTCCCTGATTATAACGATTCATGAGAATAGAAGTTATTCTCGCTGCATGATAACGAAAAGGAGGGTTTTACCACTTTCTTGGAGAAGATATTATAGGCATTGGTTACCATATTAAGTTGAAATAGTTGGTTACCATATTAAGTTGAAATAGGAAATGCTTTATAACGGCTCGGAAAGAAGTAGTCGGCTTTTGTGGCGGTTTCAAAGCATTGTATGGATTTGCATCAATAAAACGCTTACGTAAGAGACAAACTGTGAATGACATATAGGGAGGAGTCTTACGCTTTGTTTGTAGAAGGCTGGCTGTTTTATTTGTTGACGGCTTTGGTAGCTGTATCTGAAACAGTGGTTTTGCTGGTATTATTTTACTATTATTATGTATCGATCGCCGGATGGCGCAAGCATCCGGAGGAAAAAGACTATGTGCCCGAAAAGAGGTTTGCCCTTATAACCGCAGCTCACAATGAGGAGGCGGTTATTAAGTATCATCTGGAAAGCTTAAAGCAGATCAATTATCCCAAGGACCTTTTTGACATCTATGTTATTGCTGACAACTGCACCGACAACACGGCAGCCATCGCCCGCCAGGAAGGCGCCCGGGTTTATGAGCGGTTCTCCAATCAGCGGGGCAAAGGCTATGCCCTGGAGTGGATGTTCAACAGGCTGTTTGAGATGGAGAATGAGCGCACTTACGATGCGGTGTGCATCTTCGATGCCGATAATGTGGTGTCTTCCAATTTCCTGTTGGAGATGAACTCCAAGCTGAAGAAGGGCTATCGCTCTATTCAGGGATACCTCGATACCAAGAATCCCAATGACTCCTGGGTGACCGCATGTTACGCCACCGCCTACTGGTCGATGAACCGCATGTGGCAGCTGGCCCGGTACAATCGAGGCCTCTCCAATGCCATGGGCGGCACCGGCGTGTGTTTGGAGTACAACCTCCTCAAGGAATTCGGCTGGGGGGCCACCTGCCTTACCGAGGACCTGGAATTTACCATGAAGCTCCTGCTCCACGGGATCAAGACTTCGTGGGCCCATGATGCGCATGTATACGATGAAAAACCGGTTTACTTCTCACAGACCTGGCGGCAGCGCACCCGCTGGCTGCAGGGCCATTGGGACGTAGCCTTCCGTTACATGATTCCCCTTTTGAAAAAGGGCATCCGCGAGAAAAAATGGTATCCCATTGACGGTGCTATTTACCTCTTTCAGCCGGTTGCCATCACCATCATGTTGTTTAACATCATTATGGGCATGGCCTACTGGATCAGCCCGGAACCGATTTACGCCTCACCGATCACTGCGCTGGCTCCGGATTGGTTCTGGTGGAGTTTCGGTATCCTGGGCTACTGCTATCCGATGCTGGGATTGATCCTGGAAGGAGCGCCGCGCAAAGCCTATTTTTATTATCTGACTTATCCTATCTACGGGTTCACCTGGTTCCCGGTCACCATCTGGGGCTTGTTGAAGCATCGCAATCAGAGCGAATGGGCTCATACCAAGCATATCCGCGGCATCTCCATAACCAGCATTGAGTCCCCGGTCAGCCAGGCGCCTATGGAAGTAGCGGTTACCGAGGAAAGCGACGATGTGGTCAATCTTGCCCAGCGCGGAGCCAGAAAGCGCCGCAGTTCGATCAAACGGCGCAACAAGCCGGGCAAGCATTATGTGCCGGTTAAAGACAGCCTCAACCTGGATAAGGTTATGGT
>ERZ773359.3539-NODE-3539-length-17695-cov-7.220748_pt1 | contig 17695 bp, 9 predicted proteins | sample MGYA00374955_ERZ773359 | MGnify/ENA primary metagenome ERZ773359 (study PRJEB29098, sample SAMN04486028) | biogas fermenter metagenome | study: EMG produced TPA metagenomics assembly of the Biogas fermentation microbial communities from Germany - Plant 4 DNA1... | reverse complement strand
CATCACGTGATTACCCGAATTCATTGCAGGATCGGCAGTATCGCCGTTCCAGAGCTCCCATATGGTGGTTGCCCCTTTTCTGACCATATAACCCCAGCTGGGATACGTATCGTTGGTAGCGATTTTATAGGCCAGATCCACATTTCCGTATTGGGTAAGGCCACGCATCAGATGCTGTATTCCCAGTACTCCGGTGCTGACATGGCCATCGAAATCCACCTCGGTTTTTCGGACAATATTGTCGAAAACCCGCTGCTCGTATCCTTCGGGAACCAATCCCAGACGAAGGGATAGGATATTGGCCGTTACCGTATTGTTGTCGTATTTTGCCGAGTCGGTATCGAAATAGCGGTTGTTGTAGGCTTCTTTTATTTTTGCTGCAAGGTCTTGATATCCGGCAATATCTTGTTCATTACCTGTAAGACGGGCAAAATCGGTCATCAAGTTCAATAGGCTGTAATAAACCGTTGTACTTAACACAGGACCGGCTGTTTTGCGGGAAGGATCTTTTGAATGGATCAATTCCGGCGATTCGGGAGGCATGCACCAGTCGCCATAGGTGTCTTTTATGATGATATAATCTTCCATCGATACCTGTTGAATGCGTTCCAGATAACGCTTCATAGACGGGTAATGCTTTTTGATGGGTTCTGAATCTCCATATTGACGATAAAGCATGTTTATGGCGTAAAAATAAGCAGCAGGCCATGTTACATCGTCGTTGTAAATTGTCCAATAGCGTGGGGAAACCACAGAAATACTGCCTTCGGGACTTTGCGAATCTTCGATATCTTGTACCCACTTACCATACAGCAATGCATTATCGAAGATGAAAGCTTCTCCAAAACATCCGGTTGCCCGATCACCAAGCCAACCTTGACGTTCGTCGCGCTGCGGGCAATCGGTGGGCATCCCTCTATAATTGCCGCGAATTCCCCAGTATGCATTTTGATAAATGCGGTTGATCATATCGTTTGACGTTTCAAATTGCCCGGTTGTTGCCATTTTGTCGTACAACACTCTTCCGGTAAAATTGGACAGATTGGGTTGATAATCCAGTCCCGATACTTCTACATAGCGAAATCCGTGATAAACAAACGACGGTTCCCAACTGAATGTGCCATCTTTTGCCGGGATGTAGATATCGGTGACTTTTGCCGAACGAAGATTGTCCATATAAAGCGTGCTGTCGGGATTGAGCAGTTCGGCAAACCGTAAAGTGATGGGTTGATCTTTTTTTCCATTCAGGTTGTTGATTCTTACCCATCCTACCATGTTTTGTCCCATGTCGAGAATAAATTTTTCATTGGGAAGTTTCATGATTTTTATCGGTTGGATTTCTTCCTGTATTCTGTGATTCGGGTTGGGTTGTGCTGTCAGTTTTCCTTTGGGATCTTCCATGATATCGACCGAGTTCCAACTGCTGTCGTCGTAATTCGGAGTATTCCACCCTGTAAGTTCCAAACGGGCATCGTATTCTTCTCCATCGAATTCGTTGTTGGCAATAATCGGTCCTTTGGAGGTGACTTTCCACGATTCGTCACTCACGATCACGTCGGTTGATCCGTCTGCATATTCGATTTCGAGTTGAGCCAACAAGCGAGGCAATCCGAACACCATGGTTTCGCCTCCACGCATGCCGAAAAATCTTCCGTTCCCCAATTTTACTCCTAGCAGGTTATTGCCTTGTTGTATGAGTGGGGTTACTTCGTAAACGTTATAATACACCCGTTCGGGATACCAGGAAACCGTGGGAGCAAAAACGTCTTCCGAAATACGTTTCCCGTTCAAAAAAGCTTCGTACATACCCAGCCCTGAGATGTAAAGTGTAGCCCGTTTTATTTTCGAATCTTTGGTATTGAACGGTTTGCGTAGATACCGTGCAGCCAGACGCGTATGTCCTTCGGCTGTTTCGTTGGGATTGGAAAGCGAATCTTCGCCAATCCATTGTGCCTGCCATTCCGCATCGTTCAACAATGCCATTGTCCAGAATTGCGGTTTACTCCATTTGCCGGCACCTTGATTGGTATTCACCTTTACGCGCCAGTAATAAATACCTCGTGAGGCAAGATCCGATCCTTCGTATGGGATAAGAATCGATTGATCGCTATCTACGTTACCTGAATCCCAGAGGAGGTTTTGTTCTTTTTCAAGATCTTCTTCGGTTTCGGCAACCTGAATGCGATACGATTGTTGCACCACATCAGGAATATCAGAAGTAATTTGCCACGAAAAACGGGGGGTTTGCGTGGCAATTCCCTGAGGATTTTCCTGCATTTCGACTTTCAGAGCAACCGCTGTGGGACGTTTACCCTGACATCCAATCAATAATAGGGTTGCTAACATTGCAATTAAAAAGGTTGTGCGTTTCATTTTGTGATTCTTTTAATAAGTTCAAGAAAAAACTTGTAATTTGACTTTTAATGGATATTTAATTTGTTTTTCGCAGGTTGTGATGTTGTTGTGTTTAATTTAAAAACTCGTATTTTCCGGCAGGGACATGAAATAAAACGTAACCGTCTTTTTCCCCGATTTGTCGGGAGAATCCGGAATTTTCATGGACCATAGTTCCTTTTTTATTCGGAAAACAGACGATTGCCTCGCAATTGGGAGGAACAGTCAAAGATAAACATATCCTTCCGCTTTTGCAATTCCAGTGCGATTTTATTAATCCTGCAGGCGATTCAAAATCGGCTTTTGCCCATGAAATTTGTGATTCGGCAAGGTTGGGAATACGGATTACGAACCGTTTGAATCCCGGGATTTCGGGGTCTCTTCGGATTCCTGCCACCCCATCGATATACCAAGCACCGGGATAAAGATAAGAACTGTGCAACAAAGAATGACCGGGAAGGTCTTTTTCCCACATTTCCCAAATGGTTGTGGCACCATTCTCGCGCATAAATCCCCAACTTGGATAAGTGGTTTTGGATGTCATGGAATAAATGAGGTCATCCCGTCCTTCTTCTCGCAAGACTTTAAAAAGCATGGCGCCACCTGTAATTCCTACGTGAATATGTCCCCTTTTGTTTACCATAATTTCTTTTTCGAGCCTATCCATCACGGTTTGACGCAAATCCGGAGGCATAACGTTCCCATATAATGCTGCAGCGAGATTGCTCATCGACTTGTCGGCATAGCTGTGATCTTCTTCGTTATAGAATTTGTCGTGAATGGCTTTGCTTGATGCTTCAGCCTGTTGCTCCCATTTTTCGGCTTCATTTGTTTTACCGATTACTCGGGCAATTTTGGCTGCCGTACGCAGGTTGTATACCCTATAGCAATTGTTAAAACACAGGGTCTCCGGTTTATCATTATTCATTCCTTCTGCTGTGGCATTTGGCCATAGCCAATCTCCCAGAAAATCCCATTGACCTCCGTAACGTTGCAAAAGATTGTTTTGCGTGTGCGAATCCAAAAATTCGAGCCATTTTTTAATCATGTCGAAATTTTCCTCGAGAATCCTGATGTCTCCTTCGTGCTGATACAATAACCACGGTAAGGTTACTACAATACCGCCCCACGCCGGACCTCCGCCTCCGTGATAGGTAGGTGCGGAGTGGGGGAGAACACCATTACCCAACAATCTTCCGCTGCCTACTTGTTTGCGTGCCCATCCGGGGTCGTTCATGTTGCCAACCATCGTTTCTGTGCCTTGTACATCACGCCAGTCTTGCAACCATTTGGAGTAAAATGCTCCTAACTTGTAGTTAAACATGCCGGTTTCGGAAGTAGCATGTGCATCGCCGCCGTAACCGAATCGTTCCCGATGCGGACAATCGACTACATACCCTCCGAGTGAAAGATTTTCGAATGTCCATCGTACACGATCGTAAATCCAGTTTTGCAACGGATCGGAACATTCAAAAGTGGTAGCGGTTTTGTATGTTGTGCGAACCATCCATCCCTTGATATCTTCGGGTTTGGGTTTTGTATTTTGACCTTTTATCGTGATCCATCTTCCGGCACTGTAATTAAAGCGGTTGCGAAATGTGCCTTTACCCGATGTACCGATGACGTATGCACTGTGAATATTGAAAGTCATTTCGTCTTGTTCTCTTTCGGAAAACAAAAAACGAATAGTATCGCCCGGCTTACCTTGTACATGGATTTGTGTCCACCCTGCAAAATTTACACCCATATCCACACGGTACGATCCGTCCGGTCGTTTTTCTATGGCAATAGGATGTATTTCGTCGAATTGTTTGTTGGGTTCAATTTGCTGTGCAGATAAGGAAAGAGTTGGAGAATAGACTGTTGCCGTATCCCACTTTGAGTCATCGAAATTGGCTACATTCCAATTTTGCATCTCTTTATTGGCATCCTGTATTTCGCCACCGTAATTTCGCATTTCCCATGTTCCCAGCAGTTTATTGGAACTCGGATGCGTTTTCCATGTATCGTTGGTTTCGATGCGTACCATTTTGTTATTGTCTTTATCGTATATATCGACTTGAGCAATGACGATAGGTGTGCGCGGTTTATCCGGTGTGTTGTAAGGGGCAAAAATAGACCATGATGCTCCCAGCCATAATCCAATTACATTGTTGCCGGATTTGAGTTCATTGGCAATATCGTACGCTGTGTATCGGGCACGTTTTGTATGGTCGGTTACGGCCGGCTCCAATACGTTTTCTCCTATTTTTTTCCCGTTGACATATACTTCATGATAACCAACGGAAGCTACGAACAGAGCAGCTTTTGAGGGTTTTTCTCTCAATTCGAATGTTTTTCGCAACCATGGATCATCGATGTTGCAATTTCCATTTGATTTTTGATAGTCAAACAGTTGTGAACTTCCTATCCATTTTGCCGTCCATTCGCTTCGCAAAAATAAACCGGTGCTCCACTCCGCAACTTCACTATATCCCGATTCATTGTCGTTTTCATCTTTAACGGCTATTTTCCAATAATAATTCTTATCTGATAATAGAGGTTTGCCTTGATATTCAATTAATTGCATCCTATCTGATTTTACCCATCCCGTATCCCACATATCCCCTTTGTGATCATCTATTGTTTTTCGGGAATTACTCACCCATATTCGGTATGCCGTTTGTTTTTGTCCGTATTTATTTTCATCGGTTGCTTTCAATGTCCAACTGAAGCGTGGATGCAACACGTCCAATCCCCTGGGATTTGTCAGATATTCGCAGGTAAGATTTACCGGGAAAATACTGCAAGCCGATTGTGGGAAAGCCGATAGGGAAAATAAGATGAGAAGAGCAATTAGTATGTTTTTTGTTTTCATATAATCATGATTTTTGAAATGAAAATGTTCGGGTTATAAAGCTTTGCTTAAAGAATATTTTCCGCTTCCCACTTTTTTGTAGGTTTTTTCGTTTGGCAGATAAATTTTAGCGGAACAATTGGTCGGAATCAAAACATTCATGGTGAAAATATTGCCCTCCATTTTCCAATCCACTTCGATGGTTCCATGTAAAGTAGTATAAGAAGCTTCAACAAATTTTAAATCTCCCACCACCTGGGGTGCAATTGTTATGTTTCGAAATCCGCTGTAATCGTTTTTATCGACTGTAATTCCGGCCAACGATTTATAGAACCACTCTTCGATCTGTCCCATCATAAAATGATTCCACGAATTTCCTTTGCGAGGGTCCCATTGTTCGGTTAAAGTCGTCGCCCCGAACTGTACCTGAAAACCATAGCCGGGAACTTCTTTATGATTGTGCATTTTATACATGATTTCATTCAATCCGTTTTCTGCCAGCACTTGAAACAAATACCGGTTTCCTACGTCCCCTGTTGTTAATTTATAGTTGTGTTTTTCAATGTCTTTAACCAAATTATCGAGAACGGCTTGTTTGTATTGAGAATCAACCAGTCCGGCATACAGGGGCATGGCATAAGAAGCTTGACTCCCTGTTCCGTATCGGGCTGTTTCGGGATCGAAAAACGCTTTGTCGAAAGCTTCTTTTACTTTTTCCTTTAAATCGGTATAATAGGCAACATCGTCTGTTTTGCCAAGCATTGCCGCGGCTTTTGTCAAATAATCGATATCCATGTAATAATGGGCTGTTGCCGATAGCGCTATGGGAGTATTTCTCGAGGGTCCTGCGGGAAATTCTTCGTTATAATCGTACCAGTCTCCCAAGCCATGCGAAACAATATGATTTTTGGCAGTAGTCGACAAATAATCCACGTATTTCTTCATCACATCGTAATATTCGATTATCAAGGAATTATCTCCATAGTATTGGTAGTACATGAAAGGTAAAATAACGGAAGTGCTTCCCCACTCGGGTGAATCTCTGAATCCTCCTTCGAAGATGACATATTCAGGAGCGATATCGGGTACCAAACCGTTTGGGAGTTGAGCATCGCGAATGTCGCGCATAATTTTTGGAGCAAAAGTCGTTAAATTGAAGTTGTAGAATAATCCCGGACCATTTAAGTGTACTTGTTCCAACCATCCTAATTTTTCTCTGTGCGGGCAATCCGTAAAAACCGCCTGAAAATTGCTTTTCATCGCATTTACGATAATTCGGTGGGCATCGTTAAAGATGGAGTTGGAGCAATGAAAATGTCCGGTTTGGGGTGCCGAATTATAGACAAAGCACGATTTTACATCATTTACGACCGGCAAGTTGCTATCGTCGTTGCTGTTTTTCATTTTCGCGCCTTCTACCTGAATATATCGGTATCCATAGTATGAAAAGCGTGGATGCCAAATTTCTTCCCCTTCCCCTTTCAACGTGTATTCATAATAATAAGGAGTCCCCGATTGGGATTGGTTGACCGATCCATCTTCATTTAGGTTTTCTCCTACGATCAATCGGATTTTATCTCCTTTTTTTCCGGATACCCGGATTAACGGGAATCCCGATAGATTTTGCCCCATATCGAGCGTGTAAAAATTGTCTCCCTTCTTGATCTCTTTGATGGGATAGGTTTCCATTATTTTAACAGGTGGTGCGGTTTGGGGTGTCAATTTCCCTTTCGGAGGTTCTTGTATCACTACCGCCCGCCATTCCGAATCGTCAAAACTCCATGTATTCCATCCTTTTTGCTCTAATCGTGCATCATAGTCTTCACCTCCGTACATATCGTTAAAAACAATGGGGCTAAGAGAGTATTTCCAACTTTCATCTGAAACGATTTCTTCTCTCGAACCATCCTCATAGGTCAATTGCATGTTGAAAAACAAGGTGGGAGGTCCGAAACTTACTTGCATTTTTACGTAACGGCCACCTTGTTCGTTATAAAAACCGTTTCCCAACAGGACGCCTATCGTGTTTTTGGTTTCGATATTTTCTGTGACATCGTAGGCATTGTAATATACTGTTTTATCATAATCGCTCCATAAAGGGGCAAACTGATCATTGCCCACCTTTTCTCCGTTCAATGAAAGTTCGTAATGCCCCAACCCACAGATATAAATAATGGCACTTTTCACTTTTCCGTGGGTTTCAAACGGTTTTCTCAAATAAATGCTTCTTTTCGAAAGGGGATGGGTTTGCTGCCATTTTTTTGCTTCTTCTGAGGCAACGGCCAATGCATGATAATTTCGACCTTCGGGAATATGTGAATCTTTTTTCTTTATAGCGCCAATCCATCGGGCTTTCGATTCAATATTTGAAGGCGATAGAAAGGAGGTTGCTATGGCGTAAGCCGATTGTTGCACATCATTATTCTCTACAGACATCAGTTGCCATCCAAAAGAGGGTGTTTGCGAAGACACTAAAAGGGGATTTGTTTGGTAATCACATGTAAGGTACGCAATTTTTACTTTATCTTTGTTTGAAGCGTAGGCACCTAGTAAAATAACCGTAACAACTAATATTGTGGCTATAAACTGACAATGCTTTGTTTTTATTTTCATATTTATAAGATTTTTTCATTATTTGTAACAAATACTCTTGTGCTTTTGGAATAAATATCGCCATAAGGTGCATAGTAGAGAAGGTCGACGTAAAAGGCACGAAATCCGGATTCGGGATAAGGGATGGTTATTTCGACAATTTCTTCACCTGTCATTTCTATCGGTTTGCTTACGAAACGATTATCTCTAAAATCGCGATCCTCCGAATCGGCTTTCCAAAGCAAGATTCCGGCTAATCTATCGGGTGAAGTTTTTACTTTCAATTGCACTCCCTGCTCGTTTTCCTCCGTTTCCCAGGAACAAGCCGGGTATTTTTTTCCTTGTAGCGTTTCCGCAAAAAAAGCACTCAGCGCTTTTATGACCTGTTTTTTATCTCCCAACCCGTGACCTGCATTGGCAACATAATGCAAATAATTTTCTCCCGGCAACCGGTCAAAATAATGCTTAACAGCATCTACGGGCCAATAAGGATCGTTGGTTCCATTAAAAATGAGTTTTGGCATGGTTAGTTTTTCTCGATAAGAAAAAGGATCGATCATCTCTACTACTTCTTTTCCTTCCGGCGTATTCGTCTTTTGGGCAACTTCCAAATCTACATAATCTTTGATTTGAATGCTATAATCTCCCCATGCTTCTACATGATAAGGGATGCTTTTCGGCATATTCAGCATGTCGATTACCATTGGAGCAATGGCCACAACACGCGAATCCGAAGCGCCGGTCAACCATGTTGTCCAACCTCGCTTGGAAGCACCTGAAACCAAAAATCCGGAAATGTCATGTTTTAGGATTTCCATTGAAAAATGTTGAACTGCATCCATTGCCCGTATGGCACTCTTGGTCATGGGGAAAAGTAAAGGCCATGTAAAATCTTTATCTTTCAGGTAGTTGTATAATGTAAACGAAATAAGGGCATCCTCTTTAAGTCCGTTATAAAGCGGCTGATTGGGAACCTGAGAAAGCATGGCGGTTACCGCTTTGTTTTTTTCTGCAATTGCCCCGATCATTTTAATTTCGTCATTATCTTTCTTCTTCCAATTGGGCATTTCATCGCTATTGCTGCCACCGGTTATGTAAAGCAGCGCCCTGTCATATTTTATTTCTGTTGGTACAACTATCGTAAGCTGATGCCTCCAAGTGTATTCTTTCCATTTTTGGGAGGTAAGAAGAAGGTTGTAAACCTTTAAACCGTTTAATTCATAGCATTCTTTTTGCTCCCAAGAAAAGGATTGGTCGCCAGTATCGATATAGTCTTGCAGGGCCGTTTTGGGAGTTACTTGTTGAGCAATTGACGTAATGCAAAACAGAATAAAAACCGGTATTAAGATTTTTAAGCGCATAATCGTTCTATTCATCATCATTTTAGTTGTAAATTCGAATAATTTCTTTCCTTCGCTTATTCATTACCCCATAAGGTTGGGCTATTGCCTTTTGCCTTGCGCCATGCATCTCTCCATTTGTGGATTTCCGCAGGGCCGATAAACGGCATCAATTTGCGTTGTTCTTTTGTAGGAGCCGGGGGCAACATCATGGCTTTGTCCTGATACCAGTAGGCTACCGATCCCAGATCAAGCGTCAGATTGTTGTTGTGTCCGTGTTCGATAGTTCCCTTTATTCCGTTTTCGAAGAAAATGGGGTCATGAATAAAAAAGCGATAGATATGGGTTCTTCCGAGCCAGCCTACGTCGTCGTTTACTCGGGGATAGCCGAAAAACAAACTTGTATAAGGTTCTTTGGGACACCATGAAGTATTGAAAAAATCTTCTGTTCCCGTACCGATCAGCGAAGGAATTTTTTCTCCGTCAATAAACCACATATCGTCTCCTTCGCCATACCACATGGGGGTAGGAGAATGCACATAGTAATTGATTCCCACGAAATGCCCTTTGCCTTGTGTTTCGATGAACACATAATTATCGGAGCCCGTGGGATTGTTCCCTTGGGGGCCGAGGACACCCCATTCGTTTTCGCCTTCCGGTAAAGCATTGGTCAGTTCGTGATTGTACCAGGCATGAAAACGTCCCATGCCTTCAGGCAATTTATCCGTTTCGAGATAATCGACATAAAAATAAAAAGCATCGATGTTCCGGTTGGTTTGATTCTCTATTTCGATGCGTGCTCCTTTTTCGAAAGGCATGGCAAAATAACAGGAGAGTCCGGTACCGTTCACAGGCCCTGCATTCAGCGGAAAGGAAGAATAATTGTACTGTTCGTTCCATCCTTGACCGAAAAAAGGACCGATGGGCGATTCTACCGAGGGGTATTCGTTGCCATCCCAATACATTCGCAGGATGATGTCGTTTCTGCTCAGTTCGCCGGGGGGTGGGGTAATTGTAATCCAAATGTGGTTGATGACTCCCTTTCCCGATATTTCGGCAATCGTCCGCTTTTCACCCGGTTTGATTCCGGACACATTATCGGCGTTTCCGCCCGTCCTATCGTAACTGCTAATCCGCCTGTTCCTAACTCCGTTTTTTATCTTTGCCAAATCGAACAATTCTCCCGACATTTCATTCTGTGAGAATAATGCCAAACTGAAAAAGAGAAAAAACAGAGCAAAAACATTTCGTTTTTTAAATAATAATGTTTTCATACGTCTTACTATATTTTAAAAGGCTCAAAATTTAATTTGCGCAGGTTTTTATTGGTATTCCAAGCATAGATACAGCTAATTTTTTATTCGTCTTTATCCCCAAAAACTTTTTTCACGGCTTTCAGATAACCAAATCCATTCAACATATCGGGTAACAAATAGCTGCCTTCTACCCATTCGTTCCAAGCATTGATGGTAATAAGCTTGGGTTGATCGGGATGATTATCCGCATATTCTTTTGCTTTGAAAAGCAAAGCGGCAAAACTGACAGGCGTGTTGTGATAATGTACCACATCTTTCTTACCTTTTGCCGGGAACCTTGGTGTATCGTCCCACCCGATAGAAACACATGGGAATACGGGGACATTCAATATCGAATCCAATTGGGCTCTTATTTTTAACGAATTGGCACCGTATACCAAATAATCCTCATCCAGTCCTCCCATATTGTACATGGCCACACTGTTGAACCCCATATCTTTCACCTTTTGAGAGAATCGAGCGGCTGCATCTCTCGACATAACGGAGCCTCCGCCCTGATTCCATTGGATGTGCAAATCGGGGAAGCCGGCTTGTTTTACTTTTTCTCTAAAATAATCCAATGCTTTGCGCGTTTCTTCCACACTTCCTCCAAAACTTTCCATCAGATTTTCTATGCTGAAAATGGAAAATACCGGTTTGCCGTCAATTTTGAAATAGTTTGGCCTTTTGAAATATCGGTCAATCACTCTATCGACAATAATTTTGAAATTCTCCCAATCGACTGCTCCATCCCAAAGCAGAGAATCATCGTCTTTAAATTTATGCACATTCCAGTAGTTTCGTTTTACATCATGGTTAGCCCACATAATGTAAAACTGCATTTTCGAATTGTTTTTTGCTTTCAAAAATCCGTCATTGAGAGCACTTTCCAAAAAAGGCCCTCCATCAAACCAATACCAATCATACACAAAAACATTCACGCCATGATCTACAGCCGTATCAATCCATTTCTCCACCACTTTTGGATCATTGTCCATCTCATAACCCCACAAGGGTAGGCGGGGCTGGTAATGTCCTTCAAACCGGGGAGTCCCCTTTTTTATCACTTCCCATTCGCCAATTCCTTCCGGCCAGAGCATGTCGCCAAACCGTTCGTCATGATGGCATGATGGCCAAATATAAGCGGCTACAAAATATTGATTTTCTAAATCATTATTTTTCTTCTCCCGGGAAAAAACCTCAAAAGCAAAGTTGCTTATTAAAAGCAAACTAAGGAAGATGGAAAATCTGAAATTGTTGTTCATTCCGTTTAATCATTTGTTAGTTTAATGAAACTCTTTACAGAGTTACTCAGAAGTTTGTAATTTTAAAGAGAAAGCATAAATTATATGGTTGATAATCATATAATTCATGATTTTTCAGCAAGTCATATCTTAAATTAAAACCGGTTTATTTTGATAGGATGATCTGCCTGATCCGTTCATCCAGTTGGGCCTGATCGGAAGCGAAACTGGCTAGGCCGGCCAGGTTGAGCAGGGTATCAATTGCCAGTTCGCCATTTTTGATCCGTTCTGCCCATCGTTCATGCTTCGGGATCTTTCCGTCTTCAGAAATATGCCGCATATCGGCTTCACTGAGACGGGGGAACAGATCTCTGCAGCCAGTCTCCCATACCCTTTGAATCAGTTCTTCTTCGCTCTCCGGGCAGCTTCGGTCAAGGCTTTTGGCCAGTTCCAGTTCTTTGTCGGTAACTTCCCACAGTTTTTCGGGGAAACAGCCTTCTGCTCTTTCGTTGAGCCCGACCGGATAAACCTCTGATAACCTGGAGCGGAAATTACCGGAGAGCTTCGCTTTTCCGTCGGCAGCTACGTTAGTGGGCATGGTAAACACATCCACGCCGGCCAGGTCTTCTAGTTGCCGGTAATTCCGTAGGCTGGCCGCAATCAGCCGGGTAGGTTCCGGATTGTCTTTGGTCAATTCCGTTACCCACTTTTGCGAAGCCAGAACGGCTCTTTCACCGGCGCCTGATCCGTCGCCAAGTCCGTTGTCACTGATGTAAGCGCCGATTCTCCCCAAGAACACGTTCTGGTAATTGGGTTTGGTGATTGCTGCCACCAGCACGTTTTGCCGGGCTGAGAATTCAAGTGTGAAATTGATTTTTACACCCTTCTCCCGGAGTTTCCGGGCACCCAAAAGGCCCGCGGCCGTGTAAGGTACTTTCACGATAAACTGATCGGGGCAGATTTGGAAATAACGTTGTCCGTAGTCCACAATAGCCGGGATATCATGTGCTGTATCGGTATGCAGTTCTACGCTTACAAAACCGCCAAACTTTTTGGCAAGCCGTAATCCATGACGGGCATTTAAAATAAAAGCGATTTCCATAATTTGTTGCCGGAGAGGTAAATCTTTTACGAGCCCCTTCGCTTTAGCAATAAAATCATCGTAAATACCCTTTTGAATTTCCTTGTTCACAAGAGTATTGTTGGTTGTCAGGGCGGTCATCTCCGCCGACCAGTTCTTTTCTGCCTCATCCATGTCGCCCGTGTCGAGCCATAGTTCGGTGCCAACCTCTCTCAGCTTCTGCCAAAAGGGACTTGGCTTGGCCGCAACCGGCTGTTCATCGAGTCCATTCAAAATGAACGATTTGATTTTTTCATTGAGTGAATTGTCCATGAGCTTCTTCATTATATGTCAAAAATTCTTGTTTATTTTTTCCGGAGGTACAAAGTCCGAAACCAATTTGGCATTGTAGTATTGGTTTATTCTGTATTTCAGCTCCTTACGAAATATTTGCAATACTTTATCGTATTTGGGGTCGGTTGCTAAGTTATGGATCTCCAAGGGATCGTTATCTAAATCATACAGCTCTTCTGGGGCATCGATAAACCTGTACCTGAAATATTTCCACCTGTCAGAGCGGATGCCTTCGCTCGACGGGATTTGCGGCAGTTCCCACAAATGCTCGATCAGAATTGTTTCCCTTTTCTCATCGTGTTTTCCATCAATTACATAGGGCATCAAACTAAAGCCCTGGTAAGGTTCAGGTAGCTCGATCCCGGCAAGATCAAGTATAGTCGACGCAATATCAATGTTCAAAATCATGTCTTCGATATCAAAGTGTTGACCTGCCCGGGGATCATAGATCATCAAGGGAACGCGGATGGAATTCTCGTACATTAGCCATTTTCCGGCCAGTTGGCGTTCACCCACAAAATAGCCGTTGTCGCCCATGAAAATGATCACGGTGTTGTCGGCAATTTCTTTCTCTTCCAAGAGTTTCCTGATTTCCCCGATTTCATCGTCCACCTCGCTAATCATCCGGTAATATCCTTTCATGCTGTGCTGGTATTTTGCCGGGGTATCGTAGCGCCAGTACCAGCGGGTACGATTATAACCTTCTCTTACTTCTTTCGCCAGCTTGTCCATTTCGGGGGTGCGGATGATTTTATTTCCTGCATACCCCAAAGCATCCCAACGCTGATCGTCGGTCAAAATGAAAATGATATTGGGGCGGCCTAGTGAGGTTTCTTCCCCGTTTCCGTGGCTGCACCCTGTCAGCAAGGAGCAGCCGAAGAGCAAAACAGATAGTTGTTTCATCGTCGATTTTTTTAGTCAGTTATTTTGTATTTTTCTGGCTCATATCCGGATCGAATCGGGAAAACTTTCCAATATACGGTTAATTTGACTTAATACTTCTTTTGGCATTAAAGTGATTAATTCCGTAGAAATTAATGTTTTGATTTTTAATTGATTTAATTTCATCTTTATTTTATCTGATTTCGAATCGGTAATTTCCCGATTTCAATTCCAATATGATTTGATCTTTTTGCGTTTCTTTTATTCTTATCCACGGGTTTTCTTCAATGGTTCTACCGTTTTCTTTCATTTTTTTCCCTTTCAAATATAAAGTTGCCATACTGTTTGGTGGTACCGATACGTTATATTCTACCGTTTCCCCCTTTTTCTTCCAGGAAGAAACAATTTTACCGTAAGGTCCTTCATGTGTGGCCTCAAAGAAATCAAGTTCTTGTACAAAATTAGGTTTTAATACGATATTTTTAAAGCCGGGCTGATTTTCGTCGGGGAAAATACCTCCCAGTGCTTTATAATACCATGCATTGATTTCTCCAAACATGATATGATTCATGGAAATATCGCTTTTGGCGTCTATGGGCCAGTTTTCATAGAAGGTGGTTGCCCCATTTACTATCCACCATCCCCATGAAGGAAAGGTTTCTTGCGACGCTACTTCATAAGCAAGGTCGGCATAGCCGTTTTCGCTTAATGCGTTTAAAATGGTTTTGGAGCCCAATAGTCCCACGTCAATATGTTTGCCGTCGGCCTCTACCCGTTTGGCCAAGTTGGCAGCCACTTTTTCTCTCAATTCATCCGGCACAAGTCCCCAATACAAGGGTACACTTTGTTCGGTTTGCAAGCCATTTCCGTAAATACCGGTTTCGTTGTCGAGATATTTATTATTCAGTGCCTGTTTAATTTTTGCAGCCAGTGCCGAATATTTTTCAATGTCATTTTGAAATCCAAAAAGTTTGGCGGCTTTGGATAATATAACCACGTCTATATAATAATAAGCTGTTGAAGTAAATTCTTTGGGTGTGGTCGATTTCACCGGAATCCAGTCGCCCAAGCCCCAGTCGGTCATTCCCGACGGATAATGTTCGTCGATGTAATCCACATATCTTTTGATATTGTCGTAACATTGTTTCAGCAGACGTGAATCGCCGTAAAAAAGGTATATATTCCATGGGATAAGAGCAATTGTGCTAGTCCAATCGGGACCATTACCCCATTGATATCCCCATCCATCGGTGGGGATAATGGCAGGTAGCACACCGTTGGGTTGTTGTTCGTCTTGGTGGTCGGCCAACCATTTTTCATACACGGTGATTCCATCAAAATTATACAGTCCGGTTTCAACCGCAATATGCGCATCGCCGGTCCAACCATTCTTTTCACGCTGAGGACAGTCTGTTGGGTATCCAAACAGATTTGAAAGGTAGGACGCATTGGCCGCTTCCCATATTTTATTTAGTGTATTGTTCGAAGAATGAATTTTCCCTATTTGCGGTACATCGCTGTGCATAAAATAAGCCGTCAAACTCTCTTTGGTGAGTTCTACCGGTTGATCGGAAGTTACTTCTACATATTGAAATCCTTTGTAGTTGAATCTTGGCATAAATGTTTCTTCTCCTTGTCCGTTAAGGATAAAAATATCGGTTTGGAAAGGGTCGGAATCATCTGTCGGACGGTAATGTACGTCGATATTCGATAGGTCGGCCCGTCCTGTCGAATCCAGTCGCTCGGCGTGTTTCATCCGGATTGTGGTTCCTTCTCTACCGGAAACCTTTATTTGGGTTACCCCGGCTATATTTCTTCCAAAATCGAATAGCCACGTATATTCATCTATTTTTTTCATCTCAACGGCGGGAATTTTTGCGACATTTCGAATCGGATGCAGTACTTGTGCCGTTATATTTTGCGAAGGAGCGCCGGTAGCTATTGCGTTATTCCATCCTTTGGGATTAAATTCCGGCATATCCCATCCCTCCTGTTCCAACCGTCCATCGTAATGTTCCCCGGTGTAAATGCTGTTGAAAATGACAGGGCTGAAGTGGGTTTGCCAATCTTGTCCGGTAGAAACGGTTTCAATGGAACCATCCGAATAGGTCATGCGTAAATCCAAACAGAATTTAGGTCGTGCACGCCAGGGTGCTTTGTCGAAATACCAGACGGCGGTTGATTGATGGTTGTACCAACCGTTACCCAGTAGTACTCCAATGGTATTTTTTCCTTGCTGCAGATTTTCAGTAACATCGTAGGTCACATACAGGTTGCGGCGATCGAAACGGGTGTACATTGGATCGAGCCTATGATCGCCAATACGTTTTCCATTAACGAAGAGCTCATACAATCCGCCCACGGCGATATAAGTCCTTGCCGACGACAAGGGTTTGTTTATGGTGAATTCTTTTCGAAAAAAGGGTGCCGGTTTCACATTGTAATCGTAAGTATCGGTAATCCATTGGCCTTTCCAATTTTCCTGCCGCATCATTCCCGTTTCGAAATAAGCTGCGGGCGCCCATTCTGACCAACTACTGTTTGCGTCTTGCACCCGAACACTCCAGAAATAGCGAGTAAAAGGTTGTAAATAAGGCCCTTGGTAAATTGCGGGGATAAAAGAAGAATTTACCGTTCCCGAATCCCAGATATCTCCCCGGCCTGCAGATACTTTTTCCGGTATTGTTCCTACCACTATTTGGTATGCTTTTTGGAATACCCCTTGTTCCTTCGATTTTATTTGCCATGTAAAGCGTGGAGAATGTTCATCGATGCCGATGGGATTTTGGATGTATTCGCACTTGAGATTTGTGGGGGTGATTTGCGAATAACTTTGAAGATTAAATAAAAGCAGAAAAAGAATTGAAAGTAAAAGAGTTGTTTTTTTCATTTTTGTTGAATTTATTGTTTGCCTTTACCTTTACATTGATTGGAATGGAGTATTTGGAGTTTATGTAACAATTGCAAGTTAGCAAATTTTTATCACATTTCTTCTTTTAAAGATTCGGGAGGGAAAACGTCGAAAGCATTACCCTCACTTAGCCTATGCCAGCTAAAATGAGTTTTTGCAGCCCCTTGTCCAAACATAGGTTCAGGATTCAAACGACTATAAACTTTGTACTGGGCCGAGGCCACATGAACCCAAAACGGTTGTTTTATCTATTCCCCGTGTACATCTCGGGTGGGACAATTTGATTTCATTATGATAAGGGCGTTCTTGTGTAACTGAAAACAATGCCGTATTTACATTCGTAATTAAACATTCTTCGTTTGTTGTCTTAAATAAAAGGCTTTTAGAAAATCCATCTGTTCCAATAATTAATTTGAATTGTTCATTTTCAATGGTAATATTGTTGACATTATTTATTTTATGTTGATTGCATGATATGCAGGTAACGCAGATTAGAATAAATAACTCAAAAAAAAATGTCGGTTTCATCGGTTTCATGCGAAAAATATATTTATGGCGTTTTTCTATTGATCATTCTTACGCAATATATTTGACAAATATACATCATGAAATTGATAGCGGGCTTCAAAAAATGATTTAAATACTGCACTATTTGACATTTAACATTATTGTATTGTCTTACGTTTTCTTCGTATGAATTTCGCCAACGTCATGTATTTCTTCGTCGGAAAGAAAATCTTTCGTTGATGGTTGCGAATTTCGCAAGGCGGATTGTTGTGTGTCCCTT
>ERZ773359.3537-NODE-3537-length-17701-cov-5.584552_pt1 | contig 17701 bp, 20 predicted proteins | sample MGYA00374955_ERZ773359 | MGnify/ENA primary metagenome ERZ773359 (study PRJEB29098, sample SAMN04486028) | biogas fermenter metagenome | study: EMG produced TPA metagenomics assembly of the Biogas fermentation microbial communities from Germany - Plant 4 DNA1... | reverse complement strand
GGAGGTTATCAGTGTGGATAAAAAAATACGTGTTCTTGTCGCAGATGATAATGTTCCTTTTGGGCTCATTATCTGCGAGTATCTCGAAAGTCAGGATGATATCGAAGTTACAGCAAGAGTAGAAAATGGAGAAGAAGCTATTGAGATGATTGAAAAAACTAAACCGGATATTGTCATTCTGGATATAATTATGCCAAGACTTGACGGATTAGGAGTGCTAACAAGATATAAAAATGTTGATCCGAAGGAAAAACCCATCTTTATAGTCCTCTCTGCAGTAGGTCAAGATGCAATTACACAGCAAGCCCTTTCTTTGGGAGCTATCTATTACATTGTAAAGCCTTTCGATTTAAGTGTCTTAGTTGAGAGAATTCGAGAACTTGTCAGAACCCATAGCCCTACAGTACTTAGAATGGATTCCCAGAATACAGCTTCAAACAGTGTAAAAACCTCTATAGATCCGGGAGACAGTGTTCAGGCCAAGGTTACAAAAATAATGAGGGATGTTGGCGTTCCTGCACATATTAAAGGTTATCAGTATATGAGAGATGCCATTCTGATGGCTGTTGAAGACAGAGAAGTGATAAGTGCAGTCACCAAACGTTTATATCCCGAACTGGCGAAAGCTTATAAAACTACTCCCAGCAGGGTGGAAAGAGCAATCCGTCACGCAATTGAAGTTGCATGGAACAGAGGTAAGGTAGACACAATAAACAAACTTTTCGGATATACAATAAATACTAAGAAAGGAAAGCCCACCAATTCAGAATTTATTGCAATGGTGGCAGATACATTGCGGCTTACTGAGAAAAAAGCCAATTAGGTAAATGCCGGAAATATAGCATGCAGAAATAGTAAAAAAATATATTTTCCTTGTAATGTTGGGATAATCGTGTTATACTGAATGCTAAACAAGTCAATATCATGGATCCAATCTTTCTTAATCTATATCTCCTTAATTATTTGGAGTGTATGAAAAGAAGGTCTTGATCCAAATAATTTAAGGAGGTAATTGACTAATGGCTGATAAAGTTATCAATTGTAAAGACTGTGGCACCGATTTTGTTTTCACTGAGGGCGAGCAGGAGTTCTATAAGGAAAAAGGATTTGAAAATGATCCTGTAAGATGCCCCGAATGCAGAAGAGCAAGAAAGCAAGCAAGGAGAAACAGAGAATACGGCGAAAATCGTTGGTAATAAAAAAGAGAGCAAAGGCTCTCTTTTTTTATGCATGGTTTTCTTCTTTTTAAGAAAAAAGAGGTCGAAATCAGGGCTTTTTCCGAAAATAATCTGTAAGATTGGAACTTTTTGTCCCGGATTTGAATAATATATATCAGAAGCTTGTACTAAGGAGAGAACATTATGTGTTGTTTCAGATTCTGTAGACGTCGCAGGAGGTGTTGTTGCAGAAAAAGAAGAGTTAACAGGTGCTGCAGAGCATATTAATTCAATAAATATCTTTTCTGCTGAATAAAAAAATATATCATATACATTCAAAACACCCCCCTCTCAAGCCCCCATGCATTGTTTCTATGCATATTTATCAGTTGAGTTATTATGAGCTGAATAGTTTCAGCTCTTTTTTTTATTTTTACTTTTATTTTTTCTTTTTTTAGTTCATAATACTATTAAGATGCAAATGCGAATGATTCTCATTTAGGAGGAAATATGTTCAAAGATTATTTTTATAATAGATATCATAAGTTAAATTTGGTTATTCTTGCGTTATTATTGATAAGTACCGTATTTTCAGCCTGCTCCTCTAAACAGGACAGTAATAAAACAGATGGGGATGATTATCAAACTATTATAGTAACTTCTTTTTATCCCATGTATGTCTTTACTTTAAATATTGTGGCTGACGTGCCAGATGTCAGGGTTGTAAATATGACACAGAACGAGGCAGGTTGTCTTCATGATTATCACCTTACAACAAAAGACCTGAAAACATTGCAGAATGCGGATATTTTTGTGTATAACGGTGCAGGGATGGAGGATTTTTTGGACAAGGTGATAAGCCAGCTCCCCGACCTGAAACTCGTTGAAGCATCCAAAGATATTCCGCTTATAGAAAACAGTGACGGAACAATAAATCCTCATGTCTGGGTCAGTGTATCAGGAGCAATCAGCCAAATAAGAAATATTGCAGATGGTCTGAAAGAGACCGATCCGGTTCATGCAGAACAATATGAAAAGAATGCACTTCAATATATTGAAAAGCTTGAGGCATTGAAGAAAAAAATGCAAAATGAGCTGGAAGGTATCGCTGAGCGGGATATTATAACTTTTCATGAAGCGTTTCCGTATTTTGCGCAAGAGTTTGGTTTAAATATTGCGGCTGTTATAGAAGATGAATCAGGTTCTGACTTCAGTGCAGGTGAGCTGGCACAAATTATTAAGGAAATTGAAAGAACCGGTGTAAAGGTGCTCTTTGCAGAGCCGCACAACGCAGAAAAAGCCGAATTAATAGCAGAGCAGACCGGAACAAAACTTTATTTTTTGAATCCTGTGGTATCAGGTTCTGAGGACGCGGCGCCTGACAGCTATGAAAAAGCCATGCTTGAAAATCTGCAGGTTTTGAAAGAGGCGTTAAATTAATATGAGTGAAAAAAAAGAATGTCCACAATGCAGAGGAGTCTGCTGTACGAAAATCGAAAATTTTGGAGTCACAATTGGTTCTCTGGAGATTCTTAAAGATATCAATCTCCACATTCACTGTGGGGAACTAACTGCAATTATAGGTCCTAACGGAGCGGGGAAAACTACTTTTATAAAAGCCCTTTTAGGTCAGGTTCCCCATACGGGCAAGATTAAATTTATGAAATCAGACGGATCAGGTAATAAACCTCCTGTTATGGGCTATGTTCCGCAAAAAATCAGTCTGGATCCTACGTCACCAACCAGTGTCATAGATTTGTTTCTGGCATGCAGCGGTTTTAAACCTGTTTGGCTTATGAGGCCGAAAAAAGCAGTTTCTGAGATACGGGAAAGACTTAAAAAGGTAAAGGCAGATCATCTGTTGGAAAGGCAGCTTGGAAAGCTTTCCGGTGGAGAGCTTCAAAGGATTCTCCTGGCTCTTGCCCTGGACCCTGTTCCTGAAATTCTTCTTTTGGACGAGCCTGTGTCAGGGATTGATCAGAATGGATTGAAAATGTTCTATGAGAACGTTTCGACTTTAAGGGAAGCCTACGACCTTTCCATCATTTTGGTATCCCATGATATAGATATGATAGAAAAATATGCTGACCGTGTAGTTCTCTTAAATAGGACCATTATTGCCAGCGGCAGGCCTGAAGAAGTGCTTGGGAGTGAGAGTTTTTACGAGATTTTCTCTGCCAGATTCGGCAGAAACAGGGGACAGGAAGGTGAGTATTAATGGAAGTATGGTACAGAATATTTGAAATACTGCCTTTTGAATGGGCTCAGCATGGTCAGATGACTTTTATGAAGAATGCACTGTTGGCAATTATTCTGCTGACCCCTGTTTTTGCTGTGCTTGGAACAATGATTGTAAACAACAATATGGCTTTCTTTTCTGATGCATTGGGCCATGGGGCTTTCACAGGTGTAGTAATTGGCGGGTTAATAGGATTCGGATTTCCCATGGGCTCAGTGATCATATTTTCCCTGTTATTTGCTTTTTTGATTGCTCTTATAAAACATAAAAGCAAATTGTCGGGGGATACTGTTATTGGTGTCATTTCCGCAACTGCAGTCGCTTTGGGAATTTTCCTTGTAACTTTAGGCGGCAGAAGTTTTGCTAAACTTAATTCATATTTGATAGGCGATATTTTAAGTATTACACCCAAAGAAATATTCTTTCTTTTTATCTTATTAATTGTGGTATTTGTTTTCTGGTTTGTCTTTTTCAACCGTTTGCTTCTTGTAAGCATCAATCAATCTTTGGCAGACAGCAGAGGCATAAATACTTTTTTGTATGAAGCTGTTTTCAGCTGTTTTGTTGCTGTTACAGTAGCTGTATCAATGCCGTGGATAGGACTTTTGGTAATCAACTCTTTTCTGGTTCTTCCTGCTGCATCTGCAAGAAATCTGGCCCGTAATCAAAGGCAATATCATTTAATAGCTGTCATTATTTCAGTTTTTTCGGGAATAACAGGGCTTATCCTCTCTTATTACATTGAAACTGCTACAGGCGCCACGATAGTATTGATATTGGCTGTAATATTTTTCATATCTTCCTGGTTAAGAGGAAGGTTCGCAGGTTAGAAACAAGCCGGCCAAGAGGCTGTATATACTGGTGCTGGCGCAAGCATGCTGGAGGGAACAATGATATGGAAGCAGAAAAAATTTACAGGGAGATATTGAGAAAGCGTAATCTCAGGAGTACCAGACACAGAACGGCTATTCTTGCCGAACTTGAAAAAAGCCGGTTTCCTGTGAGTGCAGAAGATTTATTTATTAATCTTAAAGAAAAAAATATATCTATAAGCATGTCAACAGTATACAGGGTTTTGGATACACTGGTGGAAAACGGTCTTGTTATTCAAAGCAACTTGCCCGGTGCCAACAAAGCTGTTTATGAGGTAAATAAGAAGGAACATCATCACCATCTTATATGCATAAAATGCAGGAATATGTTTTCAGTGGAAGGCTGCCCGTTAAGCGAATATGAAAAGTCATTGGAAAATCGTTTCGGATTTTCTGTAAAAGGTCATACACTGAAAATATTCGGATACTGCAATGAATGCAATAAGGTTTGAATACCTGATGGAATAAATAATTCTTTAAGACTAATAATTAATATATATTCCAGTAATAGTTCCACATGTACATGCACAATTTTACATAGTCATGTAAGACAGACCCCGGGAGGAGTAAATGATAAGCGAAATCCAAAGCAGGAAACAGGCACTTTTTTATGAGATTGATAAGCACCTGCTCTATGACGACAAACCGTCCGGTTTTTTTAAGAAACTCATGGAAAATGATTTATTTAAAAACGAATATCCTTTCACCCTGATAAGCAGGTTAGAAAAAACAGAGCAATCACCCACGCATCATCCGGAGGGTAGTGTCTGGAATCATACACTGCTTGTTTTGGATAATGCTGCCCGGGTAAAAACTTTCAGCAGGGAATCGAGGGTATTTATGTGGTCCGCCCTTCTGCACGATTTGGGGAAGGCAACAACCACCAAACTTAGAAAAGGGCGGATTACTTCCTACAATCATGATATAGAAGGTGAGAAATTAGCTGTTTCTTTACTTGAATATTTCAATGAAGACAAAATTTTTACAGAAAAAGTGGCGCGAATGGTTCGCTGGCATATGCAGATATTGTTTGTCACTAAAAATCTGCCCTTTAGCAATATTGAAAAAATGAAAGAAGAGGTAGATATTGAAGAAATTGCCCTTTTAGGACTTTGTGACCGGCTTGGAAGAGGGATGGAGCAGGATGTGGAAAATGAAATAAAAGTAATGGAGAACTTTATAAATGTATGCAGAAATAATTGATGACCTGCACTGAATGAAATGGTGTCCATTACACATAATAATAAGGGAAAAAGGTGAAATTTTGCCATGAAATCTGTATTGATGTTTATTATTGAAGGCTGCCCTTATTGTAAGAAAGCATTGAGATATATGGAGGAAATTATGGAAGAAACACCCAAATATAAAGAGATTCCTGTCAGAATAGTTGATGAAAATTTATATCCTGAATTTGCTGAGGAATATGATTACTATTATGTTCCGACTTACTTTGTGGAAGATGAAAAAGTGCATGAAGGCGCAGCTGAAAAGGACGATATAAGAAGAGTTTTTGAAAAAGCTGAAGAGGAATAGCGGAGGTCTGTCTTTGAATGAAGGAAATTCTCTGACCTGGCAGCTGCTTCTGCAATTGATTCTGATACTTGTAAATGCTGTCTTTGCCTCGGCTGAAATAGCTGTTTTATCTGTGAATGACAGTAAACTTGAGAAGCTTGCCGGTCAAGGCGATAAAAGGGCTAAGAGACTTTTAACCTTGACTTTTCAGCCTGCCCGCTTTCTTGCGACTATACAGGTGGGAATAACACTTGCAGGTTTTCTGGCAAGTGCTTTTGCTGCGGATAATTTCTCGGATCGCTTAGTCAACTGGCTTATAGGAAAAGGCGTAAGAATTCCTCCAGCCAGTCTCAAAACTTTTTCTGTTATAACCATAACATTAATCCTTTCATACTTTACTCTTGTATTAGGCGAGCTGGTTCCTAAAAGAGTGGCCATGAGAAAATCCGAAAAACTGGCTCTCGTTATGTCCGGGCTCATATATTTCATATCCAGGGTATTTGCACCGGTAGTCTGGTTTCTGACCATCTCAACAAATGCTATTCTTAGGTTATTGAGAATTGATCCCAATGCCAATGATGATGAAGTGACGGAAGAAGAGATCCGTATGATGATAGATGAAGGCAGTGAAAGAGGGTCTATTCATCCGGACGAAAGGGATATGATTGAAAATGTTTTTGAATTTAACAATAAAACAGCTGGAGAAGTCATGGTTCACAGGATGGAGGTATGCATTCTTTGGATGGATGAACCCATATCCCAATGGGAGAGAACCATTCTTGAAAGCAGACATACCATATATCCTGTTTGTGGCGAAACAGTGGATGATGTTATAGGGACTCTCTCCATAAAGGATTTTTTCAGAATGAAAGAAAGAACCAAGGAACTGGTGCTCAAGGAAGCAGTAAAGCCCGCCTATTTCGTGCCTGAAACTGTAAGAACTGATATTTTGTTCAGAAATATGCGCGTGACCCGCAACTATTTTGCAATCGTTCTTGACGAATATGGCGGCATGTCCGGGATTATCACCATGAAGGACCTTATTGAGGAAATAGTCGGAGATTTGGGATATGACGACAAGGATGAACTGCCTGAAATAGAGAGAATTGATACTACCACCTGGAAAATCAGGGGTTCCGCGCCATTGGAATTAGTAGCAAAACAAATCGGGGTGTATTTACCGGTTGACGAATATGAAACTTTTGGAGGATTTGTTTTCGGTTTGCTGGGTAATATCCCCGATGACGACAGCACACCAGAGCTTGAAGAATATGGTCTTCTGATAAAAGTTCAAAAAGTCCGGGACAGAAGGCTTGAAAGCGCTATTGTATGCTTGATTGACGCATCTTTAAACAATAAAAAGACATCAGTTAAGGGAGGCGGCAGGCAAATAAACAGAATAGAATGAAATATAGCAAAACATATAGTGGATTTCTTGTAATAAGAATAAAAAAGATGTAACATTAAAGGAACAAAATGTGTTGTATGGAGGCAGATAAAAAAGCATGACAGATTGGCTTGTTAAATTATTTATAAAAGATTATGAAAATATCGGAAGCACGCAGGTACGTGCGGAGTACGGAAAACTTGCAGGCATTGTTGGAATAATATCCAATGTTTTTTTATTTGCAGTAAAATTAGTTGCTGGTATTGTTTATAACAGTATTGCCATAACTGCCGATGCCATAAATAATATTCTGGATGCGGCTTCATCTGTTGTAACTATGATAGGATTTAAAATCTCCGGAAAACCGGCCGACAAAGAGCATCCCTATGGCCATGCAAGAGCTGAGTATATCACAGGATTTATAGTTTCAGTCATAATCATACTTTTAGGTCTGGAACTTATAAAAAACTCACTGAAAAAGATTTTTAAACCCGATCCCATAAATTTCAGCTATCTGACTGTAATTATTCTTGTTATAGCTATAGCAATAAAATTCTGGCAGAGCAGATTCAACAAAAAATTAGGAAGGAGAATTGATTCTACGGCTCTTATGGCGACAGGTCAGGACAGTATGAATGACGTTATATCTACATCGGCTGTTCTGGCAGGAACCCTGCTGGCGCATTTTACCGGGATTCAGGTTGACGGCTATATGGGTGTAGGAGTGGCTGTTTTTATAATTTATTCAGGATACAGACTGGTGACCGAAACCTTGAATCCTCTGCTGGGTCTTGCGCCTGATCCTGATCTGGTGAAAAGTTTGGAAAAGAAGATTTTAAGCTATCCTCAAATCTTAGGACTTCATGATCTGGAAGTCCACTGTTATGGCTCGAATAAAAAATATGCATCCGTACATGTGGAGGTATCAGCAAAAGAAGATTTTATGGAGAGCCATGATATTATTGACAAAATTGAGAGGGATGTTAAAAAGGAACTCAATATTAATCTGGTCATACATATGGATCCTGTGGTCACAGATGATGAGCTGACCAATGACTTGAAACAAAAGGTAAATGATATCTTAAAAAATATTGATGAAACTTTATCCATGCATGATTTCAGGGTAATGACCGGCAAAACACACTGCAAACTAATTTTTGATGTGGTTCTTCCGTCCCGGTATTCTGATAAAGGGGATGAGATACGGGATAGAATTCAGAAGGAAATATATAAAATAGATCCTTCTTATCATGCTGTGATTACTCTGGATCGCAACTATATTTCCAATTATAAGTAAAGTAGTTTTGCGAAAATTGCTCATAATATTCCCATAGAGGTGATATTATGAGGAGCAGGAAAAGAAATACAGCAGATATAGCTATATCAAAGAACAGCAATGAATCAGCCGCAATTACTGAGTGTCTGAAACTTCTGAATGCAGATAATTTAATTTCGGAAAATGATATAGTCGCAATTATTCCAAACTGGGTCCAGGACAAAACACCCGATACGGGGATTGTTGTAGGGGAAGAAAGCTTAGGAACTCTCATAGACTTTGTAAAGTCCCGGAATCCTAAAAGAATTGTAATTGCCACAGGCAGTGGCGGCGGCAATACAAAGCAGGTTCTGGAAAGGTACAGACATATTATTTCGGAAAAGAGTTGCGAGTTTATTGACTTAAATGAGGGACCTTTTATCAGGGTTAACATCAACCACAGCATGCCATCTTCCACTAATCTGAATAAGCTATATGAAGAGATGACCTGCATGATTTCTTTTACCCAGCTGAAAATACATGAAGAGGGAACCATTTCAGGGACCGTTAAAAATGTTGCCATGTCATGGCCACCTTCTGCTGAACATGGAACCCCCAAGAAAAATACAGGTATACACAATGATCTACATGGTTTTATAAGGGCAATGTCAGAAATCTTGCCCATAGATTTGTCGGTAGTAAGTGCCAATCCAGCCATGATTGGTACAGGTCCGGGAAAAGGTATTCCAAAACATACCGGGCTGGTTGTTGCAGGGACGGATCCATTTGCCGTTGATACCGTTGGAGCAAGGCTTTTGGGCTTTAAACCCCAGGCTGTCCGTTACCTTTATGAAGCCGGACAAAAAGGACTGGGCGAAACAGATATAAACAGGATGAATTTTTATGGTATTCCATTAATACAGGCTGAGAAAGATTTCAGCCTTTCAGCTTATGGAACATCAATATCAGTAGATGAAAACTGACAGGGGAGAGATAATTTTGCCACAACTTCGTTTTATGTTGATGATACTGGCGATAGGATTGCCAATATCGGTTCTTCAAATTATAATATGGCGTTATTCAAGACCGGGCAAGTTTTTTAAATATATACCTACCCTGGTATTTTTAATTGTGGGTTTACTATGTTTTATCAAGGCTGTGTACTTTTCCACCGGCATGGAGGATCTTGCATATATTATTATTGCTTTTCTGGCAATAGGAGTAATGTTTATCTCACTTATAACCGGAGTCATCCTTGATATTATTGAAAAGTACAGAAATAAGCGTATATAAGCAAAAGAACCGGTCTGATTCCGGTTCTTTTACTGATCATATAGTGTATTAAAAAATAGTTTTATTAATAATAGAATTTCACAAATTTAATTGAGTAAAAATCACATAAAAGTATATCGTCTGTCTCAACTTCATTGATCAGTATGTAGTTGGCTCCAACAGCCAATAGAGTACCAGTTCTGTCAGTCAGGGTGTTGGTACCGATTAAAAACTCCACTCTGACTCTTCGTCCTATTTGTGTCCTCATAAATCCGTTCATGTATTGCAGGCTTTCGGTTGTTACAGGAACGGGCTGATTCCATGGAACTATAGGCGTAAGATCCTGCTGTTGCATTGGTGCAGGCTGCTGCATCATATCCTGCTGGAGCGCAGGACCTAATCCAAAATCAGGACCCTGAGGTATTCCTGTAGGAGTTTGTCTCAGTAAATCTTGTCTTGGTGGAACAATGGACTGCATGTAGTTTTGCTGACCTTGCATCATTTGTTGACCCGACATCATTTGCCCCGGGGGACAACCCGCACACGGTGGAGCTGAAAACTGTCTGTAGTCTGTTGGCAGTTTTGCTGAACCATTCATATTTATAAACCTCTTTTCTTTTAATTTTACGTCTGTGCATAAAGCATGGTAGGAGTATAAAAACAGTGCTGGACAACGCGGTTGTAGTATACTCCTGTTCGGGTGGCAGGAAAATAGGTTGCACACTGGGGACTGAACGGGTTGTAATACCACAGACAATCATCTACTGCATGTGATTTATTGCCGGCCAATGCCCAGTCTGCGATATCATAATGTACCTGATCGGGCGTCATATTATAAATATTTTGAGGATTATATTGTCCTGCAACAACTTCTTTAACACAAGTGAACTGATCGGGCTGCATAATGACACGACGAAGATTACCCTGGCATATTCTCAGGTATTCGCCGTAGGGTATATGAACTCTGTTCATGACTACCGTGGCGACTGCCTTCATGCCTGCATCCCCTTCGCCGCCTGCTTCGCATTTGATAATCCTGGCAAATAATTCGCGGGCAGACATAGGCATAATTATCACCTTTTCTTAATGTAATCAAGGCTTGATTAAGCACATTAGTATTATATTAGTAACCTTGGAATGATGTTACCGGGGACATGCCTGTGCAGGCCAGACAGGCGGAAGTTCCTAAATCTCATTTAGTTTCCCTGCAAAAAAGAAATCAATTTCGAACTGCATGCCATGATGTCCAGATCCTCCACGGGCTGAGCAGTGATTACATTGAAGATGCACGCGGCTCAGTCTTTCATGGATGCAAGATTCTCCGTTGCGAAAAGCCTCAAAGCACCAGGGTCAAGGAAGCACTCGGCTGTTCTTCAGAAAAAGCCTTGCGTTCTTTTTGAACATCATGGCAGATTTGAATTCTGTATGGACTTGCGACTGTATGCTTTTGATAAATGAGAAAAAATCAGCTGTCGAGTTCCTGAGGCATGGCCGGATCCTTGATATCATAAACTCTGAAATAGTCATTGAGTTCCTTGTCCTTTTGTACTGCCGAGCGGTTTTTTGAAAGCAGTTTAACTATATTGTACACATCGATCCAGATTTCGTTTACTCCTTCTTTCTGACTTTCGTCGAATATAAGCTGCATACCAAAATGCAAATGCGGTGTCTTAATACCGTTTACATTTTGTTTGTTGCTATAGCCCGTCATACCTAAGTAGCCTATAACATCGCCGGCTTTTACTACCTGTCCTTCGGCAAGTGTGTTATTATAGGGATGATTTTTGCGCAGATGTGCGTAGTAATAATAGCGCTTTCCGTCAAAACTACGGATGCCAATGCGCCAGCCGCCGTATTTGTTCCAGCCCATTGCTTCAATGATACCTGATTCTACTGCAACTATCGGTGTCCCAATGCTTCCCATAAGGTCATTGCCCAAATGTTTGCGCTTATATCCGTATGTACGGCTGTTTCCAAAGTCGTCGTAGTGGGAGAAACCGAAACCTTTTGCAATCGGGCAAAAAGCCTTAAGACCGTATTTTTTCACAAAGACTTTATTACCAGGATTATTCTTATCCTCTTCTTCAATTTCAAACTCCCCGACAAAACCACCCAGAACTGCAGTATACGCCTCCAGATAATAAGAATAATATTTCATGTCTTTGGTAAGTTCGTCCATGGTCTTGCCTTCCTGCAGACTTTTTACCAAATTATCCAGATCTGAGCTTTTATATCTTTTAAAGTTTCCACCGTATTTAGCGGCAAGGTATGCCAAAAGCTCAATCCAATTAAGCTTGGGTTCTTTCCCGTAAGATTTGATGTCGAGGTTCAGTGTTTTTTCCAGGAGAGAATAGGGCACATTAAAATCCACCCATTTAATAAATTTTTCTGTTTCATCTTCTGTGATTTTTATTGTATATCTGGACAGTACACTTGCCGAAAGAAATCCATGCAAAACAAGTATTAAAATCACGCAAGCAAGTATCAGACCAACGATTGTTACATACTTCCTTCTGACAATAACCAGCAAGAAATCACCTTCAGCTCAAGTAATATCCCGCTTAAACAGGGTCAGCCATTAAAAGTCTATGGTGATTGAAGTTAAATAATGATGGATTAATAAAAGATTTTCACTGATATCCATATTATATTACAGAAGGATTTATTAAGAGGTATACATAAATGTTGTTCCACTATAATCCTGAAAGGGGTATTGCTTATGCCCGGTTTTATGCAGATTACTTCAATGTACCAGAAGAATTACGCCTGTTTTTTTACGACAGAAGCGGAAGTGACTGCGCCAATTTCTGCAGTCAATGTGTATGGGCAGCATATGGAGGATGGATTGAAGGATTTGATTTAAGAACAGTTAATGAAAACATTAAACGTATAAAAGAAATGGTAAGAATGGTGCCATCAGTATGGTTCGGTTCGGTATATTTTTCAGGTTCAAATAAATGGTGCCGTGTTGTGGAATTTTATGATTATGCTCTGGCACCTAAAACATATGGCCCTAAAGCAGTAAAGATATTTGAGGGTGAGTGGAAGGATCTCAGACCGTCCATAATTCAGAAAGGGGATATTATCCAGCTGGTGGTGGCATCTTATGCCCCTTACCGTTACGGGCATTCTCTATATGTCACTGAAAGCGGAATAATTCCCAGTGAAATCAAAATATGCTGCCATAGCTATGACAGGCTTGATGCGCCTTTAAGCGAATTTTCAGGTTTTCCTGAGCAATACAGGAGACTTCGGGTTATAAGATTTTTGGACGCAAATTTTTATAAATAAAATTTTCCTGCAAAATTGCTTACTAAGCATTAATAGCCCCGATATTAACTTTTTTACCGGAAAACGGGCATGCCTGCGCAGTATGAGCAAGTATACACTCAATCAGTTTTATTCCGGCAAAAAGGGCGTACCTGATGTCATTTACGTCTGAGACTTTTTTGTCCTCATATTCTTTATTGTAATCAACTATGAAGTTTTTAAGTTCAGCGGGTTTTAATACTTTATCATTATTATTCAGCATTTTACGGTATGCTCTCAGCCCTTTTTTATAGTGTGCAATCATGATAAACTCATAGTACTGGTGATATATTTTGCCTTTATGATACTTTTCTGTGTGGGGCAGACAGAAAAAATCAGAGAGATAGTGGTTAATAGCACCCAACTCTTTGGCAAACCGGTAACCGGAATAATACTTATTATTATGCTGGTCTATCAGATTATCCTTGGAATCTATAATATGCAATAGAGCTTCTTTCATTTTATGAGGATGTGCTCCGTATTTTTTGCTTATATCGGGCAGTATATTTCCATACAGAAAACCCGGCAGATTAAGTCTTATTCCCATGGTCCTTTTTATCTGGCGCCTTAATGTCATGGCAAACATAAGATGTACTATGATGTTCATTTATTCCTCCAGTATGTAGTCAAGGTAGTAGCTCCCGGATGTTTAGCCTGTTGATCCGAAAATGAAATTTAATTTATACAAATTTTAAGTATCTAAAAAAAGATATTTCTATGGTACTATATAAAACCTTTAATTTAAACCTGAAAATAATTCATTGAGTGACTTTTATAGGCAAAATTCTGTTATGATATTGTGCTATAATAAAACTGGAATAAGGTATCAAAATAAGGACAGAGAGGCATGGAATATGAACAAAAGGATACGTTTTATAACAAGAGTTTCGCTTTTGTTGGCAATAGCGATTATTTTTCAGTTTTTAGGCAGATTTATGGGACCTCACAATAATTTCATAGTGGGTCCCGTGGTTAATGCAGTTTTACTTATTGCCACCGAAATAACCGGTATTTTGGGAGGAGTTATCATCTCGGTAATCGCTCCGCTTGTATCAGCTCTTACAAATAAAGCCCCTATAGCACCTGTCATATTGGCTTTCTCGCCTTTTATAATAGGTGGAAACATAGTATATGTGCTGCTTTATGCATTAATTAAAAAGAAAAACCGTATAGCGGGGATAATCGCAGGATCAGTTGTAAAGGCAGGATTTCTGTATGCCTCTGTAAAAGCTTTCTTATGGTTTATGAAGGTAAACGAGCCTGTCGCAATCACCCTGACAACACTGTTCAGCTGGCCCCAGCTGGTTACTGCTATCATAGGCGGTGCCATAACATTTGCTGTTATTCCTGCCATTAAGAAGGTAATTGTGGATTAAGAAAGAGGAACGTTTTGAAAATACTTGTTGACGCTGATGCATGCCCTGTTAAAGATATTATAATTAAAACCGGAGAGGAAAGAAAAATTCCTGTTAAATTGATTATGGATACAAGTCATCCCTGGCAATATAACGGCAGTTATGAGGATGTTGAGATAATTACTGTTGATAAGGCCAGGGATGGTGTTGATATTGCATTGATTAATCTGACAAATAAAAATGATATTGTTGTAACACAGGATTACGGTGTTGCTGCCATGGCTCTTGGTAAAGGCGCCATGGTGCTCAACCAGAATGGATTAATTTTCTCTTCGGAAAATATAGACAGATTGTTATTCGAACGCCATTTAGGACAAAAAATAAGAAGGGCGGGGGGCAGAACAAAAAGTATACGAAAAAGAAGCAAGGAAGATGATGAGAGATTTTTAAAGGCTTTACTGCTTGTTATTGACAGTATAAGCGCGGCTGAAAATGAAAGGTGATGATACTATACTGATACATCCTTATAGTCCTGTGTATGACAGTAATTCAAAAATACTTATACTGGGTACTTTTCCGTCAGTAGCCTCAAGGGAGGCCAATTTTTATTATGGGCATCCACGGAACCGGTTTTGGAAAGTTTTATCATACTTAACCAAAAATGATCTGCCCCAAAATATAGAAGAAAAAAAGTCTTTGCTGTTAAACAATAATATCGCTCTCTGGGATGTTTTAAAAAGCTGTGAGATTGAAAAATCAAAGGATAGTTCTATTATGAATCCGGTTCCAAACGACCTTTCAGAAATTTTTGCCGCGGCCGGAATAAGAGCTGTGTTTGCCAACGGCAGAAAAGCACAGGAATTGTACAGGAGATTTTGTTATCATCAAACAGGGATGGAAGCTATATTTCTTCCTTCCACCAGTCCTGCCAATGCCGGATACAGTTTAGACCGGCTATTAAAAGAGTGGAGTGTAATACTGGAATATTTAAAATAAAGCTTAGACATTGCCAAGGTGAACATATTTCAAATGTTTTCCGGCGATTTGGGCAAGCTTATCGAGAGTAGCCCTGGGTGTAAATTCTTTGTCAGTTAATTTGTATCGTGGAAAGAAACGGGATAAATGCAGTGGTATATCAGATGAAATATCAGCTATCCATGATGAGAGCTCTTCCATTTCCTTTTCGGTGTCGTTTAATCCGGGGATAATCAGAGTGGTAATTTCCACATGGCATCCCGATGTGGCTGCTGTATATATTGTATTTTTAACAAAATCACTTTTACCGCCGCAAATCTTTCTGTAGAAATCATTGTAGAAGCTCTTTAAGTCTATATTCATGGCATCGATATAGGGGAGGATTTCTTTAAAGGGCTCTTCCCGGATGTATCCATTCGTCACCAATATATTCTTCAGATTCTTTGCCTTTGCCAGCTTACAGCAATCCAGTACATACTCATAGTTTATAAGGGGTTCATTGTAGGTATATGCCAGTCCGATATTGTCTGATTTTTTAAGCTCAAATGCTTTGTATATCAGGTTCTCGGGAGAGATGTACACTGTATTGGGAGCTTCCATTGAAATAGAGTAGTTTTGGCAGAACAAGCACCTTAGATTACAGCCATAGCTTCCTACTGAGAGTATATAAGAGCCGGGATGAAAGTGGTAGAGGGGTTTCTTTTCTATGGGATCCAATGCGATTGATGATATCTGCCCGTAACTTTCTGCATAAAGATCACCATCGATATTTCTGCGCACACTGCAGATACCCCATTCTCCATTTCTTATACGACAGTTATGGGGACATAAAACACAGCGTACTGTATTATTTTCAAGCTTGTTATAATATTGGGCTTTTATTTCGTTCAAACAATTCACCTACTTATGACGTATAACTTCAAACCTTTCCAGTATATAATCCTCATCTTTACTGATATTGGCCTTTGCCAATGCAATTTCAACCTGTTCTTCAGGAGTGTCTACTCCTTCAAGATCTGGCAACAAAAGTCCTCTGCGATATCCGCTGCTGACTATAACACCGTAACGCTTTACATCAAGCTGATCCATGCTTTCTATGCGTTCAGGCTCACCAAGAACATCCACACTATACACAAGATCTTTAAGTTCGTATTCTTTTACCGGATTGAAACGCGGGTCGCTGGTGCCTGCACTGATGGCATTTTGTATAATTTCATTGGCAATATTATCGGTAACAGGATTTATTGTTCCGATACATCCTCTTAAACGGCCGTGCTTTTTGATGGAAACAAAAACACCGGCTTTTCTGTCCAGCATTTCTTCAGGTAAATTATCAGGAACATCCATGACTTTTCGTTTTTTCACATAATGTTCAAGCGCCGCTCTTGCCAGGGAAACATAGGGGTCTTCAGATTCTCTGGCAGCCTCAACCTGGCTTCTGTGCATGCTTTCATAATAGGAAATCAGGTCTCTTGCTGAATCCTTTTCATCAGGTTCGAGCTCAGCGACCATATAGCCAACTCCGAAGGGGCCTTCGTAGGATAATACTTTGGACATGACATTGCGGCCATTTAAAGCTCCGGCAAGAATGGCAAAAGAGCGCAGACCACACTCCCCGGCAGCATTACAAAGCTTCTCATCTATTTCAAGCATCTTTTTGAAATCCACGTTTTTAACAGCCTCAACCAGCTGATTGTCAAATACAGGCCCCTCTTCGGCAAAACCGTAAGGACCGTCATGCTTAAGTCTGTGGGACAAGTCGCCGCTGCCTATAAAGACTACATTTTTATCATGGGCAGCAACAGCTTTTTGTATACAATTTCCGAATATATAATGCTGTATTAAAGGCAATCCTGAGATAGATATGCGTACAAGTGAAAAATCAGTATAGTATTTGGCAATATAATAGAGGGGAACCAGCGAACCGTGGTCAAGTCCGGTTTCTCTTGCGCCGAGAGTACCAGCTTCTATGCCGCACTCAAAAGCTTCCTGGGTTATTTTTTCAATCAGTTTTGTATCGTTGTCGAATTCAAATTTGACTTCAGGTGCGTTAAAATCGTCAAAACTGCCTTTCAATTTTTTGCCCGGCATGATGTGAATATAATCTGAATATGCAATTCCATGGGGAGTAGTTATGATAATAGTCTCAGGAGCCAGGTCTTTTATTTGTTTTGCAATTTTTTCATATGCGTCTATGGTTGATTTTGCAGGATTCTCCTGACCTCTGCCTATTTCAGGGACAATAACAGGAGGGTGTGGCACCATGTATGCTTTAAGAATTTCGCCCATAATATCAACTCCCGGATTATAATCTTGTTCTGTTAACTTAATAAAAAAATGAGACCTGAAACGCCTCTGGTATAATGGA
>ERZ773359.3530-NODE-3530-length-17753-cov-11.085320_pt1 | contig 17753 bp, 14 predicted proteins | sample MGYA00374955_ERZ773359 | MGnify/ENA primary metagenome ERZ773359 (study PRJEB29098, sample SAMN04486028) | biogas fermenter metagenome | study: EMG produced TPA metagenomics assembly of the Biogas fermentation microbial communities from Germany - Plant 4 DNA1... | reverse complement strand
ACAGGTGGAAAAGCAAAACATAGCAAATCTAATTAAAGAAATTGGTAAGGACAAAGTAGAGGTTACAGTAAAAACGGATATCCAAGCAGCTAACGATGTTAAATTGGGTAAGGCAGATTATTACGTTGGTGCCTGCCATACTGGAGGTGGTGGAGCATTAAGCATGGCTATAGCCCTTTTAACCAGGGAAAAGACAGCTACCCTTTCAATGCCAGGAAGACCACCCAAGGAGGAGGACATAATAAAGGCAGTAGAAGAGGGGAAGGTGGCCTTTGGATTTACCGGAGATCATTATGAACAAGTTATCCCAATTCTTATGAGAGAGCTTTTAGCTAAAAATGAATAAAAATATAAGGAGGGAACAAAATGGAAATGATAATAGTTGCTGCCATTGGTGTCCTTGGGGCAGTAATGGCCAACAAAGGTATTGCAGTCTTTAACGATGGTTTAAGGCCTATTATGCCGGAAAACCTAGAAGGCAGGATGTCTAGAAAGGAATTAGCGGCAACTGCCTTCGCCATGAGCTTTGGTCTTGTAATAGGTTTTGGAATTCCTTTTTCATTAACCAGTAGCATCGTACTAATCCATAGTATATTTTTAGGAACAGATATCATAGGGACTTTTACCCCATCAGATAATAAGGGTACTATTTTAGCTGGAATACTGGGAGGACTATATGGAATTGGAATTGTAAGAGGCTTGGAAGCAGTAGTAAACCTATTTGAGTACCTACCTGTCAACTTCATAGAAAGCTTAGGTGAAGTTGGAAATCCAGTAGTAGTTTCCTTTGCAGTTTTCCCAGCTTTAGCAACTGCTTATCAGTTTGGAGTGAAAAAGGGATTACTCAACTTAGTAATTTCCCTACTAGCTAGACAAATTGCAGTAATAGTAAGTCCTATTAGCCTGGGAACGGCCTCTATTTCCTTAAATACTGAAGGTATGGCCTTAATAGCTGGTATGATAGTTCTATTATTCTTCGCCATAAGAGAAAAATCTGAGGAAGAGGGCGTAGATTTAGCTTCGGTATTTGCAGAGAGGGTAAGTAGGATCAGGAAGAATATAGTCATATTGATGCTAACCGGTGGTTTAGTAGCAGCTGCTACTTCCTACACCATAATAGCAGGGGATCCTATTTCCTTAAATTTAGCTGCTGAAGGTAATTTCGTTGATGCAGGCTTTACTGCCTTGGCAAGGGGGATAGGATTTATTCCACTGATTGCCTCAACTGCAATTGCAACGGGAGTTTACGGACCTGTTGGAATGACCTTCGTATTTGCTATAGGATTCTTTATAAAAAATCCTCTAATAGCCTTCATAGCAGGTACCTTGATGATGGGCTTAGAGGTAATCGTCCTTGATAAATTAGGCAATACCTTGGACAAGTATCCTGGAATCAGGAGTGCAGGAGACAATATAAGGAATGCCATGACAGCCCTGCTAGAAGTAGCACTACTAGTGGGTGGTATGAATGCAGCCAATGCCATAGCACCAGGACTTGGATTCTTCGTGGTAGCAGGCCTATTCATACTAAATGAAATAGCAGGAAGACCAATTGTTAAGATGGCAGTAGGACCTGTTGCGGCCATTGTAGTAGGAATATTGGTTAATATCTTAAACATAATTGGGTTATTTAATATACCAGCGTAAAGCCAAGGGATACCTTGGCTTTACCTTAAGGGTGGAGTAATATGAGCAAGGAAAATATCTTAAATCAAATGCTTAAAATCTCAAAATCCATTTTGAAGGCTAAGGACAATCTGGGTAAGACCATAGATTATCATAGGGAAGAGGTTCTGGATGAAGGAGTAAAGCTATTAAAGAAGGATAGTTCAATGAATTTAACTACCTTTGGAGTTAAAAATACTGACCAGATTTGTAGAAGCATGGTTGATAGATTGGTGGAAGCAGGTTATCTATTTCACACCATAGACAAGATGGCAGATGGAGGAAGGGCCATAGATGTGGATATAATAAATCCCCTAACAGCTAGAAGCATGACTGGTTCAACCAGTGGAGGATGCGTAAATATCCTTTTGGGCATAAACGATTTTGCCCTAGGGACTGACGGTGGCGGTTCTGTACTGGCTCCCGCCATTAGTACAGCCTTATACAGCATTATGGGGAAAGGATTAGGCCTTAAAGGCAGCAAAGCAAGGCTTTCCACCGATGACATCACCTTCCTGCCAGGAATAGGAGTAATTAGCCATGATTATGGCTTATGTGTAGATGTGATAGAAAAGATGGTTGATATACCCCTACTTGATGGATTAAAAGGGAGGGGATTTAAAATTGCAATTCCAAAGGAGAAGATGGAGAGTAAAGGTATCAAAAAGCTGATGAATCATCTTAAAGATTTAGTGGAATTTGTAGAAGCAGACTTTTCAGATATGCATACTAGGGAAAGCTTAATAGCTGATTGCAAGCAAGTCTTTGATAAGGGCGTGGATTTAATCATTACTGAAGAAGGCCCCATAGACCTATACGGCTTAGGCGATTCGGTATTAGGCAGTTGGGGAGAGGTAGGTAAAAAAATCCAAGTCTCTTCAGGTAAGGGGCTTTTAAAGGTGGCCAATATGATCAATGCCACAGCTGTTACCATCCCAACTGGTGAATTGGGGATGGGAATTTTAATAATGGGAAAAGAAGGTATAGAGGCTGGTAGCCTTGCTATAGGCCTTGGAGATATTATAAAGGATTTATTTTCCCTTCCTCAACTATTTAGAAGGTATTTTATAGATAATTACAAAAGAGAAAAAGGCGGTTTTATTTAATAAAAGGGGAGAAGAAAATGAGCATATGGACTGTAGGCGGAAAGATAGATAAGGAAAGATTGGGTAGAACCTATATTCATGAACATCTATATATAGACTTATCTAGGGTGAAAAAGGATGGGGATGCAAATTTAGATGATCTTGAATCGATTATAGCTGAAATGAAGGAGTTAAAAAGAGCTGGAATAGATTCACTAGTAGAGGTAACCAATAGAGGAATGGGTAGGAATATAGATGTTTTAAATAATGTGTGGAATAAGACGGGGATAAACATAATAGCTAGTACAGGCTATTATAAGGAACCCTTCTATCCAGAGGAAGTATATGAAATGGACTATAAAGAACTTTCAAATATAATGGTAGATGAGATAAGAAAGGGGCTAGAGGGTAGTCAAATAAAGGCCCATGTAATAGGTGAAATAGGAAGTAGTAAGGATAGGATTACAGATGTGGAATTGAAGGTCTTTAAAGCAGCTATACATGCCCATTTGGAAACTGGAAATCCCATATTTACCCATACTAGCCTGGGAACCATGGCCTTAGAACAGCTAGACCTATTTGAAAAGTATAAGGTGGATATGTCTAGGGTTTTGATAGGCCATTTGGATTTAAAATGTGACCTAGATTATCATTTAAGGATTGCCGACAGAGGATGTTATTTGGGATTTGATACTATAGGAAAGGTTAAATATGAGAAGGATGAAGTCAGAATTTCTCATATCAGACAGCTTATAGATAGGGGGCATATAGACCAGATAGTGATTTCTCAGGATATAACTAGAAAATCCCACTTAAAGGCAAATGGGGGAATTGGATACAACTATATTACTGAAGTATTCATTCCACTAGCCCTTTCCCATGGAATTAGTAGGGAGGAATTAGACCATATATTGATTGAGAATCCTAAGAGATTATTGGATGTTTAGGAGGCTTATAATGAAAACATATCCTATAGAGACCATTGATTTAGAGGAAGCAAAAGGGTTTCAGTTTAAATTAGTAGATATTATCCATAGGCATTTTAGGGGAGATGAATTCTTAAGCTCAGGAGATTATGGAGTGGTACCAGGCCTTGGTAGGCCAAGCTATACTCAGAAGGTAGAAGAAGTTTTGGCTGATTTTTTTGAGGTTGAGGCCTGTATTCTAGTCAGGGGAGCTGGTACTGGGGCCATAAGGAATGTGATAAATTCAAGGGTGAGGCCTGGTGAAAAGATATTAATCCATGATGCTCCAATATATCCTACGACTAAGATTATTATAGATTCTATGGGTCTAAAACCCGTTAAAATAGATTTTAATAATGTGGAAGATATTGATGAGAGTTTAATTGAGGATATAAACTTCTGCCTTATTCAACATTCAAGGCAGAGGATAGATGATAGATATGATTTGGAAGAAGTAATTAAGAAGCTTAAGGCAATAAAGAAGGACCTATATATCCTGGTAGACGACAATTATGTGGTGATGAAGGCCAGAAAAATAGGGGTGCAAAGCGGTGGAGATTCCAGTGCCTTTTCTTTATTTAAACTACTGGGCCCAGAAGGAATAGGTTGTATAGTAGGTGATAAAGATACTATAGATAGGATTAGGCAGATGAACTATTCTGGAGGAAGCCAGGTACAGGGCTTTGAGGCCATGGATGCCTTAAGGTCTTTGGTATATGCACCAGTAGCCTTAGCCATACAAAAGGAAGTAGTGGATGAAGTGGTTGAGAGGATTAATGAAGGCTGTATTAAGGGAATTAAATCTGCCTTTATTGCTAACGCCCAATCCAGGGTTATACTGGTAGAATTTGAACAGCCCATAGCTAAAAAGGTATTGGAATATACCAACCTCTTAGGAGGCGCTCCCCATCCAGTAGGAGCCGAATCCAGATATGAGGTTACGGCAATGTTTTATAGGGTTTCGGGAACCTTCTTAAAATCCAATCCTCAACTGGAAGATTACATGATTAGAATAAACCCAATGAGAGCAGGAGCAGATACCATAATAAGAGTTCTAGATGAGGCAGTAGCTAAAGTCATGAAATGAGGTGATTAGATGTTTTTAGATGTAACCATTAGACGAAATAAAGAGTTATTAGAGGCAGCCATTTATCTCCATCAGAAGGGCGAAATAAAGCCCAACACCTATGTGGTGGATGTTGACAATGTAGTGGAAAATGCCAAGAGAATAAAGGAAGAGGCAGATAAAAACCATATTAATCTCTATATGATGACCAAGCAGATAGGTAGAAACCCAGAACTTGCTAAGAGGATAGTTGAAGTTGGCATCCATAAGGCGGTAGCAGTGGATCCTTGGGAGGCTATGACTTTAGCAAGGCATGGAATTAAAATAGGGAATGTAGGCCATTTAGTCCAGCTTCCATCCAATATGCTTGAAGATATAGTGGCTTTAGACCCAGAGGTTATTACCGTTTTTACCACTGAGAAAGCTAAGGAGATTTCCCATATAGCAGAAGGGCAGGGAAAGGTTCAGGATATTCTGCTAAAGCTAATAGATGATAAGGATTTAATCTATGAAGGCCAAACTGGAGGCTTTAAGCTTAATGAGTTGAAAGAAAAGGCTAAGGAGATAATGGAACTTAAAGGAGTTAGAATAGTTGGAGTTACAGCTTTCCCTTGTTTTTTATATGATTCTAATGAAAGGAAAATTTTAAAAACCCCCAATACTAAAACCCTAATAGAAGGGGCCAGGATATTAAGGGAAGAATTGAATTTGGACCTGAAGCAGATAAACGCCCCAAGTGCTAACTCAGTTGCATCCCTTCCACTTTTAAAGGAGATAGGGGCCAACTACGGAGAGCCTGGCCATGCCTTTACAGGAACCATCCCAATTAATGCGGATATAGATCAGGTAGAAATTCCAGCTATGGTTTACGTTAGTGAAGTCTCCCATCTATTCGAGGGAGTGGCCTATGCCTATGGTGGAGGATTTTATAGAAGGGGCAATTTAAAAGGGGCCTTAGTAGGAAGGAATTTAGAAGAGGCTTTAAACAATAAACTGGCTGCCATTCAACTATCCCCTGCAAATATAGATTACTATGGCGGACTTGAAATCAAGGATAGGGAAGTAAGGGTTGGAGATACTGTTATATATGCCTTTAGGACCCAAATTTTTGTAACCAGGTCAGAAGTAGCCTTAGTTGAGGGAATTAAGGAAGGAAAAGCTAGAGTAATTGGAATATACGATAGTCTGGGCAACAGGCTTAAATAGAGGTGATGGGATGAAACGAGCCATTCTTGTAGTAGTAGATAGCTTGGGGGTAGGTTATATGGAAGATGTCCATGAAACTAGGCCTCAGGATGTAGGTGCAAATACTTTTGTTCATTTGTTAGATAAGGCTAATAAAGTCAATATATCCAATTTTGAAAGATTGGGTATTAATAAGATTCTTAATCATAATAGCTTAAAAAAAGTAGATAATTTGGCTAGTTATGGAATACTAAATCTTGAACATTATGGGGCTGATAGCTACGTAGGCCATCAGGAGATTATGGGAACTAAACCAAAAAAACCGCTCTTGAAGCCTTTTAGCTACTTTAGAGATGGAGTGATTAAAAAGCTGGAAGCTGAAGGGCATAGGGTAACTAGTCCACAAAGGGATAAGCCATATATTCTGGTAGATGACTTAGTAGTAGTAGCAGACAATATAGAGACGGATTATGGGCAAATATACAATGTTACAGCCCCCTTAGATTATATCAGCTTTGAAGAGGTCATAGACATAGCTAGGAAGGTAAGGAGCGTTGTAAAGGTCAATAGGGTAATAGCCCTTGGGGGAGAGGGAGTTACCATAGATGATATTTTAAATAGCATAGAAACTAGGCATGATGGGCTTACTGGGGTTAATTCCCCTAAGTCGGGAGTATATAATAAGGGCTATTTAAGCAGGCATTTAGGATATGGAGTAGACCCAGATAAGCAGATAAGTAGTATACTAGCTAGAGAGGGTTATGATGTAACCCTGATAGGGAAGATGCAGGACGTTATAGAATGTGAAAAGGCTAGAAGGATCCCTGCAGTGGATACCGAAAAGGTTATGAAGGAAATTGTTGATTCCATGGGCCATCAAAGGTCGGGCATTATAGCTGCTACCGTTCAGGAAACGGACCTAGCAGGCCATGCCCAAGATGTGGAGAAATATGTGGAGAAGTTGATGATTGTAGATGACTATATAGGTCAAATTGTGGATAAGATGGAAGATGAGGATATTTTATTTATTACAGCTGACCACGGAAATGACCCAACCATAGGATTTAGCCAACATACTAGAGAGAAGACCTTCCTCTTGGTCTATGGTAAGAAGTTAAAGAGAGCGGATCTAGGAGAAAGGGACACCCTATCCGATATTGCAGCCAGTATTGCAGAATACTTTGATGTAGAGAAAACTGAAAATGGAACTAGCTTCTTAGATAAATTGATATAGCATAAAGCATCCCTAATTTAAAAGGGGTGCTTTTTCAAATTGGGGGGTATCTAGTATAATAATACTATAATTTAAAACAATTTAAGTTTAGGTATTAAAGTAGGAGGGGGGTTAGGCTGTGAAAAAGAATATGAAGGAAATATCCTTCACAAGTATCGATGGCATCAGGGTAGGACATGCTGAGGATACCAAAGCAGCCACAGGCTGTACCGTTATAATCTGTGAAGAAGGGGCTACAGCTGGGGTAGATGTTAGGGGAGGTTCCCCTGGAACCCGGGAGACGGATTTGTTGGACCCAAAGAATTTGGTGGATAAAGTCCATGCAGTATTGCTGGCAGGTGGCTCTGCCTTCGGATTGGATGCAGCATCAGGAGTTATGAAGTATTTAGAAGAAAGGGATATTGGATTTGATGTACAGCTTACTAAGGTGCCCATAGTATGTGGAGCTGTCTTATTCGATTTGGCAGTAGGGGACTACAGGGTAAGGCCAGATTTCAATATGGGATATGAGGCCTGTTTAAAGGCAAGGGATGAGGAATGCCCTAGTGGAAATGTGGGAGCTGGAACTGGTGCTAGTGTTGGGAAGTTCTTAGGGATGGAAAGGGCCATGAAGGGAGGACTAGGCTCCTATGGCCTTCAAATTGGGGATTTAAAGGTGGGAAGCATAGTTGCAGTAAATGCCTTGGGAGATATAATAGACCCAGAAAGTGGAGAGATTTTAGCAGGCCTTTTAGATGAAGAGGGTAAAAGATTAGTTGGTACGGAAAACATAATGGCAGCAAGCTATTCAGAAAGGAAGAATATATTTAGCGGAAATACCACCATAGGTCTTGTGGTTACCAATGGTATATTTACCAAAGCTGAAGCTAATAAAATAGCCTCCATGGCCCATAATGGTTATGCCAGAAGCATCAGGCCAGCCCATTCCATATTCGACGGGGATACCATATTTACCATGGCAACAGGAAGAGTGGAAGCCGATATAAATGTAGTTGGATTTTTAGCTGCTAGGACCATGGAAAGGGCGGTAGTAAATGCCATAAAGTCGGCAGAATCGGCTTATGGGCTAAAGGCTCACAGGGATTTATCTTTATAAAGTAACATTTCTCATCTCCTTTGCTACTATATAAAGACAAAGAATTGATAATATTTAGCCATTGTATTTTATCTATTAATGGATTATAATGGTAATTAACCAAATAAAATATGTTAGGGGAGATGAGATGAATAGTAAAATTAAAAAGGGTCTGTTAAGGACCATATTAAGTCTATCTATTATTTTTTCGCTTCTAATAATTAGCGTAACACCTATTTTAGCCCAAGAAATTCCAACTCCTGATATAAGCCCCTGGGCTAGGGTTACCCTAAATGAAGGGGAAAGATATGGGATATACACTGGTGATTGGTACTATGAGGGCTTTAGGGAGGAAATTTCAGAGGAAAGACTGGAGCTACTACTTACAAATACAGCCAATAAAATAGAAGCCTTGGGATTGGATAGGAAGGAAGACTTCACACCCATAGCTTCTAAGGGTGACAGAAGTCGGGAGGATGTAATAATAAGGTTATACAATATATTGGCCCAATATGAACTAGAAGTTGGCAACTCTCCCATCGAATATATGCAGGAAAGAAACATACTTAAGGGCAAGGGAAGTGGACTAAATCTAGACCATATTTGTACTACAGAACAGGCGATTGTATTTGCTACCAGACTAATAGAGGATACATATAATTTGTTGGGAGCAGGTGCAAAGGGATTAGCATGGAAGGTAGAACATAATGGCAATACCATCTATTTATTGGGCTCTATTCACGTAGGCAATAGCCATATCTATCCTCTAAACCACAAATTAAAGGAAGCCTTTTATCAATCGGATGTCTTATTTGTAGAGGCCAATATACTTAACATGGAAGGCCAAATAGATGACTTCATAGATCTAATAGCATATCAGGATGGCACTTTACTTAAGGACCATATTAGCGAAGAGACCTACGAGAAGCTATCAAATTTAGTTGAAAGTTATGGTATGCCCATGGAATTTTTAGAAGAACTAAAACCCTGGGCCATAGCTATCACCCTAGAAACTCTATCCATGGCTGATGCAGGTAATCTAGATGAAAACTTACCATCGGCAGGGTTGGGAGTAGACTTATACTTCATGTCCCATGCCCAATTAATGGGGATGCCCATTTATGAATTAGAGGGAATAGGCTATCAGGTGGAACTATTCGACAGCCTGTCTCCAGAATATCAGGATGAATATTTGAGCAAGGTGTTAGACAATATACTAAACTCATCGGATAATCATTTAGCTTCAATTGAGCTGATAGAAGAATGGTTAAATCAATGGAAAGATGGAGATATTGAAGGCTTTACAAAAAGTTACCTAGAAAATGCTATAGGTGAAGATGATGAGATTACCAACATGCTCTTTGGAGAAAGGGACAAATATATGGCAGAGAGAATTGTAGAATTGCTTGAGTCGGATGAAAAAGCCACCTATTTCATAGTAGTAGGTGCAGGACATTTTGTTACTCCAGATACCATAATCTATCAATTAAGGGATAAAGGATATAATGTGGAGGTATTTGATTATTAAGTGGCTTAAAAGTCAAGGAAAACCCATTTTCCTTGACTTTTTTATATCTTGCCTAGAAGAAAGCTCAGTTTTTATTGAATTTTTCCATAACAAAATTAGATGGACTAAAGGATTAATTTGATATAATATATAGTTGGTATAATAAATCGGTGATAAAAATTTGAGAAGGAGAATCAAAATGGCTAGACGGAAAGAAATCAAGGAACTCTATTACATCAGAGCTATAGCAGCTATGGGAATTTTACTTATTCATGCTACTGGCACTTTTGCAATTCATTCAGAATTTGGTTCTAAGGCCATGTATTTGGGCATATTTTTAAACCAGTTCTTCAGATTTGGAAGCCCTATTTTTATGATGGTTTCTGGCTTAGTCCTATTCTATAATTATAGGTCCTTAGATGAATTTGATATGAAAGGCTTTTATAAGAAGAAGGTAAAGTTTATACTACTACCCTACAGCCTTTGGTCGGCTATATATTTTATCTATACATCCTACATAAATAAACTCCCTATAACTTATGACAGCCTGCTAGGTTTTATAAGGGGCTTGATACTTGGTGAAAACTTTGCCCATTTATACTTTATATTCCTCATATTTCAATTTTACTTGGTACTGCCCTTACTAATAAAGTATTTGGCCAAACCTATGGAGGAGTCTCCTTTTAAGGTATTTAGCTTTTTCTTCATATTCCAAGGCTTAATACTCATATACGGCTATTACTTTAGAAGACCAGATGCTACAGGCCTTTTAAAGCTATTCAATCACTATTATTGGAAGACCCTATTTAGCTGGTCCTCTTACTTTATAACCGGTGGAATAATAGGCATCCATTATGATAGGTTGGTAGATTTTATTGAAAGAAGGATAGGCTATATATCCATAGGCTATGTAATCACCACCTGCCTCTATGTTGGACATGTTTATTATAATATTTGGATTCACGGTGGCAGGGATTATTATGATAATTTTGGCTCCATCAGGCCTCATACCATGATATATGCCTTATTTACCATGCCTATGCTGATTTGGTTAACCAGGAAGATGGTAGGGAGGTTTAATAATATAAAGGATTTTGGGACCTATTCATTTGGAATATATTTCTCCCATCCATTGATATTGGAGGAGATAAAGAGGAACTTAGTAGGGAAATTTCCTAGCCTAGTTGGATATAGTAGGCTATCGTCATTGATACTCATTTGTACCCTAGGATTATTACTTACCTTTATAATAGTGCTATTCCTGGGAAGTCTTGATTCTAGGTGGTTATTCATAGGTAGGGTGCCCAAGTATGCCTTTAAGGGAAGGAAGAAAGAAAAATATGTATAGAATGAAATTAAATGCTTTTCCTTTTAAATTATTTTTTGGTATAATAGATTATGTATTAAACTACCCACACACTGGAGAGTTAACTATTAGTTAACCTCACCCCATAATAAATAGCCCTCAAAAGAGGGCTATTTTTTTTCATCCATTTCCAATTGCATATTCTGTAGAAGTATTTGAAGTTCTTCAGCTAAAGAAGCTAAGCTTTCGGTTGAAGAACTTATCTCTTCCATGGAAGCCATTTGCTCCTGTGATGCTGCAGAGGAGTTTTGTATCATGGAGGCTATTTCCTTGCTCATGTTTTCTATGGAAGTAGCTGAATCCTCCACCTTATCCACATTGTCCTCCACATTACTGGTAGCCTTTACTACTCTTTCTATGCCTGCGGTTATATCGTGGATTAAGTTGGCTATCTCATCAAAGCTTTCCTTGGCTTCATTAACCCTGGTAATACCTAATTCTACTTCCTTATTGCTTGAGTCCATCTTTTGGTTGGCTGCATCTATCAAAGAGTTGTTGTTTGCCAGGAGATGGTATATTTCTCCCGTTGATTTTTGAGTTTCTTCTGCCAGCTTTCTAATTTCATCGGCCACCACTGCAAATCCTCGACCGTGTTCACCAGCCCGGGCTGCTTCTATGGCAGCGTTTAAGGCTAATAAATTGGTTTGTTCCGCTATTTCCTGAATTATTTCCAGCATCTTGTTCATTTCCTGAGAGCTTTCATTAATATTGTCCAAGGAGGATTTGACACTGAGGGTGCTTTCCCTTATATTCTCCATCTGTAGAATGACTTCATCTATATTTTCCCTTCCAATCCTAGTCTTTTCTACAATCTTTGCCCCTAGGCTTTGGGCATTTTTAGATTCCACAGCCACATGGTCTATCTGATCTGAAATTTCCTTAATAGACGTGCTTATATTTACTATTTCATTTAGTTGGGTTTGAGAGGCATGGGCAATTTCACCAGATGTTTCGGCTATATGGGTAGCTGCTGCTGTAGATTCTTCGGAGATGGCTGCTAATTCTTCAGAGGACGCTGCCACCTGATGGGATGATTCCTGTACCTCATTTGCAAAGTTTCTCATATTATCGATTATCAATTGGAAGGCTCGGGCCATCCTACCTATTTCGTCTTTTTTCTTAATTAATTTATCGTCTATATTCATGCTAAAATCCAATTGAGATAGCTTAATGGCATAGTCTGTAATATGGCCTATCGGTTTTGTAAGGCTTTTGGCAAAGGCTAGGGAAAATATGACTCCTACTATAAGGGCTATTCCCATGGTGTAGACTAAGGTCATTTTTAAGGAATCCAAACCCTTTAGCATCTCCGATTCCTTTATGCTGACTACCAATGTCCAGCCTTTTGATACGATAGGGGAGAAGGCTATATGGTGAATATCCCCATCCCTTTCATATTTACCAAGGTTGGATTGGCCTTCAGCTATCATCTGCTCAATGGCTATTATATCGTCCATACTGCTAGAAGCCACCATATCCTTTAATCCACCAAAGGTTGGTACATCAGAAGAAGCATCGACACTAGCACCTCCTATTACTGTTGGGTGGGCGATAACATCAGCAGTTTCATTTAATATATATGCATGGCCATCTTCTCCCATGGTTATACTTCCTGCAATCTCATAAAATTCCTGGGCGGGTATGCTAGCTACAACTACCCCTACATGTGCCTGCTCATATTTTAAGGGAGCTGCAATTATTATCTCCAACTTATTGGTAGCAGGATTTAACATAGGCTGGGAGAAAAAGGTTTTTCCAGCATAGGCTCTAACAAAATACTCCTCCTTATATATATCCAATTGTTTACCATCGGAAAGGTATAGATTCCCTTGTCTATCTGAAATCCCGATGGTAGATAGTTTAAGCCTTCTCTTTTCTAAATTTAGGGTCTTAAACTTATCCTGTATTGGGATTTCAGGGTTTCCAAGGAGATCTAGATTTCCCAATGTTTCAATTGAATAGGTGTAGCTTTTAATTTGTTCATCTACTATTTTAGCGGAGTCTATTGCTTTGTTATAAAGTAGTTCTTCATAGGAGCTAATCAATTCGTTTCTGGAAATTAGATAAGAAATTACCCCTAAAACTAAAACGAATATGATCAGGGTTGAAGTGCTAAAGGCGATCAATTTAATACTTATGCTGCTGCCATCTTTTTTCCTTTTAGTTTTAGGCTTTTGTCTAAATTTCTTTCCGAAGAATCTCATCTTTTCTTTGAACCTCATATACCTCAACTCCTTTGTTAAAATGGTCAAAATTAGTCCTACATTATTCTATTAGACAAAAGTTTTCAAAATCCTCTATTAAATTGAAAATTTTAGTATTATATAACAGTTTTACTTGCCATACTATTTAGGTAATTATATCTAATTATGGCGATAGAATTGTAACTCTTATGTAACCAAATAAAAACCCCATAGGGTTATAATAGAATTAAGAATTGTTACAATTTATTGGGGAAAGGGGGATTATATGAAACAAGCCTTTTCAATTCTCTTGATTGTTATTTTACTCCTATCCTCGCCTGTCTTTGCGTCTAAGGCTATGGAAGAAAAATTGGAAGGCCACTGGTCCAAGGACCAGATAGACAGGGATTTTCTACTCTACTATTTTCCCTATTTGGCGAAGGATGACTTTAAGCGTTTAAATCCAAGGGAAGCCTTCTATGAAGATGAATTTCTATTATCCTTTTCGTCCCTCTTGAAGGATAAAGGCTATAGTAGGACAGAAATTGGTATGAAGGTGAAATTGACTAGAATCGATATGGCCAAGTTTTTATCGGAAAAGCTACTGGAGATTGGTGCCATAAAGGTCAGCCAGAGGGTAACTCCCTTTTTAGACCTAGAAGATCTTCCATTGGAAAAGAAGGAAGCCTTACAGGACCTGTATCATGCTGGATTAATCAAGGGTCAATCCAAATTTAAGTTCAACCCTCATGCTTACGCCAGCCAGGGAGAAGTAATTGTGCTATTACAAAGGGTTAGCAACTTTCTAGATGGTTTAAAAACAGAGGATACGGAAGAGGTAACAAACATACCCTTTACTCTGTCTGGGATAGTTCAATCCTATTCTGGGGTAGAGGGGATCAGTAGCAAAGTAGAAGAGGACAGGGTATACGTAACCCTTACCAAGGCTTTTCCCACTACTGGATACTCCATGGGAGTAGAAAAGATTTTAAAGGAAGGGGATGTATATAAGGTATATCTGGACATTACACCTCCAAGGGAAGATAGCATACAGTTAACGGTTGTTACATTTAAAACTATTACAATAGAGATAGATAGTAAAGAATTAGGTCCTCCCCCATACGATTTCGTATGGGGTTTTTATTTGAAAACTGGAAATAGCTAACAGCAGAAGGGTGAAAGTCGTTGACTTAAGAAAATGAGCCCCCTATAATTTATATAAAGGCTAGGATTTTAAGCTAGATTTAGAAGCAATGGACTAAAGGTTAAAACAGCATGTAGGAAAGGGGACAAGAGCATAATGTTAAACTTACATCATCTAAAGGAATTGTATGAAAATGAAGTAATCGAATTTAGAAGGGATCTACATATGTATCCAGAATTAAGTTTAAAGGAATACAGGACTACCGAAAGGATAAAGGAAAAATTGACATCCCTAGGTATCGAGATAATCGACTTAGGGATGGAAACGGGAGTAGTAGGTTTATTAAAAGGAAAGGAAGAGGGCCCTACCATTGCACTGAGGGCAGATATTGATGCCCTCCCCATTCAGGAATTGAGGGATGTAGAGTATAAATCTAGGAATGACGGGGTAATGCATGCCTGTGGCCACGATTTTCATGCAGCTATCGTAATGGGCGCTGCCATGATCTTATCCAATATGAGGGATAGGATAGGAGGAAATATAATGTTTGTATTCCAGCCTGCCGAGGAGACCAATGAAGGTGCAAGATTGATGGTAGAAAATGGGCTGTTTACCGACATAAAGGCGGATTTGATATTTGGAGTACATAATAACCCTGAAATACCCTGGGGAAAGATCGCCATCAAGAAAGGTGGCTTGATGGCAGCTGTTGATACCATAAAGATAAGGGTAAGGGGTAAAGGAGGCCATGGGGCTATTCCCAACGCAACCAGGGACCCAATTGTAGCTGCGGCAGCTATGGTAATGGATTTACAGACCATAGTGAGTAGAAACATTAGCCCATTTGAACCTGCAGTTATCTCCATTGGGACTTTCAATTCTGGAACGGCTAATAATATCATTTCTGAAGTGGTAGAAATGACTGGTACTGTAAGGAGTTTTAGTGAAGAGACCAGAGAGATTCTTTCTAAGCGAATAAAGGAGGTATTAGAACATACGGCTAAGGCCTATAATGTAGATGTAGAACTGGATTATATAAATGAACTGCCAGCCATAATAAATAGCCAGGAGTTAACGGAACTAGCTTATAAGGCAGCCAAGGAGATAGTAGGAGAAGAAGGAATTATAGAGCCTATTCCATCCATGGGTGGGGAGGATTTTGCAGTCTTTACCGAAAAGATCCCCGGCTTTTATTTCTGGGTAGGGGTCGGTAATAAGGAAAAGGATATGGAATACGTTTGGCATAATCCAAGATTTGATGGAGATGAAAGAGCCATTATGATTGCAGCTACGGTTATGAGCAATATGGCCCTTAAGGGCATGGATTATATAAAGGGGAAATAAGGCTAGGAATTATCCTAAAGGAAGGTAAATCCTTTAGGATAATTTTTTATTCCCAATAATAAATTATGGTATAATATACTGGTAACCTTTTAGATTTTGTAGAAATAAATCGATAACTACAGAAGGGGAATTTATATGTCGAATGCAAGACGGACTGCTAAATTAGCGGCCATGATTGGAATTTTTACATTAATGAGCAAGTTTCTAGGTTTTTTGAGAGAAGTGTTTATTGCCTCAAAATATGGATCAGGCTATGAGACGGATACATATTTTGTAGCCATGACGGCTACCACCATTATAATGACTACAATAGGGGCATCATTAAATACCACCCTCATTCCCATATTTACAGAGATAGAGGAAAAATGGGGAAGAAGGGGAAAATTAAGATACTTAAATAACATATTGAACATAATAACCTTTATCACCATAATACTGGCCCTATTGGCCTTTGTACTGTCACCAGTAATAATCAGGATATTGGCTAAGGGTTTTGAAGGAGAACAGTTTGAGTTGGCGGTTAAATTAAATAGGATAGGCCTACCCATTATAATTTTTTTGGGTTTTACCTATGTTTTTTCTGGCTACCTACATAGCAGTGAAATATTTGGTCCCCATGCAATTATGGGCTTACCCTATAACTTTGTATTCCTATTCTATTTAATTTTTTTAGCAGATGGTTCTAATATAGAAGGGCTTATGCTGACCAGTGTTGTAGCTGCATCTACCCAATTTTTAATTCAAGTCCCGGCCATTAGGCATCAAGGCTATAGATATAGGCTGGATATCAATCTAAAGGATCCCTATTTAAAAAAGGCTTTAATTCTAGTTATACCCGTTATGCTGGGAACGGCAGTACAACAGGTAAATACCATAATCGATAGGACTTTAGCTTCCAGTTTAGTGGAAGGAAGTATTTCTGCCCTTACCTATGCTAGCCGCTTAAAGGATTTAATCATTTCCGTATTTGTAACAGCCATTACCACGGTGGTATTTCCTATGCTGGCTAAGTCCTTCTCCCAGCAGGATGGTAGGCAGGTTAAGAGGATATTAGAGCAGGGGATAAACCTAATACTCCTCATTACGGTGCCGGCTACTGTAGGGATAATAATATTAGCAGAACCCATTGTCAGGGTATTCTTCCAAAGGGGAGCTTTTGATTCTACTGCAACCGCCATGACCTCCCAAGCCTTCATATTTTATTCTTTAGGTTTGGTAGGAGCATCTTTAAGGCTGATGTTAAATAGGGTATTTTATGCCTTCCAAGATACTAAAACCCCCATGTTAAATGGGGTTTTGGCAGTAGGATTAAATGTGGTACTTAATTTAATTCTAATCCGTTTTATGGCCCATAGTGGTTTGGCATTAGCTACCAGCATATCGGCTACCTTTACTACCCTCTTATTGTTCTTGAGCCTAAGGAAGAAAATAGGGCCTATAGGCTTAAGGGGTTATTTGAAAAGCTTTCTAAAGACTTTAATTAGTTCATTAGTTATGGGTCTAGTAGTATACTTCCTCTATTTTGGGTTAACGGCCAAATTTGTAGATTCTAGAATAGGGGAACTAATGGTTTTACTGCTTTCAGTAATCCTAGGAGCCTTGGTGTATTTTATCCTATGTGCCATCTTAAGGGTGAAGGAGATTAAAATATTGGTTAAGGGGTTAATAAAAAAATAAGACAGTAGATAAACTCCTGTCTTATTTAATGTTAGATTTTAGACTTTCAGCATCCTTTTCCGACACCATAAAGGCGTTGGCCTCTTTGTTGTCGTAGCTTTTAACCTTTTTAATAGCATCTTCCTTGTCCATGGGTTCGGAAAACTCATCATCTACTACCACTACAAATTTTTCTCTTTCCCCCATAAAATATCACCCTTCTTCTTTTATATTATATAGTATGTCCATAGAAAAAAATAATATTCTATATAGTCCTT
>ERZ773359.3528-NODE-3528-length-17766-cov-7.334143_pt1 | contig 17766 bp, 17 predicted proteins | sample MGYA00374955_ERZ773359 | MGnify/ENA primary metagenome ERZ773359 (study PRJEB29098, sample SAMN04486028) | biogas fermenter metagenome | study: EMG produced TPA metagenomics assembly of the Biogas fermentation microbial communities from Germany - Plant 4 DNA1... | reverse complement strand
GTATACACCATACATGTTAATCTTATCATATATCAAAGAATTAGGGAAGTCAATAAAATTAATATAATATTATGTATAAAATTTGTGAAATATCTACAAAAAGCGCACAATTAAGCATATCATGAATTTCAATACTCATATCGGAATACAAACTAAAACTGAATTGTTAAAGCAATTAGAAAGGAAGAATATATGATTAGACAAAATAGATTCTATTAAATATAATATGTTGAAAAATTGAAATTAAGTGTCCAAACCATATGATTTATTTATACGTAAACGAAACTGGCAGATAACCTAATTGGTCATCTGCCAGAATCATTTTTATTTTTCTTATCTTATTTTACCTTAATGATCCTGAATGATATAGAAAGATTAATCTTTCATCTCATTTATCCTTTGCTCCAAAGCTGCCAGCTGGTTCTGAAGCTCCTTGGGAAGCTTAGGACCATAGTTATTGTAATGCTCTTTGATGGACTCAATTTCTTTGAGCCACTCTTCTTTATTAACAGTCAGGATACTCTGGAGAGCTTCTTTTGAAATATCAAGACCTGTGGTGTCGATATCATCGGCAGTAGGCATATAGCCGATAGGTGTCTTTACTGCTTTGCCTTCTCCTGATACTCTTTCACAAATCCACTTAAGGACGCGGCTGTTTTCGCCGTAACCTGGCCAAATGAACCTTCCTTGTTCGTCCTTGCGGAACCAGTTTACATAGAATATTCTCGGAAGTTTGCTCTGATCGGCTTTAGCTCCCATATCAATCCAATGCTGCAGATAATCACATACATGGTAGCCGATGAAGGGCAGCATTGCGAACGGATCACGACGAACCTGTCCGATTTTATCCGAAATAGCTGCAGCCGTAATCTCGGAACCCATAATAGATCCCATGAATACGCCGTGATTCCAGTCAAAACTTTCATGTACAAGCGGAATAGTACTGGGACGGCGGCCGCCTACCAGGATTGCTGAAATGGGAACGCCGTTCGGATCTTCCCACTCGGGAGCTATAACCGGGCACTGGCTTGCAGGAGCGGTAAAGCGCGCATTAGGATGAGCGGCTTTAGTGCCGGACTCAGGAGTCCAATCATTACCCTGCCAGTCAATTGCATGCTTGGGAGCGGGTTTTCCGATTCCTTCCCACCAAACGTCACCATCATCGGTTAAAGCGACATTTGTAAATATGGTATTCTTTTCAATACTGTGCATAGCATTGGGATTGGAATCCATTGATGTACCGGGAGCAACGCCGAAGAAGCCTGCCTCAGGATTAATAGCGTAAAGACGTCCATCTTCTCCGAATCTTAACCAGGCAATATCATCGCCTATGGTTTCAACCTTCCATCCCGGTATTGTGGGAACCAGCATAGCCAGGTTTGTTTTGCCGCATGCACTCGGGAATGCACCACAAATATAATTCACTTTACCTTCAGGATTTGTAATCTTCAATATAAGCATGTGCTCAGCCATCCAGCCTTCATCACGGGCCTGGACAGATGCTATACGAAGAGCGAAGCACTTCTTTCCAAGAAGAGCGTTTCCGCCATATCCGGAACCGTAGGACCAGATAGTTCTCTCTTCAGGGAAATGGCTGATATATTTTTGTTCCATGGGAGCGCAGGGCCAGGCAGCATCCTTCTGTCCCTCTTCAAGAGGAGCGCCGACAGAATGGAGACACGGTACGAAATCTCCATCATCGCCAAGTACTTCCAGGACTTCTTTGCCCATACGGGTCATAATACGCATATTGACTACAACATACGGGCTGTCAGTAATCTCGACACCAATTTTGGATGCCGGTGATCCTACCGGACCCATTGAGAAAGGTATAACATACATTGTGCGTCCCTTCATGCATCCGTTATACAAATCGGTCATTGTCTTTTTAAGCTCAACAGGATCGATCCAATTGTTTGTCGGACCTGCATCATCCTGGGATTTAGACGCGATAAAGGTTCTGTTTTCAACACGGGCAACATCCGAAGGATGGCTTCTGAAAAGATAGCTTCCTGGACGTTTCGGTAAAGGAGTAGCCATACCGGAATCTACCATTTCTTTCAGCAAACGATTGTTTTCTTCCTCCGAACCATCGCACCAATAAATTCGGTCAGGTTTACACAAATCGGCCATTTCTTTAACCCAAGCTTCAAGTTTCTTGTTCATTGTCATTCTCCCTTCCAGTTATGTCTTACATTATAAAAGCGTTCGCTTAAATAAATGTATAGCGAGGTCTGATTTTAAAAAAATCAGACCATTTTTTCGCGATTACTCCTATTATACAATAAGATGCCAAAATTTGAAATAGTAATAGTGATAGATTTCATATTTGAATTTTTTAAATGTATATAGAAACATACATAATATGCTTACAGCTAAAGAAATAAGCAATCTGACAAAGTATTGAAATCCAAATCTTAATTTGATGCATCCTCAAATGTGCAAGTCTAAAATTTAACAATTTCATATTTACTTGTCAAAATACACTTTTTTAGTTTCTAATCAAAATTCTGAGGAGAAAAACCGGACTTATTCATGCAAAAAACGGTAATTGGATATTTTTTTGAAGATTATTTCAGCCATATAAACTGAAATGACAAATGCTGATGCAAACAGCAAAACTTCGAGGAAAATATTATCGTTAATTCTGATGTACAAAGGCTTAAGTATGTAGTTTGCGGAGTTAAAGGATAAATGCATCAATATGCAGGGATAGAGTGAATTATACTTAAATTTTATAACAGCCAGCAAAATTCCAAGAAAAGTTGAATAACATATCCACAGAAGCTGACCATGCATAATACCAAACAACAAAGCCTGTATGAGCAGGGCGGCAATTTTGGGCATACCGCTTTGAAGACTTTTCAGGATAAGTCCTCTATAGAGAACTTCTTCCAGGACAGGCGCAAAAATTACGACCGCTAATATCTGCACAAACGTGATCTTATCCCCCAAAATGTTTAAGGCTTGCGCATATTCCTGTAGCCAATTAACAGGTAAAGGCAGGAAAGAAATAAGGTAGGAGAAAAAAACGTTTACTGTTACTCCAAGGATTAAAACAGGCCATACCTCAATGAAAGGAATCGGGTAAAGATCAAGCCTTTCTTTTACTGATGTTTTGGATATCAGAATTATGATCCGGAAAACAAAGAGGCAAATTACAGCGGCAATAATGTTAAAAAGCATTGCATTATCATAGAGGAAGGATTCTATTGTTTGCGGAAGCGATTTTGACAAATCCGGCCCATCTGTAGCCTTAAACCCTTCTTTTATGCCGAAATAAATACCTCCCGTGAATACAACAAGGAGAATTATGACAAAATATATAGTAAGGTAACCTATTGCTGCACCGGTACCTTTAAAAAACTTTTTCATAGTACCACCTGTTACTGTATTTATTTTTAATTTTATCATATTTTATGGAAAATTTAAATTAAAAAATATATATTTGGAAAAGGAGGAATATTATGTCGGCTAAAAAGCATAAGTACAACGAAAAAAGAAATCCTGACACCAATCAACAAACCGACAACAGGGGCGAACCGGTACCGGGAACAGGTCATGATACCAAAAGAGCACAACAAAAGAACGGCTGATGTATTAAGAACCGGCTATCTCAATAGTATTGAGATAGCTTTTTTAGATTCCGCATCTTCCGGCAGCATTGGCTGTAATGATAATCTCTGCTTATAGATTATCCCTGGGTATTCAACATTTTTAAACTATTTGAATATAGACCTTAAGTTTATGAAATAGAATCAATAAATTCATAAGAAAATATAAAAATTTCTTTTGAAAGTTATTGACAATCATATGAATATATTATATAATCATAGCATGGAAAAAATAATAGCAGCGGGGTGTTAGAATGATTATGCAAAAAAATTTTCCGGGCACACAAGTTCCGGTTTCAGATGTACCTTTGTTGCAGGGAATCTTCTCTGTAACCGGAGGGATTACCCTTTCCCAGGTATGTGAAATAACAGGCTTGGAAGCAGGAACTATTCATAACTGGATCAACAGGGGATATCTGAAACCGCCGACAGGCCGAAAATATTCAAAAAAACAGGTTGCCCGCATCATATTGATCAACATGCTGCGAGATACACTGGCGCTTGAGAAAATAGCCAAAGTGCTCAGTCATGCTAACGGGAACCTATTGGACGAATCAGACGACTTAATGGACGACAGTGATATATACAACTGCTTATGCGACATACTTATTCCGGCCGAAAAAAATGAAGTCATAGACATCAAAGAACTTTTCAGAAGAACAGAAGAATACTTGAAAGATTTTAAAGAACCCTTTCCAGGAGCGAGGGGGAGATTGGAATTAGTGCTTAAAATCATTATTTGTTCATGGGAGTCTGCTAATTTAAAAAAATATGCGGAGCAATTGACCGAAAACATCCAGGAATAGAAAGGAGGTAATTATGGACTGGTGGAATGAAATGACGGTACAGCAACAGGTTTTTGCTTATATTGCCATTCCTGCGACAATAGTTATGGTTTTCCAGTTCGTCCTCTCGCTGTTCGGATTTATTGGAGGAGGTGATGCCGATGGGTTAGACGGCGCGGAGGATTTTGCTGACGGCGATGTTGACATTACTGACTTTGATGACTTTGATGATGTATTTCCCGGAGACATACCCGGTGATGATCTCCAGGATATTGTTGAAAGCCACCTTGCTGATACTCCTCATGAACATGAACACAGCGACGGCACCAAGGCTGATTCGTTAAGGCTGTTCACGCTTAGAGGAATAATAGGATTCTTTGCGATCGGAGGTTGGACCGGTGTAGTTGCCCTCGAATGGGGAATACCGATACCTGGAGCCGTATTGCTTTCTCTCCTGGCAGGCTGGTTGGCACTTTATTTTGTTGCGTGGACAATAAGGCTGGTACTTCGCATGCAGCAAAGCGGAAATATTGTTCTGGAAAATGCAATAGGAGTCCAGGGAGAGGTGTACATACCCATACCACCGTTGAAAAGCGGCACAGGTAAAGTAAATGTTATTATTCAGGACAGATTAACCGAGGTTAATGCTGTCACAGATGCAGAACGGACCTTAAAGACAGGCGAAAAGATTACAGTGGTGGGCGTCGAATCTGAAGGAGTGCTGTTGGTGGCGCCGGCTGAATTACAGATGGATGAATCCCCTTAAGGGGTCATTATAAAATTAATTATTGGGAGGTCGAAACATGTTTACGTTTGAACCAAGCATTATTCTTATAACAGTTGCTGTAATTCTGGTTTTATCCTTGTTTATGTTTATTGTATCCAGATACCGCAGGTGTCCTTCCGACAAGATCATGGTAATATACGGTAAGGTAGGAACGGCTAAAGACGGGACAGCATTATCCGCTAAGTGTATCCATGGCGGCGCAGCCTTTATTTGGCCGATATTTCAGTCGTACGAATATCTGGATTTGACCCCAATATCCATAAGTGTGGATTTAAGGAATGCTTTAAGCCGGCAGAATATACGTATTGATGTACCGTCCATTTTTACTGTCGGTATATCAACAGAACCCGGTGTTATGCAAAATGCCGCTGAGCGGTTGCTGGGACTGAAACTGGCACAAATTCAGGAGCTGGCCAAGGACATAATTTTCGGTCAGTTACGTTTGGTAATTGCAACGATGGATATTGAAGAAATCAATACTGACCGTGATAAATTCCTGGAAGCTGTATCGAGAAATGTGGAAACCGAGCTTAAGAAAGTCGGTCTTCGCCTTATCAACGTAAATGTGACCGACATTACAGATGAGTCAGGCTACATAGTCGCTCTGGGTAAGGAAGCCGCTGCGAAGGCAATAAATGATGCTAAAAAATCCGTAGCCGAAAAGGAAAGAGACGGTTCAATAGGTGAGGCACACGCCAGACGCGATCAAAGAATACAGGTGGCCGCAGCCGATTCAGAGGCAATAAAAGGTGAAAATGAAGCCAAAGCGCAGATTGCTCAGTCCAACGCAACGCTTCGCGAGATGGAAGCCGAGGCATCAAGAAGAGCTACCGCCGCAGAAAAAATTGCGGTCGCCAGAGCATTGCAGGAAGCATATTCAGCTGAGCGTGAAGCAGAAATCGCGCGTGCTGCACGTGAAAAGGCAACATTGGAAGCCGATGAACTGGTTAAGGCTGAAATTCAGAAGAGAAAGATCGAACTTGAAGCCGAAGCCCAGGCTGAGAGGGCCAGAAGGATCGCAAAGGGTGAGGCAGATGCCACTTACCTGAAAATGGCCGCTGAAGCTCGTGGTATGCAGGAAATCCTGATGAAACAGGCGCAAGGTTATGCTGAACTGGTGAAGGCAACCGGCGGTGACCCGCTTAGCGCAACACGCATGATGCTGGCCGACAAGATGGAAGAGCTCATGAAAATTCAGGTTGAAGCAATCAAGGGTATCAAGATTGACAAAGTTACTGTATGGGACAGCATGGGCGGCAAGGACGGTTCTCCGGCAACTGCAAACTTCCTTTCGGGAATGCTTAAGTCCATACCTCCGATGAATGAGATGTTCAAAATGGCAGGAATGGATCTGCCCGAATACCTCGGCAAGGAAAGCAGGGATGAAACTCCCATAGTTGCCGAGACAGCAACAGCACAAACCGAATCAGCAGTTGAAGAAGTAGCTGCAGCAGGATAAGAACTGAGTGAAGGGCGGATCCATTCCGCCCTTTTTTTGTGCAACCTTCGTATTTGTCAAATACCATTCTGAAGTCTGCCAAACCTGTTTTTCTGAGCGCCAGCGAAGGATTTTGCCCACTCCCATGTCATTCTGAGTGTTAGCGAAGAATCTTGTTCCTCATGTCATTCTGAATGGAGCGGATCGGAAAGAAGAATCTATTGCGTTGACGTTTAAGATCCTTCGACTACACTAACGCTACACTCAGGATGACATAATATGCGGATCCAGGGTTCCAAATTAAGATAAGCCGGAAATCATGTCAGTTTTCTTAAATATACAATGACGGAACCACAGAAAATAAGCTATAATGTGTATATGTACTAAGGTAAACAAATTTAGGGGGCATGGTTAAACTGAAAAGGTACATAACCGGTCTTGTATTGATAGTATGCTTTGCATTGGTATTTACTGCCGCGGTATCCGGGCAGACCGAAATCAATTCCGATCCCCGACAAAGCCTTGAGGACATCTCCATGGAGGAGAAGGCTGTTTTGGAGGAGCTTTTTTTCCTTTCCCAGGAGATAGATGAAATGAACAGAAGGGTTGAGGAATTGTCGAAAGAATCGGAATCTATTGCGCGGGAAATATCATTAATGGAGACCGACATTTCTAAACGCCAGGAACAGTATGATTTGCAGCTGGGCGTTCTGGAAAAGGTGCTTGTATCCTATCAGAAAAAAGGGATGACCTCATATCTTGAGACTTTGTTATCGTCAGAAAATCTTACGGACTTTATAAAAAGGCTTAACATCATACAGGAGCTTTCCCGAAATACCGGGGAAATGCTAAATTCAATGGAAGAAGAAAAAAATAAATTAATTTCCCAGCGGGAAACCCTTATATCCAATAAAGCCCTTTTGGAGACCAAAAAGGCGGAGCTGGAGAATGCGATCATTGAGAAACAGAAGCTGAAACTGGAACAAGAGGATTATCTCGATTCTCTTACCGAAAAGAAAGAACATTACCGTTCCCAGTTAAACAAGCTGGATCAGGCATGGAGTGAAGTCAAGGCATTGTTCTCAAATATTTCGGCTGAATTTTCCAGGGCATTCGGCGAGTCTGACCTTTCCGCAGATGACTTTAATCTGCAAATGGAGTTTCTGACTGTAAAAGGCTTTATTACTGAAGCAAGATTCAATGATGTAATTAAAAAGGATAAGAAACTTCCTGAAATGATTTTTGATATGGATCCCGGGATGATACAACTGGAAGTTCCGGAGAAACATTTGCTGTTAAGCGGAAATATCGTTGTTGAAAACGGAAGCATATTAAAAATTGAAATAACAGACGGGACTTTTTATGGCATGAAATTGGAAAAGGCATCAATAGACGAGTTGTTCAGGGATGGGCATTTCTTCATAGATTTAAGCGGATTGATAGGCAATATTACTATTAAATCCGTAGAATTGAAGGATGGATATATCGAGTTCAGACTGAATCCTTTCTTCTAGAAACCAGTGGAGGAAATCAGCATGATTGAAGTAAAAGGGGTATCTTTAAGGTATCGGGACGGAACATTGGCATTGAATAATATTAATCTGACCATTGGCTATAATGAGCTTGTTTACATTACCGGACCCAGCGGTTCAGGTAAAACCAGCCTGCTGAAGCTTATTATGGGGATGGAATACCCCACCTCAGGCACGGTGAAAGTAATGGGACAGGAAATATCCGAAGAGAAGTCCGAGGAATTAAGAAACCTACGAAAAAGGATCGGGCCGGTTTTCCAGGAACTGAAGCTTGTACCTGGAAGAAGCGCAATGGAAAATGTAATGATGGGGATTAGATTTCTTGATTTTTCAAGGCAGGAAATCAGGAGTAATGCGGCCGTTGCGCTTGAAAAGGTGGGCCTGTCCCATAAAGCTGATTCCATGGTGGAAAATCTGTCCTGGGGCGAAGCCCAGAGAGTGTCCATTGCAAGGGCTATCGCCAGGAAACCAAGACTAATATTGGCTGACGAGCCTACGGGAAATCTGGATCATGACAATGCAGTTAATATACTCAATATTTTAGCGTCATTTAAGCAGAAAGACACATCGGTCATTATTGCGACCCATGCCACTCATTTAATCGAAAATCAAAAGAATATCACCATCATACGGATGAATCAGGGCAATATTTCTGTTGAAAAGCGGGGTGGCGAGGAATGAAGAACTTCATCTCAAATTTAGGGTATTTTTTTAAGGAAGCCGGAAGGATTATATTTTCAAACAAACTCTCGAATATTTTTACATTTTCAGGTACGGTCCTGATTCTGCTGATATTGGCATCGGTGGTGGCAGGCTGGAGTGTTTCATCCCGCCTGGTGGGGATGCTGGAAGAAGAGGCCGAAATCAGCGCTTTTTTCGATGAAGATTTGGACGAAAAAGAGGCAATTGCCCTGGCCGAAAGCTTAAGTAAACTGGATGGGGTCAGGAATGCCCGGGTTGTTGATGAATCGGAAGCCTACGAAAGAATGCAGGAGATCCTTGCAGATGATGCTGGTATATTGGAGCTTTTTGATGACAATCCCTTTAAAGCGTACATAGAGATCAGGATCGATCCGGACCGGACAGAATCGATAATCGAAACTGTCAGAGAGTTTAAAGAAATAGAATATGTCAGGGACAACAAAAGCGTATTAAAGAGCATAAACGATATAATAAAAGGCATAAAGACGGTCGGTACACTGATTATATTTGCCGTAGGCATAACGACCGTTATAATCATTTCACATATGATCCGTCAGGGAATATACAATAACAGGGATCAAATCCAAACACTGCGTCTTTTGGGAGCATCCCGCGTGTTTATCGGCTTTCCCTTCGTATGTGTAGGCCTTTTTATGACTGTTGCGGCAGGGATACTGGCATCATTCGTCATGGCAGTATTGATTCACAAAGGGTATCAAATCATGGGCGGCTCGATACCATTCATTCCTCTTCCTCCTATGGCTGAGTTGTTGCTGGTGGTTATCCTTGTCATTATGGGAGTAAGTATAATCCTTGGAACTGTCGGCAGCCTTTTTGGTCTGTCTTCTATAAAAGATCAATAGTTATACGGTGGTTAACTTAATTAAAAAAATGAATAACGGTGCAATCGACCAGTTTTTCATTCTGAGCATGCTTTATCGGCCAACATTCAGAAGTTTTTATTGACAGAATCATGTTTATATGTATAAAATGGAATAGTAATTTATTACGATAACGCGCTAAAGCGATAAAGCGATGAAGTGAGGCCTTGACCAATGAAACGATGGAATATTTATACTCCGGAAGGTGTTCAGGATATACTGTTTGAATCTTGCAGACAGAAAAGGCTATTGGAGAGCAGGATAAGAGAAGCCTTCAGGCTTAACGGATACAAGGAAATAGAAACCCCGACCATAGAATATTACGATACGTTTGGGGGAGAAAGAGGCTTAATTAAACAGGAAAGCATGTATAAATTCTGTGACGCCAAAGGCCGCCTGCTGGTGTTAAGGCCTGACCTTACAGTACCTGTCGCCCGGGTGGCGGCTACCAAGCTTAAGGATGAACCCATTCCCATAAAATGTTTCTACATAGGCAACGCCTTCAGCTTCGATGAACTGGGAGGAGGAAGGCAAAATGAATTTACCCAGGCAGGCTGCGAGCTTTTAGGCATTAATTCCGCCGAAGCCGATGCCGAAGTGGTGGCAATGGCGATTGAAGCCGTTAAGGCGGCAGGAATCGATGAATTCCAGATAGATATAGGCCAGGTGGGTTTCTTTAAAGGACTTATGGAAGAATCCGGACTTTCAGAAGACGAAATAGAAGAAGTCAGGGCGCTTATTGACCAGAAAAACCTTGTGGGTGTGGAGCAGGTCATGGACAGGCACAAGGTTAGAGAACCGTTAAAGAGACTGATCCTGGACCTTCCCAAGCTTTTCGGAGCAAGGGATATTTTACAGAAGATAAACCCGGAGGATATTGGAAAAGAAGCGACCAGGGCAATAGAAAATATTAAGGAAGTTCTTGAAATTCTTGATGACAGAAATCTTGCCCAAAATGTGTCATTGGATTTGGGCATGGTGCAGAGCCTGAACTATTATACCGGGATTGTTTTCAGAGGCTATACTTACGGAGTGGGCTTCCCCATTCTCAGCGGAGGCCGCTATGACAAGCTTCTGGCGAAATTCGGAAGAGAATGTGAAGCAACAGGGTTTTCCCTTGGGATCAATATGGTAATGATGGCTTTGGAAAGGCAGAAAAAGTTGAGCAAACAGGAACCCGAGGGAGTTTTTATAACCTATGAAAAAAATGCAAGAAAGACAGCCAGTGATTATTGCAGGCAATTGATCCGGAATAATTGCATAGCTGAGCTGGATCTTATGCAAATGGGGATGGAAGAAAGCAAAAAACACGCTAAATCGCGGGGATTCCGAAAACTCGTATGTATAAAAAATGACGGCTCAAGAGAGGAGATAATGCTATGAGATATATTACTTTCGCTTTATCGAAGGGGCGGCTGACAGATCTTAGCATAAAACTTCTTGAGGGAGCCGGAATTGATTGCACCGAGTTGAAAGGGAACACGAGAAAACTTATCCTTTCAGATGAGAAGAATAAAATCCGATTTTTCCTGGCAAAGCCTGCCGATGTCCCCGTATATGTCGAGTACGGCGCGGCCGATATCGGTATTGTGGGAAAAGATACGCTGCTTGAAGAAGGCAGGGATTTATACGAGGTTCTGGATCTCGGGTTCGCCAAATGCAGGATGTGTGTTGCAGGTCCGAAAGAGCTGGAAGGAAAGATGGACTCTGTTTCAATTACCCGGGTCGCCACAAAATATCCTGAAGTGGCAAGATCATATTTTCGACATAAAAGGCGTGAATCCGTAGAGATAATAAAGCTGAGCGGTTCAGTAGAACTTGCGCCGCTGGTGGGGCTTTCGGAAGTTATTGTGGATCTGGTTGAAACAGGGCGTACATTAAAGGAAAACGGTCTTGTGGTTTTGGATACGATTTATGAAATCAGTGCAAGGATGGTTGTAAACCGCGTCAGCATGAAGATGGAAAACCGGCGCATTGCCAAAATCATCGAGGATATAAGAAAACAGCTATAATATTTTTTCAGGGGTAACCATTATGAAAATTTATGAATATAAAAAGGACAGTTTAAAACCATTACTTGATGCTTTAAGCAAGCGGAGTCCAGAAGGACAGGCCGAAGTGGAACGGGCCGTCGCCGAAATTATCAAAAACGTAAAAGAACGCAAGGATGAGGCTCTTATTGAATACAGCAGAAAATTTGACGGTGCAGTTCTTACCCCGGAAACCATAGAAGTTCCGAAAAAAGAACTGGACAGCGCTTTGGACTTAATCAGCCCGGATTTATTAAGGGTCACCGAAAAAGCGGCTGCGAATATACGGGCTTATCACGAAAAACAGTTGGAGAATTCGTGGTTTACCGCCGGCGATAACGGAATATTTTTAGGACAAAAGATTACACCTCTTTCCAGGGTTGGCGTGTATGCGCCTGCAGGAAGCGCTCCGTTGCCGTCAACGGTATTGATGGACGTAATCCCGGCTAAGGTGGCAGGAGTGGATGAGATTATCCTTTGTTCGCCGCCGGGCAATAACGGGAAGGTTGATCCGTTGATCCTGGCTTGCGCGAAGCTTGCCGGAGTTGACAGGGTATTTATGGCGGGAGGAGCTCAGGCTATTGCTGCCATGGCCTACGGGACCCAGACTGTTCCCAAAGTGGATAAAATAGTAGGACCGGGCAATATCTATGTAGCTACGGCCAAGAAGATGGTTTTCGGCAGCTGTGGCATAGATATGATAGCCGGACCGAGCGAAATATTGATTATAGCCGATGAAACCGCAAATCCTGCTTTTGTCGCGGCTGATCTGCTTTCACAGGCTGAACATGACAAGCTGGCATCGTCAATACTGTTAACAACATCAAAGGAACTGGCCGAAAATGTTTTAAAGGAACTTGAAACCCAGATGTCACGCTTAACAAGGAAAGAAATAGCCTTGGAATCAATTGAAAATTACGGTGCCGTCATTGTGACCGATACCATCAATGAGGCTGTGGATATAAGCAATAAAATAGCTCCCGAGCACCTGGAAGTATGCACAAAAAATCCTTTTGAACTTTTGCCTTTTATTAAGAATGCCGGTGCCATATTCCTGGGTAGTTTCTCTCCGGAACCTCTCGGAGATTATTTTGCGGGGCCTAACCACACCTTGCCCACATCGGGCACGGCCAGGTTTTTCTCTCCCCTGGGAGTGTATGATTTTGTTAAACGTCAAAGTGTGATTTCATACAGTCAGGACGCATTTAAGGCTGTAGCTTCCGATGTGGCTGCCTTCGCGCATGCCGAAGGGTTGACGGCCCACGCCGAGGCAATCCTGATCAGGCAAGGAGACGGCTTTTCTGTCTGACCGTCCCCTTGTTCCCCCCATGACCTGTTAAGAAACGGAGGTTTAAAATGAGTCGCTTTTTAAGTCGCAATACAAGGGAGCTTATCCCATATGTGCCGGGAGAACAGCCGAAAGATAAAGTGTTCGTTAAACTCAATACCAACGAAAACCCGTATCCTCCTTCACCTTTGGTTATGGAAAGAATAAGGAATTTTGACTTAAGAGACTTGCGGCTTTATCCCAACAGTGAGGGAGCCATAGTGAAACAGGCAGTTTCAAAGTATTATGGCATATCGGCTGACGAGGTTTTTGTGGGAAACGGTTCCGATGAAATATTGGCGTTTATTTTTAAAGCCTTTTTTGATGATACTGAGAAAATAGGATTCCCCGATATAACCTACAGCTTTTACCCGGTATATTGTTCCCTTTTTAATATTCCGTATATAAAGGTGCCCGTAAGGGATGACTTTTCCATTGATTTATCGCAATACCCGGAGGACCTGAAGGGTATTATTTTTGCTAACCCCAATGCGCCGACCGGCATTTATATCACGCCTTCCAGGATAGAAGAACTGCTGAAGAGCCGGCCTGATACCCTTGTTATTGTTGACGAGGCGTATATTGATTTCGGGGGAGAATCCTGCGTGGAGCTGATTTCCAGGCATGATAACCTTATTATCGTCCAAACCCTCTCTAAATCAAGATCACTGGCAGGAATGAGAGTGGGTTTCGCCATGGGATGCAAGGAATTGATGGACGGACTTGTAAGGGTCAAGGATTCGTTCAACTCATATCCATTGGACAAAATAGCCCAGATAGCTGCTGAAGCCGCATTCCTTGACACAGGATATTTCAATGAAACAAGACAGAAGATCATTAATACCCGTCAGTGGACACGGGAGAAGCTTAAGAGCCTGGGTATCCAGGTGACGGATTCCAAGGCGAATTTTCTTTTTGTTAAAATTCCGGAAGTTTCCGGAGCTGAGGCTTTATCGAAATTAAGACAGGAAGGCGTACTGGTCAGGCATTTTAACAGTCCGAGGATATGCGACTGGCTGCGCATCACAATAGGAACCCAGGAAGAGATGGAAATACTTGTGGAAAAAATAAAGAAGGTAATGGCAGGCTGATTTTGGCAATGATATAATGAGTCTGAGATAACAACAGAAACTGTACAAACCACTGAAAAGGTGGGCAGGTAATACCGTTCTTCAGCGGTAAAACCTCTTGAAAATTTAAATGATTCAGGACCTGGCAAGTCCATGGAGGGTATTATTGTGAGATACGCTGAACTGGCAAGAAAAACAAAAGAAACTGAAATTTCTCTTAAACTTAACCTGGACGGAAAAGGAGAAAATGACATTTCAACAGGAATAGGCTTCCTGGACCACATGTTGTGCCTTTTTTCAGGCCATGGGCGTTTTGATCTTGCACTTAAGTGCAAGGGAGACTTAAATGTGGACAGTCATCATACGGTGGAAGATATCGGGATAGTTCTTGGAAAATCAATTTCCGATGCCCTGGGAAAGAGGGAGTCCATTAAAAGATTCGGTACAAGTATTGTTCCCATGGACGAATCCCTGGCTTTGGTCAGCGTTGACCTCTCCAACCGGCCGTTTCTGTATTTTGAAGTACCTTTTTCATCCGATAAGGTGGGGGAAATGGAAACCGAAATGTTCGAGGAATTTTTCAGGGCATTGGCGGTTAACGGCGGTATGACGCTGCATGTTAAGCTGATACATGGGAAAAATAACCACCATATGATAGAGGCTGTATTCAAAGCCTTTGCAAGGGCATTGAAAGAGGCGGTCACCATAGATTCTGCGATTCTGGGGGTACCTTCTACCAAGGGATTATTATAAGGTGAAGATTCTTCACTACGCTCAGAATGACAAGAGGGAGCTCAGAATGATATAAAAGAGCTCAGAATGACATGAAGGAGCCCGGATTGACATAAGAGGCCTGGAATGGCAAAAGACAAAGATAATCACTTTCAGAAGGACTTAATAACCTGTACATACTTAATCATTATATAAATTTACGGAGGATACATTTATGCTCATCAAAGATACCAATTTTATTGACTTACCTGTTTTCATCAAGGGAAAAGTCAGGGACGTTTACAAAGTAGGAGAAGACAAGCTGTTAATGATCGCGACCGATCGCATTTCCGCTTTCGATGTTGTGTTTGATGATCTGATCCCTGATAAGGGTCGCGTACTCAACGGTATTTCCGAGTTTTGGTTTGATTTCTGCAAAGATATAATCGGGAACCATTTGATTACCACCGATGTTAACGAATATCCCATGGGATTGACAAAGTTCAGGGAGGAATTGCATGGGCGTTCCATGTTGGTGAAAAAGGTGGAGATGATTGAGGTCGAATGTATAGTCCGGGGATACCTTGAAGGGTCCGGCCTGAAAGACTACAAAGCCACGGGAAAAATCAGCGGCATCAAGCTGCCGGAGGGTTTAAAACAGGCCGATAAGCTGCCTGAACCGATTTTTACGCCTTCCACCAAGGCTAAGGAAGGTCATGACATGAATGTAAGCTTTGAATATATAAAAGATCAGATAGGCGAAAAGCTGGCCTCAGCTATTAAAGAGAAATCCATAAGCCTTTATAAAAAAGCGGAAGAATACGCTTTAAGCAAAGGAATAATCCTGGCTGACACAAAGTTTGAGTTTGGCATACTGGACGGTCAGTTGGTTATAGCCGATGAAATGTTCACGCCCGACTCGTCAAGGTTCTGGGAATTGTCAGATTATGAACCCGGCAGGCCCCAGAAGAGTTTTGACAAGCAATACCTGCGTGAATATCTTGAATCCCTGGACTGGGACAAGACTCCGCCCGCTCCCAGGCTTCCAAAAGAAGTCATTGAGAAAACCAGGGCAAAATATATTGAAGCATACGAGAGACTCACAGGAAAGAAGTTTATTCCATGATTGCGATAATCGACTATGACGCGGGTAATCTGAAGAATGTGAAAAACGCCTTTAAAAAACTGGGAGCAGAAGCTGTGATAACATGCGATGAAGAGACTATCCTTCAAAGCGAGGCGGTCATCTTACCGGGAGTGGGAGCATTCGCCGAATGCATGGAGAGCCTTGTGAAAAAGGGTATGGACAGGGTTATAAAAACATGCATTGATTCGGGTAAACCCTTTCTGGGGATATGTCTTGGCTATCAGTTGCTGTTCGAATGCAGTGAAGAAGACCCTAAGGGACTTGCCAAAGGCTTGGGTATTTTTAAAGGAAAAGTAAAAAGATTTCCCGATGATACAGGCTTAAAAATTCCGCATATGGGATGGAATGATCTTAGTTTTCCCAAGTATTGCCCTTTGTTTGACGATCTTCCCAGGCAGCTGTTTGCCGGATCGCAATCCGATTCCGGTTTAGAGAATAACGCAAAAAGTGATGAATCATATGTGTACTTTGTCCATTCATATTATGTGGAAGCGGAGGACAGAAGCGTTGTAGCTGCAATATCCCGGTACGGTATTCCCTTTGACGCCGCCGTATCGAAAGATAATGTCTATGGCACACAGTTTCATCCCGAAAAGAGCGGAATGGTAGGGATGGCTATATTAAATAATTTTTTGAAGGTGGTGCGTAAGGTATGACGATTTATCCGGCTATTGATATACGAGGCGGCAAATGCGTACGTTTGAAACAGGGAAGATATGATGATATAACGATTTTCTCGGATGACCCGGTGAAAATGGCTCTGCAATTTCAGAATGCAGGAGCCAAATATCTTCATGTAGTCGATTTGGACGCCGCCAGAGGAGACAGTGATAACCGTGAAATAATAAAGGCTATTGCCAAAGAACTTGGTATCCCGGTTCAGGTGGGCGGGGGAATAAGGACCATGGCTGATATTGAGGAAGTGTTAGGATTTGGTGTGTCCCGGGTCATTATAGGTACTTCGGCCGTAAAAGACCCTGAAATGGTCAAAGAGGCCGTTGAAAAATTCGGAAACAGGATTGCCGTAGGTATAGATGCCAGAAACAGCTTTGTGGCTATTGAAGGCTGGGAAAAAACAAGCCAGCTTAAGGCTGTGGAGCATGCCAAAAATATGGAGGCTTTGGGAGTACAGACAATAGTATATACTGACATAGCCACCGACGGCATGTTGGCGGGGCCCAATATACTGGCAATGTCGGAAATGGTCAGGAAGGTCAGAATAGATGTGATTGCGTCAGGCGGAGTGGCTTCTTTAAAAGATATCAGACGTTTAAAAGAAGTCGGGGTAGCAGGAGTAATTGTAGGTAAGGCTATCTACACCGGTGATGTGGATTTGAGAAAAGCATTAGAGATTGTATAAAATTATATAAATATATTTTCCGGCGAAATTACCCGAAAAGAGGAGAGAATTATGCTTACAAAACGAATAATTCCCTGTCTTGATGTCCATAGAGGCAGAGTGGTGAAAGGTGTGCAATTTGTGAATCTCGTAGACGCAGGAGATCCTGTGGAATGTGCCAGGGCATACGATAAGGCCGGAGCAGACGAAATTACTTTTCTTGATATTACCGCCTCATCAGAATCACGGGATATTATGATTGATGTGGTAGCAAGGGTGGCCCAGGAAGTTTTCATTCCTTTTACGGTAGGAGGTGGAGTGAGAACAGTCGAAGATTTTAGGAAAATATTGCTGGCCGGGGCCGATAAAATAGGCGTTAATTCGGCGGCATTAAAAAGGCCGG
>ERZ773359.3527-NODE-3527-length-17768-cov-5.212838_pt1 | contig 17768 bp, 13 predicted proteins | sample MGYA00374955_ERZ773359 | MGnify/ENA primary metagenome ERZ773359 (study PRJEB29098, sample SAMN04486028) | biogas fermenter metagenome | study: EMG produced TPA metagenomics assembly of the Biogas fermentation microbial communities from Germany - Plant 4 DNA1... | reverse complement strand
TGGCAGGTGCCGGTTTAGGCGAAGCCGGCTCACTCTGCGCGCTCTCCCCGCTTCCGGACACAGTTCCAGCACCAGTCCCCGCAGGGTATTCCTCCGGCATGCCTTTATCCTGCCCGGCAGGAAGCGGCGTATCGAGGCTGGCTTGCTCCCGGCCGCCATATAGAAGGCGCAGCATTCGAATAAAGGCCACTTCCATGGCAAACTGTGGATTATGGGTATGGCGCAGTTCACCGCTGACCTGGTGGAGCAGCGCCACCAGATCTAAAAGCACCGCGAAGGGGAAACGGTCCCGGTATTGCTCCAGGATCTCATTGAAGCCGTAGAAAGCCTCTTCCAGGCGGGACGATTCGCCGCTGCCGCGTAAAAGCAAGCGGCTGAAGAAAAAAGTAAGATCCCTGATCAGCAGGTGCAGATCTCTGCCGCTGTAAATGACCTGTTGCAAAATATTGATCCCTTCCGCCAAATCTGCCTTAGCCAGCGCTTCGATGAGCGCCTGGATCGTATCCACCCGGGTCACACCGGTAACCATGCGCACATGCTCCGCGGTGACGACCTCTTCACCGTAAGCCTGGCACTGTTCCAACAGCCCGAGGGCATCGCGCATTGATCCTTCCGCCAGGCGAGAGATCAGGCGCAAGGCTTCTTCCTCCACCTGCCATTGTTCCAACTCCACAGTCTGCTGCAGGGACGACATGATCTGATCCACGCGCAGCAGGTGAAAATCAAAGCGCTGGCAACGGGAAATGATCGTGGCGGGAAGATTAGCAGGATCGGTAGTGGCCAGAATAAAAATAACTCCCGGAGGGGGTTCCTCCAGGGTTTTTAAAAAGGCATTGCACGCCTCTTTGGTCAGCATATGGGCTTCGTCAATGATGAAGACCTTGAACCTGCTGTCACTGCCGGCATAGCGGGTCCGCTCGCGCAGCTCTCGAATCTCATCGATCCCCCGGTTGGAGGCGGCATCCATTTCGACTACATCCAGAGAGACACCGGCAGCAATATTGATGCATGAAGGGCATTCGCCACATGGTTCCGGTGCGGGAAAGTTTTTGCAGTTAACGGCGCGGGCAAAAATCTTGGCGGTGGTGGTCTTCCCTGTCCCCCGCGGCCCGCAGAACAAGTAAGCATGCGCCAGTTGGCCCCTGGCCAGGGCATGGCTCAAAGTCCGCACCACATGCTCCTGACCGGTCATACTCGAAAAAAGAAGGGGGCGCCGGCGGCGGTATAGGCTCAGGTAAGCCATCGGATACACCTCAACTGTTCCCGCTTCGATTGATCCGCTTAAAAATTAATAAAGGCCGTGCACCTGTCTTTGGCTTCCGCCCCCGGGCGCCTGTCCGGTAGTTGGCTCCAGCCCGGCACCCCCATGGCACCCGCAAAATCCCATTTACCGCTGCTTCCTTCCGGACCTGACGGGGTTCATGAGCTTGCGCCGCACGGGACCAGGCCTTCGTCACCACTTGCCGGGTGCTGTCCCCGAAAGCCGCGAAGCCGGGGACAGGAATTCAACCCCGCTTTAGCGGATTGCGGGTACAGGGCACCGCTACCTCCCCATCTAGCACGGCCAATTCATAAAAATGGCGGAGAGAGAGGGATTCGAACCCTCGAGACAGGGTTTTGCCCCGTCTACTCGCTTTCCAGGCGAGCGCCTTCGACCAACTCAGCCATCTCTCCACGCTGTTTCGCCTTATCTCCGGCATCAGTATTATACACTGTCTTCCGGCTAAATTCAAGGCGGCGCGATCATTCAATCTTACCGCGGGGGGGTTCCAGGCCGGCGTTGACTGGCCATGAATTTTTCCACTGTGCGCCGGTCGTTGTAAGGGATCATCTCCGTGCCGACCAGTTGATATTCCTCGGCCCCCTTGCCGGCCAGCAACACCAGGTCGCCGTCCCTGGCCTGTGAAAGGGCGTAGTGGACCGCCTCAGCCCGATCGGCAATTTCTACCGGGTTGCTGCGCATGCCCTCTCTGATTTGCCCGATGATATCTTCCACCCTTTCGCTGGCCGGATTGTCGGCGGTGAGCACGACCAGATCGCTCAGCTCTTCGGCAATCCTCCCCATCAGCGGCCTTTTCCCCCGATCACGTTCACCGGGACAGCCAAAAACCGTGATCAGCCGCCGGGGCGCCCTCTTGCGCAGCAGCAGCAACACCTGCCTTAAGCTGTCCGGAGTATGTGCATAATCAATAATCACAGTGATAGCAGGAGTATCAATGCTGATCTCTTCAAGCCGGCCCGGTACCGCCTCCAACCCGTTCAAACCCTCTCGCACCGCCTCCGCCGGCAGCTTTTCCTTCCAGGCCACCGCTGCCGCGGCAAGGGCATTATAGACATTGAAGATACCGGGCAGTTGCAGGCTGATCTGAAGGGGCCGGTGCCAACCGAGCAAATTAAAGCTGCATCTTCCCTTTTGATCCGCCGAAACATCGGAGGCACGCACGGGCGCAAAGGGCGAACGGATGGCGTACGGCACCTTCAGCCGCTCCGCTCCCGCAAGGGCAACAAGACGCCGGTACGATGGATCATCGGCGTTGAGAATGATTCCAGAGCCGGCCTCTTTTTTAAGCAGCCCGATCAGCAAGGCTTTTGCTTTAAAATAGTCCTGCATCGTTCCGTGATAATCAAGGTGGTCCCTGGTAATGTTCGTAAAGACTGCGCTGTTAAAGGAGCAGTGCGCCACTCTCCGCTGGATGAGCGCATGGGAGGAAACCTCCATGGCCACTACCCCGGCACCCTTTTCCTTTAACATGGCCAGACACTGCTGAAGCTCCAGGGATGGAGGGGTGGTATGATCAAGCTGGAGTACCCAGTTATTGAACCGGGCGCCGTTGCTGCCGACAACTGCTGCCGGCAGCCCTGCAGCCTGGAAAATGCTCTGCAGATAGTAGGTGGTGGTTGTTTTCCCGTTCGTCCCGGTCACACCAATTAGATTTATCTTTTCTGCCGGAAAGCCATAAAAGCGTGCCGCCGCCAGGGCCAGGGCTTCCCGCGTGTCCTCAACAACAATTACCGGTATGCCAGAGGCGCCAATGGGCAGTGCTCTCTCCGCCACAATCGCTACAGCCCCGGCGGCCGCGGCTTCGCGGGCGTAGCTATGCCCGTCCACCTTGCGGCCGGGCAGACAAAAATAAAGAGAACCGGGTCTCACCCTTGCTGAATGACAGGCAAGTTCCCGGATCTGAATTTTCTCGAGAACCCTCCTGCTCCCCGTGCGCACCAGTGGCGCCAGCAGCTCCCAGGCGCTGTATGCACTTTTTGCCGCCCCATTTAATCGTTTTTCCGGGCCGGCGCTGTAAAGGGCGTCCAGAGTTTTCATTTTATTGGCCTCTGTATAGATAATTAATCCAGGTAATCCAGAGGATTTACCTTATCGCCATCGCAATACAGTTCAAAATGAAGATGCGGTCCCGTGGTATTGCCGGTCAATCCGACGTATCCCAGCTCCTCACCCTGCGATACTGATTGCCCCGCTTCCACGGCCACAGCGCTGGCATGACCGTATCGAGAGCGGTAACCGTAACCATGATCCACCTCAACCATGATCCCGTAAGCACCGCGCCAGCCGGCGTGAGTAACGGTTCCGGCGGCAACGGCATAAAAAGGAGTCCCCACCGGAGCACCGATATCGATCCCGTAGTGAAATCCGTCACTGCGCGGCCCATATCCCGAATTAAGAGTGCCCTGCATCGGCCAGCAAAAATCCGGATGCCTGTTGTTCCGGGAAAGCCGGCCCCCGGGGACGATGACCCGCTCCCCGCGGCTTGGTTCTTGATCTGGGCGGAATGAATTGGCGCTGATGATCACCTCTTCTTCCACCCCATATAGTTCCGCAATGGCGGCGATGGTTTCCCCTTCGGAGACTTCGTGTACCGCACCGACTAAGGTAAGCACTTCAATGACATCGCCGGCAATGATGTGATCTGGATTGGCAATCCTGTTTAGCACCACCAGGGTCTCCACATCGGTGCCGTAGCGCAATGCGATCTCGGAAAGGCTTTCCCCCGGTTGGATGCGGTATTCCCACAGCCTGGGTTTATCCGCATCTACGGCACTGCTGTATTCATGTAGCTGCTTATAGTATAAAGGAACCTCTTCCGGCGCATCCTTATTATCCTCTTTTGCGGCTGCAGCCCCGCTGCAGCCCAACAATCCCGCAATCAACGTTACCGCTATCGCAACTGTCTTGATGCATCTGAACATAGCGGTCACTCCTTTGGCAAGAAGTTTTCACATATTTTGCGGTACTGGAGGATAAATTATACATTTTCGGAAAGGTTTAAAATCTGAAGGAACGAAATCGCCCCGGGGACAAGTCCTTTCAATCACCCTGACCGTTGCCTGATGCCTATGAAAACCTCCGAAAACCTCGCTGGATCAGAGGTTGTGCATATTGCTTAAGAAATCTTCGTTGTTTTTCGTCTGCTTCAATTTGTCCAGCAGCACCTCCAAAAATTCGGCATTTGAGGTTGAGCCCATCGCCCGCCGCAGCGCCCACATGAGCTCGAGCTTATTTTCATCCAGTAGCAACTCTTCACGGCGGGTCCCCGAGCGGGAAATGTCAATGGCCGGGAAAATCCTCCTTTCGGCCAATTTGCGATCCAGGTGAAGTTCCATATTTCCTGTCCCTTTAAATTCTTCGTAAACAACATCGTCCATCCTGCTACCCGTATCGATCAGGGCAGTGGCGATCACCGTCAGGCTTCCACCGCCGTCAATATTGCGCGCCGCACCAAAAAACCGTTTCGGCTTGTAAAAAGCGGCCGGGTCAATGCCCCCTGAAAGGGTGCGCCCGCTGGGGGGTATTACCAGGTTATACGCCCTGGTCAGCCTGGTAATGCTATCCAGCAGGATCGCCACATCGCGTCCCTGTTCTACCAGGCGGTAGGCGCGCTCCAAGACCAGCTCTGAAATGCGAATATGATTTTCCGGCTTCTGGTCAAAAGTTGAACTGACCACGGTAGCATTGACACTGCGCTCCATATCGGTAACCTCTTCCGGGCGCTCATCGATCAGCAAGATGATCAGCTCAACTTCGGGATGATTGGTCGAGATGCTGTTGGCAATCTGCTTGAGCAGCATCGTTTTACCGGCCTTGGGAGGCGATACGATTAAACCCCTCTGCCCCTTGCCGATCGGGATCAGCAAATCAATGATCCGGGTGGACAGGATATGCGGCTCCGTCTCCATGCGCAGCATCTCGCGCGGGTGAATCGGGACGAGGGAAGTAAAATTCGTGCGGCGGAAAAATTTTTCCGGATCCTCTCCATTAATCTGCTCAACCTGCAGCAGGGCATAGTAGCGTTCATTCTCTTTGGGAGGACGGATCCGCCCCGATACGAGATCTCCGTTGCGCAGGTTAAACCGCCTGATCTGCGAAGCGGAAATATAGATGTCATCGTCGGAGTAATAAAAATAGCGGCGGCGTAAAAAACCAAATCCTTCTGTCATGATTTCCAGAAGGCCTGAGGCGGTATGCTGTTCCGTCTCGCTGGTAAACAACTCGGTCAAAGTGGCCAGGAGTTCCTGTTTACGCATGGTGGAATAACCCTTAATCTCGTGTTCCTTGGCCAAGCGATGCAGTTCACTTAGTGTCATAGTCGCTAATTTCTCGACTTCCAATTATTCAAGCACCACCTTATTTGAGAAGTCCATCTACACTTTAGAGCAGGTATAATTGCAATCATTGCGGGCAGTTCCTACTGGTGAATCATAACCAATATGGATCAGCTCCTTCACTAAACTGAAACACTGCAGTGTTTGGCCTGACAGCAGGATGAAACGTCATTTTATGGGCTCTCGTCGCAATTTGGGAAGTGGAAGGCAGTTCATACGCCGGATTCCATTAACGAGGAGCACGTTTAATTGCAGCGGCTCTCTAAAATTATGTTCGATCTATAGTTCTTTTATTCTCTCAACTGGAAATCGCCGCAGGCATGTAGGTTTCAGTTATAAATTCGCCTCTTCCAATTTAATTCCTGCTTCGCGCAGAATTTATTTGCTTTTAATGGTCTGTTGTTGTAATGTTTAGGCTTATCTTGAGGCATAATAGGAAGATATAACCCCGTTTCTAGTTTCAATTTGATTTAAAGGAGCATGGATAATCTTGAGCACGTTTCGCCTGATCCTAATCGCCCTGCTGGCCTTCCTTTTAAGCCTGTCAGGCAGTTACGGCTATCTGCTTTATACTCTCTCTGAGCTGGAGACGATGGAGCCGCTGAAATCCTTTCAGACTACCCGCATTTACGACTGCGACGATCGGCTAATCGCCATGCGCTACGTCGAAAACCGGATCGAGGTCCCCCTTGAAGCCATATCCGCACATGCGATCAATGCCACGGTAGCCATTGAAGACCACCGCTTTTTTCAGCACCTGGGCTTTGATTTTTCAGGTTTGGGTAGAGCCCTGCTCAACAATCTTAAGAACAGGGCTGTCGGCCAGGGCGGCAGCACTATTACCCAGCAACTGGCTAAAAATCTGTTTCTGACTAATGAAAGAACACTGGCACGCAAAATAAAAGAAGCTGTTTATACTATCCATTTGGAAAGGCAATACTCAAAAGAGGAAATCCTCGAAAAATATTTAAACACCATTTACTACGGCCATTCAGCCTACGGAATCGAAGCCGCCTCCCAAACTTTTTTGGGGAAAAATGCTGCCGATTTAACCCTTGCTGAAGCGGCGCTGCTGGCGGGCTTGCCCCGCGGGCCGCAACTGTATTCGCCATTCTTAAATCCCGACGCCGCTCTCGAGCGCCAAAGGGTGGTATTGAACCGGATGGCGGAGCTGGGCGTGATCAGCAGCTCTGAAAAAGAGGCGGCTCTTGCCGAGACGTTAACCTTTCGGGAACCAACCCAGGATCAAATGGCATCGTATTTTTTAGATTACATGATTAACGGGGAGCTGTTTCGCCTTTTTGGCGGAGACCTCACCCCTGTTTACCAGGGCGGCCTTGAAATATACACCACCCTTGACCCGGCCATGCAAAAAATTGCCCAGGAAATAATCGCCGGGATACCGCAGCAGCGGATTGATGAAAATGGCATCAGGCAGCCGCAAGGCGCCCTGGTAGCAATGGATCCGGCAACAGGCTATGTCAAAGCCCTGGCCGGAGGGAGAAATTTCCAGGAGACCAGCGTCAACAGGGCCCTGTCTCTTCGTTCTCCCGGCTCAACGTTTAAACCCTTTCTTTACGCCGCCGCCCTGGAGAGCGGGGCGACAGCAGCAGACAAAGTCCTTTGCGAACCGATCACTTTAACTGAAAGTGGAATTGATCCATATACACCGACCGATTTTGGGGGCGATTTTCATCACCGGGAACTGACCATGCGCGAAGCCCTGGCATCCTCATGCAATATTGCTGCGATCAAGACTCATGTGGCCATCGGCCGGGAAAAATTGGTCGAGATGGCCGGCCGCTTAGGGATCGGCAGTCACCTGGAGCCCTATTTTTCGCTGCCGCTGGGGACTATCGAAGTCTCCCTGCTCGAATTAACCGCTGCCTTCGCACCATTTGCCAACGGCGGTTACAAGGTGGAACCGACCCTGATCCGCAAAATAGTCGGCCCCCGGGGCGAGGTCATCATTGAAAATAAGCCCCGCTCCAAACAGGTGCTCGATGAAAGAATCGCCTTTTTGGTCACGGATATGCTCACCGGGGTCCTGCAGGAAGGAGGCACCGCCGCTGCTGCCGCTTCGATCCTGACCCGGCCGGCCGCGGGAAAATCGGGGACCTCCCAGGACAGCTATAATGCGCATATGGTTGGCTACACCCCTGACCTGCTAGCCGGTCTGTATATCGGCGACGATGCCAAATACTCACTGGAGGCAACCGGGGGCCGCCTGGCGGCACCCCTGTGGGCCGAGTTCATGGAAAAAGCCCTGGCGGATACTCCCCCGCGCGATTTTATCGTCCCGCAGGGGATCAGCAAGGTTTCCCTCTGCCCGGAATGCGGCTTGCGGCGCTCGTCCTGGAGCGATGAGCCGGAAGAGTGGATCGAATATTTCATCGAAGGTACTGAGCCCGAAGATATGTGCACGCCGGACAGCTGTGACCACTGCCGGCCGGATCCATGGTGGCCCTGGCTGCCGCGCAGGGCTGCTGCGCCTTAAAGGGGGAAGCGACTATGGCATCGGCGAATCCCCTGTTACAGTGTCCCCAAAGAACGCTCCGCCGAGTCCCCCTCGGAATCGTTCCCCTGCAGGGTTTCCAAGATCGCTGGCAAAATATCGGTTAGATCATGCAGCCGCGGCATGAGCCGATCTCGCCAGGCGGCAGAGCCGATCAGCAAGGCAGGCACCGGGTTCGTGGTATGCTCCCGGTGCGCAAGATCCTCGAGGTTCCCATGATCGCTGGTAACGATCAGCAGCGTTTCAGCGGGATCCAGACTGCTGGTGAGGGCGCCAATGAAACGATCCAGTGTCTGCACCACCCGGGCTGCTTCCTCTATATCTCCCCGGTGGCCCGCCAGATCGCTCAAAAAATATTCGAAAAGAGTAAAATCGTATTCCTTGCTGAGAGCGGCCAGGCGGCTCCCCGCTGTTTCCGGAGTAATTTGCGGCAACCCATATTCCATTTGGCTTAAAAGCGTATGGTCTATATCCATGAAAAGGGCCTGCTTTTCCCTCAGGTCATCGAGGCTGCGAAAAGTCAAGCCGCCATAATAGGTGATCAGGGTTGAGCAAGAATAATTATTTCCGGGAAGGCCTTGACGCAACAGGTCGAAAAAATCAGGCCGGTAGGCATTGGCAAAAGCACAGCGATACCCCCTCCGCCTTAACCGGATGAAAATGCCGCTTTCGGCCAGGAGAGAGCGCAGCTCCTGATTCGGAAAGCCATTCAAATGGGTCCCAAGGAGCCGCGGCGCGTTTTGCCCGGTGAAGATTGAAGCCTGGCCGGTAGCGCTCTGGGGCAACCCCGCCACGCCGAGAACGGCATCGAGGGCAACCAGGGAAGCGCGGTCACCTCTATAACCAGCACTGGCCAGCACCAGGGGCCGGCCCTGGAGTAATTTTCGCAAGCACGGCGTCGGTTCGGTGAAAAAAGGGTTTTCCGCCTTTCTCTGCCCCAGGGCTACGCCGTCGATGAAGAACATCAACACACGCAAAATGACCGGCTCCTTTCTTTAATTAACCGGTGCCAGCCGGCTACTGCTCCTGCATTTGACTCAGGCGCACTTTAAAAATATGTTCCTTCCCATCCCGTAGAACCGATACTGAGATTTCATCTCCCGGATAATAATCCAGCAAAACGTCAAATAGCTGTGCCAGGTAGTGGATCTCCTTATCGTCAATGGCGATAATGACGTCCTCAGGCTTCAAGCCGGCCTGCTCGGCGGGGCTCCCGGAGAAAACTTCGCTAATATAAGCACCCCGATCGGTCGGCTCAGCGGTAAAGTACCTCAGGTCCCCCACCCTTACTCCCATCTGCGGCCGCAAAACCCGACCGTAATTTTTTAGGTCTCCGGCAACCCGCCGCACAGTGTTGCTCGGTATGGAAAGGCCGATCCCTTCGATGCCTAATTGAGAAACCTTGGCGGAGTTGATCCCGATGACCTCCCCGCGCATGTTGACCAGCGGCCCTCCGCTATTGCCGGGGTTAATCACTGCGTCCGTCTGGATAAAGGTGTAGGAATACTCGCTGTTCGGTATTTTTACCTGCCGCCCCACGGCGCTGATAATCCCGGCGGTGACGGTCTGCTGGAAAAAACCGAGCGGATTGCCGAAAGCCAAAACCGATTCGCCCACATTGATGGCGGCCGAATTGCCCAGGGGAACTGTAGGGAGTCCCTTCTCTTCTATTTTCAGCAAAGCCAGATCCGTGAGCACATCTTCGCCGACCAGCTTTGCATCGTAGTAGCGAGAACCGGGGAATATGACCCGGATCTGATCGGCTCCGGCGATCACATGCTGATTGGTAATAATGTAACCATCCTCTGAGAGCACCACTCCAGACCCCGAACCTTGTTCTACCAATGTGCGCTGCCCGAATCCACTCGCATAAACATAGCGGCTTACACCTACAACAGCCGGCATCACCCGTTTAACCACCTCGATGGTGGCCAAATCCTGCTGGTGCGGCTGTGTTTTCCCAGGGGCGGGCTGATCAGCACCGGGCCTAAAGGGATCGGACGACTGTTCTTTGGGGAGAAGATCATCGGGGAGAACTTCATAATAAAGCAAGGCATACATTAAAACCAGGCCGATCACTACGCCCAGAATAACGGCCAAGAGGAGCCCCGGGAAAAGCCGGCTGCGCCGCGGACTCCTGTAATAATCATTGTCCAGATTCATGCAGACGACACCATCCTTCCCACTATTTTTCACCAGACCGAAGATGACAGCGGTCATTAAAGAGTTCCAACCTGTATTCCCGGCGTTCCTCCTCGCAACTGATCATGGAAAGGGAAGCGGGAGCCGGTGCAAAAGGCCAAAACTGATCGGCTGAAAGCCCCAGGCTGCAAGCTAGTAGTGCGTTTATAAAGCGCCCGTGGCTAACCAGCACAACCCGCCGCCTGTGAGCAAAACGGCGTGAGAGCAAGCGCAGTACCAATCCAGCCCGGGCGAGCAGCCTTTTTTTGCTCTCCCCGCCAAAGAACTCGGCGCTGATCTGCGCAGCTTCTGCTGCCCGGAGGCTGGGATAAATGGTATAAATCTCTTCGAGGGTCTTTCCCTCCGCGACTCCCCAGGAACATTCTCGCAATAACGGCAGCGGCCGCACAATCAGTCCTGTGGCCTGGGCTATTATCTGGGCAGTCTCCCAGGCGCGCTGCAAATCGCTGCTTAAAAGGAGATCCGGCGCCAAGCCTTTCACCCGCTCGGCTAAAAGCCTCGCTTCGCGGCGCCCCTGGGGGGAAAGGGGGTAGTCGAGACGCCCTTGGAAACGGCGCTCCCTATTGGCGGCAGTGGTTCCGTGGCGGATCAGCCAGATCTGCATTCTAGACCGGTTTGCGGGAACGGGCCCTGTAGTGATCGCGGCGCTCCCGTCTAATAAATCCGCCCAGGCCGGCCAGCTTCTCTTCCAGGTGATCATAGCCGCGGTAAATGTGCTCAACGTCGCTCAAAACGGTTTCGCCTTGGGCCGCCAATCCGGCTAACAGCAAGGCCGCACCCGCCCGCAGATCGGTGGCTGTTACAGGAGCGCCTGACAGCGGTTCCCCACCCTCAATGATGGCGGTCCGTCCTTCCACCTTGATCCTGGCACCCATCCGCTTTAATTCATCAACATGGCGGAAGCGGCCGTCAAAAACATTTTCCGTGATCACGCTGGTTCCCCGGGCTGCGGTAAGCAAAACCATCATCAAGGGCTGCAGATCGGTCGGAAAACCCGGATAGGGGAAGGTTTTTAAATCTACAGGTTCAAGCTCGCCCATCCCCCTGACCCTGATCCGCTCCGGCTCCACTTCCACATCAACGCCGACCTCCCTCAACTTGGCGAGTACCGCTTCAAGATGCTTGGGAATCACTTCGTCGATCACAACGTCCCCGCCGGTAATCGCTGCAGCCAGCATGAAGGTCCCCGCCTCGATCCGGTCCGGAATCACCACATGTTCGGCTCCCCCCAGTTCGCTTACTCCTGTGATGCGGATTACATCGGTTCCGGCACCTTTGATCGAAGCGCCCATGGCGTTTAGAAAATTGGCCAAATCTACAATTTCAGGTTCTTTGGCTACGTTCTCCAGCACCGTTTTGCCTTCCGCCATTACCGCAGCCAGCATTAAATTCACGGTGGCGCCAACGCTGACTACATCAAGGTAGATATGGGCGCCCCGCAGCCTGTTGGCTGACAGACTAATCAAGCCGCGCTCGATTTCAATGTTTGCACCCATGGCGGCAAAGCCCTTCAGATGTTGATCTATCGGCCGGGGCCCCAGATCGCAACCGCCGGGAATCGGCACCTCTGCCCGGCCGTAGCGGGCCAGGAGGCTGCCCATGAGATAATAAGACGCCCGCATCTTTTTGACCAGGTCGTAAGGAGGGGTATAACCTCTTAACATGGAGGGGCGAAATTCAATACTATTGGCACCGCGCCGCCGGATCGGCACCCCAAGGTCTTCAAGAATGCTGACCATGGTATGCACATCGGTTATGTCGGGAAGATTGTGCAAAGTAAGCTTGTCTTGCGACAACACCACTGCTGGCAGAATAGCAACCGCCGCATTCTTTGAACCGCTCACTTTGACTTTCCCTGATAACCTTTGGCCGCCTCTGATAATCAGTTTATCCATTTCTCAAGCCGCCTTACTTTAAAATTAATCCTTTTTTTGATCCATTTCCAGAATACCGGTAAAGGCGTTAACATAGAAGGCGGTGTTGTCGTCTGTCAGAAAACGCCATACCGGTGGAACTTCCCACATTTCAGCATCGTATTCCAGACTAAAATAACCGAGCTCGGCCTTAATAATTCGGCGCCGGCGCGGGCTCTTTTCCAGGCCTTCGGCAAGGGCGTGCAAAGCCTCGGTAACGGGGATCACCACCATTTCTTGATCCTGGTCTTCCGCTTGCACCGACGGATCCAGCAGATATAGTTCTACCGCTTCGATCCGGTTGGCGGAGACCAGCACGGTTAAATAACCGGAAAACAGAGGTTTGTTATCATAGACTTGATAATAATGGATGATCAGGCTGCGGTCAAGCACTTCCATATAGTCAAAACGCACTGCTTCCAAGTTAAAACCGTTTTGACGCAGCGCCGCTTCGACCCGGCGTAATAGGTCTTCTTCGGCCGGCCTGGCGGCCTTGTTCGGTATCGCCAGGCCGTTTTTATATACCAGCTCCACCAGGCCGGTGGGGTAAATGCTCAACTCCGCTTCCTTCCCCAGGTAAACCGTGACTCCACCGTGATAAGCGGTACGGGTCCACTCCTTCTCCCATCTGTTAACAAGTTCCTTCTGCATAGCCCGGTGCGGTGACACGGTAATAAAGGCACTTTTTTGCGCCCAGAGCGGGAGAGAGGTGTGCAAATAATAGTTTTTCTCGGCAAGGTGCTCTTCTGCCTCTTGTAAATCGGTTGCTGAGACCACTTTTAAGGGCAGTCGATCCGCTTCCTGTGCGAGCAGGTGGTATCCCAGGAAGATGTTCAACCCTAAAAAGGCAATAATCAGGATTGTTTTCGCCCGATCAAGGTTCACGAATGCACCTCTTCCAGTAAAGTTAACCCTGCAGCTTTAAAAACGTATTCGTTGCCGTCCAGCCGGATAACCCAAACCGGGAAAGCATAAAGCTGGTCCGCTTCTCCCGCGGCAACGGCATAAGCCAATGCAAATTCTTCTAAAGCAAGGGGCTCTTTAATCTCAGCTTCCTGCTCCTGGTAGAGATTGAGGGCAGCCAAAAGGGCTTCCTGGTAACTATTCACCGGAGCGGGGGGGCTCGCTTCGCCCAGCGTTTTATAATACTCCCGTCTATACTTAACCAGACCGCCGTCGTTAAAATAAAGGGTAGCGGCATGGTCCGTAAACGGGAAGCCGTCATAATAAGAGTCCCAGCAAGCATAGTAAACCATGTGTTGGCGGTTTGCCTCCCGGATCAGGGAGAGGTTCTCCAGCCTGAGCGCTTCCGGCCAGCCCCCGTGCCAACTGAGCAATCTGCCGGCGGTATTTAAAGCTGTCGCATAGTCGGCCGTAGCCCGTTCCTGCTCTCTCAAGGGGAATGAAAAGTCTAATCCCTCCCTAATCCGCAGCCCTTTTTCGCCGTCGGTATAAATCAACGCGCCGTCCCTTTCTCTGATCTCCCGGACCAGACGGCGATCAAAGAAAAAGGTGTCCAAAAGCGTTTCCATGTCCAGCTCCTCGGGACGGACAGTGAGAACGCTTAATGAAAGCCCCGGCTCAGGCACGATGAATTCATCGGCCAGGGAGAACTGCAATCCGGTCAACTCGCGCAGCTTCTCCTGGTCCAGGCGATGGCAAGGCGTCACATCTTCCAGAGGAAGCTCAGCCGCCAGCCGTGCAAGCTCCTGGCCTTGCCACTGGTCGAGGGATAAAGCGGCCTCTAGGGCGCCGGCAGCCCCGTCCAGGATCGCCGCCGCTTCTGTTTCACCCGCTCGAAATTCTATCTCAGACAACTGAGCAGGAGGGGCTCCCGGCAGCCAGGGCGTTCCTTCCCCAATCGGAAGCAGCGGGCGAAAAGACAGCGTCATCCGGAAATGGCTCTCTTCAAGCGGCAGGAATTCATCCTGCGAATTGGGATAAGTAAGTTCGCTTAAAAGGGCGGCAACCCCGTTCCAGAGCTGCTCATAAGGGGCGCTGCCCGGCCCAAAATGGTATAAAGTGTCACCCTGCTGAAAGCAGATCCACCGCGGAGCGACAATTTCAGAGAGGGGGCGGGGTTCTTCAAGCTGCACCGGCTCCAACCGATACTCGGCCACCTCTTCCAAATGCCGCGGCCCAAACCAGAGCCGGTAAGTCATATAGAGGCTTGACAGGACAAGAAGGAAAAGAAAGACGCATTTCAGACGTTCCTTCAATCTTTACAAGTCCTCCTTCACCGGGAACCGGGGCAAGGTAAAAAAGACCTTCGTCCCTTCCCCCGGTTTGCTTTCGATCCAGATGCTTCCGCCGTGGGCCTCTACTACCTTGCGGGCGATGGGTAAGCCCAGGCCGGTGCCTCCATAATCCCGGCTGCGCATCTTTTCCACCCGGTAAAAACGTTCGAAGATCCTTGGCAGATCTTCCGGGGGAATGCCGACCCCGCTGTCGGCGATGACCACTTTTACCATATCTGGGCCGGGAGTGGCGCTGATTTCAATTTTTCCCTCCGGCGGCGTATATTTAACCGCATTGTTAATGATATTCCAAAAGACCTGCATGATTTTATCGCGATCCACATAAGCTGAAAACCCCGGTGGAATGGAGACGCTGATCGCCGGCAAGCTGTTGAGCGCCTTTTGCCGGGAGCGCTCCACCACCTCTTCCGCAAGGGACTTCAACTCTACCTCTGTCTTGTGCCATTCCACCTGGCTGTAGTCCAGTTGGGACAAAGCAAGCAGGTCTTTAACCAGGCTAACCATGCGATCCGTTTCCTGCTCCACTACTTTTAAAAAACGATCCCGCACTGCAGCATCTTCGCTCGCCCCGTCCAAAAGGGTATCCACGTAACTTTTAATCGTTGCCAGGGGGGTGCGCAGCTCATGGGAGACATCGGCCACAAACTCCTGCTGGCGCCGGGCCAGTTCCCTTTCCCCGGTCACGTCGTGGAGCACCATTAACGTTCCATCCAACCTTCCGTGTTCAACCTTGAAAAAGGCAAGTTTCACCTGCAGGGTGCAGGCGGGGTCTTCACGGGAGAGCTCCATAGTGAGCGGCTTTTTATGGCGAATGAAATCACGCAGCGCCTCTGCGCCAACCAGCTCTCTGAGCAGGTGAAAACCGGATTCTCCCCGCGCGGGGCTTTGCATCTGCAAAGTATTTAACAGCTCCACTGCCGCCGGGTTAATATGAATCAAGTGCCCTCTGCCGTCGAGGGCAATCACCCCATCGCTCATATTGTTAATGATCGCTTCCACTTTGCTCTTTTCAGAGGAGATCTCGTTTATGTTTTGGCTGAGCCGGTCCGCCAGGTAGTTGAAGGTATGGCCCAGTTGGCCGATTTCATCGGAAGCCCGGACTTTAATCTTTTGGGAAAAATCTCCTTTGGCCATCAGCGCTGCCTGCGTGGTTACCTCCCGAATCGGCGCGGTGATCGTCCCGGTCAAAATAATCCCCAGCAGAATACTAATCGCCAGGGCTACGGCAGCGCCGGTGAGCAGGATCACCTTGATTTCGTGCAAAGTGGCGTCAACCTGGCGCAGCGATCCGCTTAAGTAAATAACCCCCAGGGTTGTTCTTTCGTCCTTCACTGGAAATGCATAATAATAGCGCCTTTCCCGGTGCACAGGGTCATAGCGGATGGTATTGTCAATTTGGCCGGTCAGCGCTTTCGTAATTTCATCCTGAATCAGGCGCTGGCCGACCAGCGATTGATCAACCGATGAGGCAATAACATGGGCCTGGCGGTTCAGAACAACGATTTCCAATTCGTGTAAGCCGCTGAATTCCTTCACCAGATGGGCAATATCGTCGGAATCTTCCAGAGGGGGCGCCAGGGCGGCGAGCAGGCGCGCCTGTGTATCGAGGCCGTTTTTATAGTTGATCAAGTAATAGCGCTCCAGGGATTGGACCAGGTAAACGCTGACCAACTGCAGCGAGAATAGAATAAGAAGGGAATAAATCAGGATGATCTTCCACTGCAGGCTTTTAAAGGGATTCCCTTCGCTTGAAATAATAGCCGACACCCCTTTTGGTGTGGAGATACTCCGGCTGAGCCGGATTGGGCTCCAACTTTTCTCTCAAACGGCGCACGGTAACATCAACGGTTCGTTCATCACCGATATAATCATAGCCCCAAACCCGGTTAAGAAGCTGCTGCCTGGTAAAAACATGGCCGGGACGCTGCATCATCTCCGCCAGCAGCATAAACTCACGGTGTGTCAGCTCCACCGGATTGCCGCGCCGAAAAACTGCAACCTGGTCAAGGTCCAATACCAGATCGCCGTGCACGATCCGCCTGGGGGCACTTTCCTCCCCTCCCGGCTTTCTCCCGGCTCTTCTCAAGATGGCCTTAACCCTGGCCGTTACCTCCCTGGCACTAAAAGGTTTGGTGACATAGTCATCGGCCCCCAGCTCCAATCCTAAAACTTTATCCAGCTCGGTCTCCCTGGCTGTAAGCATGATAATAGGTATATCTTTATGGGCCCTGATTTCTCTGCAAACCGTAAAACCATCTTTCTTCGGCATCATGATATCGAGTATAATTAGAGCAGGCTCCTCTTGTTCGACCAGGCGCAACGCCTCTTCCCCGTCATAGGCGAGGATGACAGAGTATCCTTCCTTCTCCAAATTGTATTTTAAGATTTCCGCGATCGGCCGTTCATCGTCAACCACCAGAATTTTTTGTTTCAATTATGGCATGCCCCCTCCCGCCCGTGTTCAGATCCTTATTTCGCTGTTTCGATCTTTATCCCCTGCCTGAAAATAAACATGAAAAAGCCCTCCCCCGCCAGGGAGGGCAAAAAAATAAAATTAATTAATTAATTATTTCGGCGAAAAAAAGTTCAAAGGGTTTTGGGGTGGGTGTTTCCGGTAGTGCCCCCACTCGGGTCCCTTGGCAGCCCGGATCTCAAAATGGAGATGGATCCCGGTCCGGCCGTAAGTCCGCCCCGTATTCCCCATGATGGCGATCACATCTCCGCGGGAAACCGTTTGCCCTTGCGACACTGAGATGCTCTTGTTGTGCAGATAAAGGGAATAATAGTCGCCATGATAAATAATGATATAGTTACCCATTGGATACTCGGAACCGGTCTCTACCACTACACCGCTGTCCGCAGCCAGTATCCTGGTGCTGTAACGGGCGGTACCGTTTGGGCAGATATCAATTCCGGGATGGGCCCAGCCGGAATACCCCTGGGTTAACCGCCCCCCTCCTTCGACAGGCCAAATGAACTGGCCTGTGCCCATGGCTGGAGCGGTGGCTGTCCCGCGTTCCACCACCTGGGTTACCGGTTCTTCCAGGACTGTCTCCGCCACAATCGTGCGCGACAACTCTTCCCCGTTTTCACGGGTCACATGATAGATTACTTCTTTGCTACCATTCCGGCCGGGAGTTACAATCCTGCTCTGGCAAGACCAGAGGCTGTCAGTCTCTACATACCGGGTAGTGAAGGGGATCGGCTCCGTAACGGTCTGCTCCTCAACAGTGAACACATGCACCAGTGGGATAGAGTCGTCCT
>ERZ773359.3526-NODE-3526-length-17768-cov-8.236493_pt1 | contig 17768 bp, 15 predicted proteins | sample MGYA00374955_ERZ773359 | MGnify/ENA primary metagenome ERZ773359 (study PRJEB29098, sample SAMN04486028) | biogas fermenter metagenome | study: EMG produced TPA metagenomics assembly of the Biogas fermentation microbial communities from Germany - Plant 4 DNA1... | reverse complement strand
GACCAGCTTTTGACCGTCGGCGGCCAGCTCGGCATTGAAGTCTTTGAAATGGGAACCGGGACGAAAGTCGCGGATATCGTGAAAAAAGGGTTGAAATACGCCGCGGATAAAGGGCATGACCTGGCGATTATCGATACCGCCGGCCGGTTGCATATAGACGATGACATGATGAACGAGTTGGTCGGGCTGGAAAAAGTCGCCCGTCCCGACGAGACCTTGTTGGTATTGGACGCGATGATGGGGCAGGACGCCATTAACGTTATCACGACCTTCAACGAACGTCTCAAAATTACCGGGTGCATCCTGACGAAACTTGACGGGGATACCCGCGGCGGCGCCGCTCTTTCGATTCGCTACTTGACCAATATCCCGATCAAATTTGTTGGCATGGGGGAAAAACTCGACCAGCTCGAGGTTTTTCATCCCGACCGGATGGCGGGGAGGATTTTGGGAATGGGCGACGTCGTCACATTAGTCGAAAAGGCCGCTCAGAACATCGAGGAAGAAGAAGCGATGAAGATGGCGGAAAGGATGCAAAAGGGGATCTTCGATTACAACGATTTTATCAAACAGCTCCGGTGGATGAAGCGTCTCGGCTCGCTAAAAGGCATTCTCGGCTTGATTCCGGGAATCGGTCGGATGATTAAAAACATTGATATCGATGAAAAGCAATTGGTTTATCTTGAAGCGATCGTCCAATCGATGACGCCGGAAGAAAGGAAAAGACCGGAACTATTGGAACGAAGCTCGGCGCGCCGCCGGCGAATCGCCGCCGGGAGCGGCCGAACGTATAGCGAGGTGACCGATATCATCAAGCGATTTAACGAGATGCGCGACCGGATGCGCTCGTTGATGCGGATGGGGATGGACGGGATGGCCGGCATGCCGGACATCGATTCGAAAAAATTTCAAAAACGTGATTGACAAAAGGGAAGCAGAAGATGTTTAAAGACTTTGCCAGTTATCTTACAACTTTGAAACAGCGGCTTGAGGAATATTTTGCCCGCGCGGAACAAGAAGAAAACGAAAAAATCGCTTCGTTTTTTTCTTCTTTGAAAAAGTCTTTGCTGGGCAAGCAGGAAGCCGTGGCGGCTTGGGAAAACGAGATAACCATCGGCGAGAAGAAATACGACCGCGAAAAGGAAAGACTCGAGGTTTTGCTCGGTGATTTACAAAAGATTTTGACCGAGGGGCTCCCCAATCATCTTAAATCTTCCCAACCGGAGGCCGGCGGAGAGACGGGCGACGCGTCCTTATACAAAAGAAAAAAGCATAACATAAATTACAAGCTGAATAACCTGAAGCGAACCTTGATGCAGAAAATCAAGGAAAACAACGACGCGATCAACGATGAAAACCGCGGATACAAAAACCGCGAGGCGGAATTGCTTCGCCGGCAAAATATCGATATCCAACGCTCGGTAAGCAATAATATCAAAGAGTACGGCGATTTAGAGAAAAAACTCCTGGATATCAACGACGGGAAAAGCATCATCGAGACGAAGAAAAAGATAAAAAAGATTCGGATCGCCGGTCTCAAAGAGCAAATGAACATTAAAAACAAATACGCGCAGTTGCTGTATCAAAATTCCCTCGAGTACGCGAAATTCTATGAAAAAATGATGCTGAACCACGAGCTCAACAACGAGGAATTCGGCTTGAAGATAAAGGCATTGGAAGCGGAAAAACAAGAGATTGAGTTGCTGGAAAAAAGCGACGCCGCGGTCGCGGAATTGGAATGGAAGAAAAGGCTGCTTGACTGGGAGAAAGAAAACGAGTTATCGCGCCTTAAAGCTTTAAGCAAAATCTCCGAGCAAATAATCGACTTAAAAAAACAGATCGCCGCGAACGACGCCGAGAAAATTAAATATGTCAGCGAAAAAATAAACGCGACGGAAAAAGAAATATACGATTTTGACCGAGGCCAGTTAAGAATATATCTCAAGGAAGAATACTTCTCGGAACAACTAAACGCCGTTACCGCGCTGTTTTTCGAGCAATTGCTTTTACTTCTCGAGGCCGCTTCCCGGCAACTTAAGAACATCATCGAAGAGAGTTACCGGCAACGTTACCGGTTGTTGATGAAGACGAGCGAATATTTTCTCACCAGGAATAAAGAAAAATCGCTCCATTCGGGGCGCGAGTACCGCGGGATAATCGAAAAAGGCGAGCGTCTGATTTCGGAAGCCCGGGTGCGTCAGGAAAAAGCGCGGGACAAGTTCTTTAACGTTTTGCATCAGCATTTCGCGGCGGCGGCGGCCGCGATAAACGAGATTATGAAAGCCACGGCGGAATGGTTGGCCGCCGAGGAAACGGCTTTTGCCGAGTTGGGCGCGAATTGCGACGGGATACTCGCGGAAGAGTATCGGAAAAGCGTCGCCGCGAACGAAGAAATCGCCCGGGGGAAATTGGATAAATTCGCGCGGGTTTTCGAAAGCATCGAAGCCGAGGCCGAGGCGAATAACCGACATTACGAAGAAGCCGCCCGCAAAATCGAAGCGGAGTTTCTCATTCGCTGCGAAACAATTGACGAACAGATCAAGAAACTGCGCGCCGAAACCAAAGAAAAAATCGCGCGGATTCAAAAAGAGTATGTTTTGTTTAAAAAGAAAAGCCGGCAACGCCAAAACGTTCACAGAAACAATTATAATCAAAATATTCTCCAGCATGAAAAAACGCTGTACAAGCAATACCGCGAGCAGCTCGCGGAAAACGAGCTGGAACGGGAGCGCAAGATTAAGACTCTATAAAAAAAGATTCCGAAACCCGGAATCAAATGATGTTTTTTAACGCCGTTTTTAATAATTCCTCGACCGGCAGATTGATATTTTGCGTCAGAACGGGAATGACTCTCTTTATCTCGCTTTGACTGTAACCCATCGCTTTCAGCGCCGCTTTCACGTCCTTTATTTTCGGGTCGTCGACATCGGCGCCGGCGCCGGCGAAATCTAGCTTACCGTGCAAATCGATAATGATTTGTTGGCTGGTTTTTAAGCCGACCCCGGGGAAACGGCGTAAATACGAGGCGTCGCTGTTGTTAATCGCTTCGATGACTTTTTCGACGGAATCGCTTGCGATTATCGCCATCGCCCCTTTGGGGCCGATACCCCGCACAGAGATCAGTTTTAAGAATAGATCCCGTTCCTCGGGGGTTTTAAACCCGTAGAGTTCGATGGCGTCGTCCCGCACGTACATGTGGGTATAAACGGTCGCCTCGGTATTCAAGGCGAAAGCGAAGGGGTTGCCGGTCTTGATCGCGTAGCCCACGCCCCGGCATTCGAGCACGATATATTCTCCCCTTACAACCTTCACTGTTCCTTTCAGGTAATTAATCAATTTCTTCACCGCCTTGTTGTAATCATTATATCACAGGGGCTGCGGTTTGTAAATTGCGAGAATAGAAATGAGGAAAGTATGGAAAATAACAACGATATAAGCTTACGTGAATATGATTTGAGCCTGCGGCCGAAGCGTCTTGAGGAGTATATCGGTCAGGAAGCGATCAAAGAGATGCTTAACGTATTTATCACTTCCGCCCTGACGCGCGAGGAAACGCTCGATCATGTGTTGCTATACGGGCCTCCCGGTTTAGGAAAGACGACGCTCGCCCACATTATCGCGAACGAAATGAGCGCGCAAATCTATAGCGTCGCGGCGCCGTCTTTGGACCGCGTCGGCGATTTGGTCGCCATTCTTTCCAAACTCAACGCCGGCGATTTCCTTTTTATCGACGAAATCCACCGCCTGCCGCGGGTCGTCGAGGAAGTATTGTATTCGGCGATGGAAGACTATGTCGTCAATGTCATCGTCGGAAAGGACGCGACCGCCAACACGATTAAGATAGTTTTACCGCCGTTTACATTGGTCGGGGCGACGACCCGTTGCGGGGATATCACCGCGCCGCTGCGCGACCGTTTCGGCATCGTTCACCAGATCAATTATTACCCGCCGGCGGAAATCATGGAAATCGTCAAGCGGACCTCGCGGGTCTTCGCTTTCGCAATCGATGAAGACGCCGCCTGGGAAATCGCCAAGAGATCGCGCGGCACGCCGCGGATCGCCAACCGGCTTTTCCGCCGCGTCCGTGATTTCGCCCAATTTGAGGACCCGGATTGCGAGAAAATCAGCCTGCCCGTCACGATGACGGCCCTAACAAAACTCAACATCGACGAGGCGGGGCTGAACGAGACGGATTACCGTTACCTTTTGGCGATTATCGAGATGTTCGGCGGCGGCCCGGTCGGAGTCAACGCCTTGGGCTCGGCGATTTCCGAGGACCTGACGACTCTTGAGGACGTGTACGAGCCGTATTTGTTGCAGGAGGGGTTTATCGTCAGGACGCCGCGGGGACGGATCGCGACGCAAAAAGCATACGATCATTTGGGAATAAAACATGAAAACAGATTATTTTGATTATGATTTGCCGGAAGAATTAATCGCGCAAACGCCGCCGGATAAAAGGACGAATTCTCGGCTGATGATTCTTGACCGCCAAAGCGGGCAAATAATAGACGACCATTTTTATAACCTTCCCGCCTATTTGACCGCGAACGATATCCTCGTTTTCAATGATACTTTGGTTATCCCGGCCCGGCTGTTCGGCGTTAAAACGGATACCGGCGCTCGGATTGAGATTTTGCTTTTGAAAGAGGAAGCCGGCGGGTGGGAAGTTCTCGCGCGTCCGGCGCGGCGACTCAAGCCGGGAACGGTTATTGATTTTAACGGGATAATGACCGGCGAGATCGTCGAAAAACGCGACGAAGGACGATGTCTTGTCCGTTTCGATTACGAGGGAATCTTTTTGGAAGTTCTCGAGCGGTTGGGAAAAATACCGCTCCCCCCGTATATCCGCGGAGAAATCGACGATCCCGGCCGTTACCAGACGGTATATGCCGCTCGCGCCGGCAGCGCGGCTGCGCCGACGGCCGGTCTTCATTTTGATTGCGGTCTTTTGGAGAAAATAAAATTGGCGGGCGTCGGCGTTTGCTTCGTGACGCTTCATATCGGTCTTGCGACTTTTCGGCCCGTCACCGAAACCGACGTTCGCGAACATAAGATGCACAGCGAGTTTTATTGCCTGCCGGAGGAGACGGCGTCCATGCTTAGACGCGCCCGGAAACTGGGAAAACGGATTATCGCCGTTGGAACGACATCGGCCAGGACCTTGGAGGCGGTCTATTCCCGGCACGGTTTTTTCCGCGCCGAAAGCGCGGAAACCGATATCTTTATCTATCCCGGTTATCGTTTTAAAGCCGTCGACGCGCTTATCACCAATTTTCATTTGCCGCGCTCTACCCTGTTGATGATGGTAAGCGCCTTTTACGACCGGGAAAAAATCCTCGCGGCTTATCGCCACGCGATCGAGATGGGTTACCGGTTTTTCTCGTTCGGCGACGCGATGTTTATCGTTTGAAAGGTGAATTATGGTTATCGAATATCGTTTGATTAAAGAAAGCAATGAATGCATGGCCCGCCTCGGGGAAATTAAAACCCCGCACGGTACGTTCCCGACGCCAATGTTTATGGCCGTCGGCACCCAGGCGACGGTCAAAACCCTGACGCGAGAAGAGTTGGAGGACGCCGGGGCTCGGATTATCCTCGGCAACGCCTATCATTTGTGGACGCAACCCGGGCATTTGCTCATCAAGGAAGCCGGCGGTTTGCATAAATTCATGAACTGGCCGCGCCCGATCTTGACGGATTCCGGCGGGTTTCAAGTCTTCAGTCTCGCTCAGCTGCGCGATATCGGCGAGGACGGCGTTACTTTTCGTCATCATAAAAGCGGCGAGAAACTGCATTTGACGCCGGAGTTGTCGATCGAGATTCAAAACGCTCTCGGGTCCGACATTATGATGGCTTTCGACGAATGCCCGCCTTACCCGGCGAGTTATGATTATCTTAAAAATTCGGTCGAGCGAACAATCCGTTGGGCGAGGCGATGCAAAAAGGCTCACCGCAATCCCGACAGCCAAGGTCTTTTCGGCATCGTCCAGGGCGGGGAATACCGCGATTTACGCGCCCATTGCGCGCGGGAATTGATTAATATCGGGTTTGACGGTTACGCCGTCGGCGGCCTGAGCGTCGGCGAGCCGAAAGAAATCCAAAACCGCGTTTTGGAAGAAACGACGCCGCTTCTTCCCAAGGACAAGCCGCGCTACTTAATGGGCGTCGGCTCGCCCGGGATGATTTTGGACGCGGTCGAAAGGGGAATCGATATTTTCGATTGCGTTCTCCCGACCCGAATCGCCCGCCACGGCACGGCGATGACAAGTCGCGGCCGGCTGATCGTCCGAAACAAAGAGTTTGAACACGACCACACGCCCCTTGATCCGGCGTGCGACTGCTATACTTGCCGGCGTTATACGAAAGCCTACCTGCGTCATTTATTTAAAGCGCGGGAAATGCTTGGCCACCGCCTGCTTTCGCTTCATAACGTAAGGTTTTTGATTAAGCTCACGGAAAGGATCCGCGCGGCGATTGCCGGGGACAGTTTTTACCGGTTGAAAGAAGAGATATATCGGGAATACGGGTTGTATGAAAATGAAAAGGATTTTTAAAATGAAACGAATATTTATAATGATAATATTTGTTATTGTTCTCTCCGTTTTGGGCGGCTGTAAATTGGAAAACCGGGTCATTGAAAACGAGAACGCGATCGCGTTCCGTTTTCCCGCCGCGTACCGGCAATACCTTCCTTACGAAGAGATTCCGGAATTCACGCTTAATTTTGACGGCGTGATTTACACCAACATTGACGCCAGCACGGAAAACAGAATCGTCTTTTCCAAAAACGATGATTTTTACTTAAGCGAGGTTATCGCTTCCCTGCTCGCCGAGTACGAAGGACGAACGTATTTCCGGGTTCTCGCGACGGCGAAAAAAACGGAAACGAAAATGAACAATCTCGTTCCCGGAAAAGACGGCAAGTTGAAGCACGAAACCGTGGTTCTCCCCGTCTCCGGCGGCGAGATCTGCGACGAGCTCGCTTATATCCGCTTGGATAACGGTCTTGTTTTGTCTCTTGAGTACCGGCGCTTTAACTCCGATTATTTCGGGACGGACAAAACTTACTATGCCTGGCCCGTAACCCGGCCGCTTAACGCCGTTCTCCACTTCCCGCTTTTGTTGCGGGAAAAAGACGGCGGCGAGAAGGAGTTGCTTATCGTTCCCCTTCCCGACAAGGTCATTTACCGGCTTGGCGTCGGCGAGAAAGTCCCGCTAGCCAATATTCTGAAAAAGAAAGACTTTCTTGACGTTTTCTATAAAACATACACATATCCCGATCACAGCATGGACCCGCGCGCGGGCGAGGAGTTTAATCTTGAGGAAAACATCAAGAAAGTCAAGGATTATTATATTGACAATCACCAGGGAAGGCATGAGAACGAAAAGTTTGTTTTCACTTATTTGGGAAAGAATTTTTTCGTCACCTTTCACAGCGAATATTTCGTTATCGATTATTTATCGTAAAACCGGGTTAATTCCGGTTTTTTTTATGTCCCGGGCGGTTCTTATCATAAAATACAAAGTAGGCAAATAAAATTAAGTGGTGATGGTCTTGCATCGACGGAGGATAGATATCTGGTTATTGGCCGCGATTATCGCGTTGTCATTAATCGGATTATTAATGGTATACAGCGCGAGCAACGTCATCGCCCTGGCGGAACATAACGACCGGCTATATTATTTCAAAAGACAATTAATTTTTTTAATTCTTGGGTATCTATTGATGTACTTTATTGCACAAATGAATATAATAAAGTATCAGAAGTACGCGGCCGCGGTATTTTTGTTCTGCCTGGTCCTGCTTTTGATAGTCTTGATCCCGGGAATCGGCATCGTCCGCGGCGGGGCGCGCAGCTGGATCGGTTTTAAGGGCTTTTCAATCCAACCTTCGGAATTTATCAAGCTCGGACTGATAGGGATTTACGCGAAATATTTGAGCGATAATTACCCGGACATGAAAAAGTTCAAGAATTTTTTAATGCTTTTTTCCCTGGCCGTGGTAATATTTTTAATCGTGATGCTCCAGCCTGATTTCGGGACGGGACTGATTATTATCGCCGCGGCGGCGGTCATGATTTATATCGGCGGCGTGCCGCTGAGATATTTCGTTTTGATTCTCAGTATCGGTCTCTGCGGCGTCGCCCTCCTGATCATCAGCGCACCTTACCGAATCGCGAGAATCGCGGCTTTTATCAACCCCTGGCAGGATCCCTTGGGGAGCGGGTTTCAGGGCATCCAATCCCTGTTCGCGATTACGCCGGGCGGGTTGTTCGGTCACGGGTTCAATAAAAGCATGCAAAAGCATTTTTTTCTCCCCGAGCCGCAAAACGATTTTATTTTCGCGATATTATTGGAGGAGTTCGGCCTGCTCGGCGGCGTTATCGTCATGGCGCTTTATTTTATCGTGATCTACCGTTCCATTCGCATCGGCCTTTCCGCAAACAACAATTTTCTCTTGTTTTTGTGCGTCGGGATCGCCGCGGCGCTGGCGGTTCAGGTGATAATCAACGTCGCCGTCGTCGTCGGCCTGCTTCCCGTGACGGGCATCACCCTGCCGCTTTTCAGTTACGGCGGTTCCTCGCTTGTCCTAACTTTGGTAAGCCTGGGGGTTATCCTGAGCGCGAGCAAGTACCGTAATTATGATTACGGGTAGGAGGGGAGAATATCGGGAAAAAAATCGAGCGCATTTTGTTTGCCGGCGGCGGAACGCTCGGGCATATATTGCCGGTGGCGCCGGTCGCGCGGGCGTTAAGGGAGGCTAACCCGGGCATAAAGATTTATTTCGTCGGCACGATGAAGGGGCTGGAAAGGGATTACGCGGAAAGAGAAGGTCTTTTCACGCGCGCTTATTATTTCGATTCCCGAGGTTTTCGGCGCGGGTTCTCCCCGGCAAATATCGTCGCGCTGTATAAACATTTCAAAAACTATTTTAAAAGTCGGCGGCTTCTCCGAAAAATTGCCCCCGATATCGTCGTCGGGATGGGAGGATACGTCTCGGGCGCAGTCGTCGCGGCGGCGGTCGCCCGGAAAATAAAGACCGCGATCCACGAGCAAAACAGCGTCTACGGTTTTACGAATCGCGTTTTACGAAAGAAAGTAGACAAAGTGCTTTTATCCTACGACATAGAAAAGAACGAAAAAACCTTTCTCGTCGGCAACCCCCGCTTAAGCGAGATTTACCGCCGCTATCGCGACCAAATTAGGCAGGTTGACGAGAAAACCCTTCTCGTCGTCGGCGGGAGCCGCGGCGCCGGCGGAATCAACGACTTGATTATCGGGCTGAAGGATGAATTGCGGGAAAAAGGGATTAAGGTCACGCTGATTACCGGAAACAATTATTATCGGAAAAATATTAAAAAAATTGAGGACCTGGGAGATGATTTTTTCTCGGTAAGAGCTTTCGTTGATAATTTGCCGGCGATAATGATTTCCGCCGGGGCTGTCGTTAGCCGCGCCGGGGCGACGACGCTCGCGGAAATAACGGCTCTAAAGAAAGTAAGTCTTTTAATCCCCTCTCCTTATGTCGCGGGGAATCACCAGGAGAAAAACGCGGCGACGCTCGCCGAAAGAGGGGCGGCGCTGATGCTTAAAGAGACGGAAATGAACCGGGAAAACATGCTGGCGATGATAACGGAACTGTTGGAAAACAAAACGTTGCGCAAAAGCATCATCAATAACCTGAATTTTATCGCCGATATTGACGCCTGCGATAAATTCGTAAATCAATTAAACGAGATGATTGATAAATGACGGAAATAAAAAAATTTATTCTAGATAATCGCCTGGGCAAGGTTTTTGAAAACAAAACTTTCCGCGATTACACGACTATAAAAGTCGGGGGGAAGATCCGGCTCGTATATATGCCGAACACGATCGATAATTTTCTCCGCTTTTATGAGCATTTTCGAAAATACGATTACCCGCTTTTTATAATCGGTTTCGGAAGCAATGTTCTCGCCAGCGATCGCGATTTTCCCGGCGTCCTCGTTTCTTTTCGCGATTTGGACGTCTTGTATTTCCGAATCGGCGGAAAAGTGAAAGCCTATCCCGGCTGTCCCGTCGTCCGTCTCGCTTATGACCTCGCCAAGGGGGGGTACGGCGGCGGCGAGTTCTTGTCGGGGATACCCGCGACGGTCGGCGGCGCCGTTTACATGAACGCCGGCGCCAACGGTAGCGAGATTAAGGATATCTTGATCAAGGCGCGGCTTTTGGGAAACGGGGGAGCGACGGTTTACGAGACGAAAGACTTGGATTTTTCTTATCGCAAATCCAGGCTGCAGGCGGAGAATCTCATATGCCTTGAGGCAGATTTTGTTTTCGAAAAAGAAGCGGAACCGGGCGCCGCCTTAAAACGGATCGCCGAGCTAAAAAAAACGCGGCGGAAAACCCAGCCGATTGAGAAACTTTGCGCCGGATGCACATTTCATAACCCGCCCGGGATGTATGCCTGGCAGTTAATCGACCGCATCGGCTTTCGCGGTTACCAAATAAACAAGGCGCAGGTATCGAATAAGCACGCGAATTTTCTTATTAACAACGGCGGCGCGACGAGCGCTGACATGATCAAACTGATCGAGCTGATTAAAGAAAAAGTAAAAGAACGGTTCGATATTGACTTGGAATGCGAATGGGTCTTGGTGAATTTCTAATTAATTCTAAATATTTTATAAATATTGTTTATTTTTGATTACATATATGTTATAATTAAATATATTAATGGACTTATACCAGCATAAAGAGCATTATTTGGGAGGGCTTCTATGTTCAGTCAAGATGCATTCAATGAAAAACCGATATTGAAAGTGGTCGGCATCGGCGGCGGCGGCGGTAACGCCGTTAACCGAATGATTGAAAACGACGTGAAAGGCGTCGAATTTGTCGTTATTAACACCGATGCCCAAGTTTTGCGTCTTGCGAAAGCGGAAACCCGTTTACAGATTGGGAAACAGCTGACCAAAGGTCTTGGCGCCGGCGCAGATCCGGAAATTGGGCGGAAAGCGGCCGAGGAATCGATCGACGAGATCCGCGAAATATTGCGCGGCAGCGATATGGTATTTATCACCGCCGGCATGGGCGGCGGCACCGGAACCGGCGCGGCTCCGATTGTCGCGCAGATTGCGCAAGATCTTGGCGCCCTGACGGTCGCTATCGTCACCAAGCCGTTTTCCTTCGAAGGCCGTAAGCGGATGGCGCAGGCGATTAATGGTTTGGAAAATCTTAAGCCGCATGTCGACACGTTAATCGTCGTGCCGAACGATAAGCTTTTATACTTGACTGACAAAAACACCCCGATGCTCGAAGCCTTCCGCGAGGTTGACAACGTTCTCCGTCGCGGCGTGCAGGGGATTGCGGAAATCGTCGCTATTCCCGGCCTGATTAACGTTGATTTTGCTGACGTCCGTAACGTTATGAAAAACAAGGGAACCGCCCTGATGGGCATCGGCATCGCCTCCGGCCCCAACCGGGCGATTGAGGCCGCCCGCAAGGCGATTCGCAGCCCGCTTTTGGAAATCGACATCAACGGCGCCACCGACGCCATCGTCTTTATTACGAGCGACGTCGATATCGCGATGCACGAGGTGGTCGAGGTTATGACGGAAATCCAAAACGCCTCGACTTCGGAGATAGACATTGTTTGCGGGACCGGCTTTAATATTGATTTGCAGGGCGAGTTGATCGTCACGGTTATAGCCACCGGGTTTGACACCGGCGCCACGAGCGAGGTGGAAAGCACCCTCGGATTCCCGGTATATAAGCCGGAAGAACAACCGTTAAAGCCGACGCTTATTCCCGAGCCCGACGAGGAAATAAAAACCGGGCAATCCTCGACGAAAGACAAAAAAGAGCGGCCGAAGGGCGATCCTAATATACCTACTTGGCTTAAAAACCGCTTTAAGTAAAAGCCGGCGACGCCGGTTTTTTTTTATGCAACTAATATCCGACAAATTCTTAAGTCCATGTTCGGGTATAATCACAATGAGGGTGAAGTATGACGGTCTATCTTGATTTGCTGTTTTTGTTTAATTTTTTCGTAAACGCGTTTTTTCTTTATATCCTCGAACTGATTTATCGCGAGCGCGTGTCCCGGCTGCGAATCGTAGCCGGGGGCTTCGCCGGCGGTTTGTTGGTTTTTGTGTTTCTGCTTGATTATTTTGTTTATTTTCTCTGCAAGCTCGCGGGCGGTCTTTTGATCGCGGGAATCGGTCTTAAAAAGGGAAACCTCGCTCGCTTCGCGGTTAAATCCTCCTCGTTTTATCTTGTTAACCTCGCCTCCGTTGGGCTCGTCGAAAGTTTCCGCGTTGATAAATGGTATTTTCTTATCCCGGCGGCGCTCGTTTTCACGGTTTTGCTTTTTATTGAAAACAATAAAAAAACGGACATATTTATTAATTCACTGAAATATAATATTAGTGTTACCTTCAACAAAAAGGTCATCAAGACAGAAGGTTATCTCGACACCGGCAATTTCTCAGCTTGCGACGGTCTGCCAATCGTATACATGGCGGAGAAATACCGTCCCCAAGACTCTTATTATAAAACCGCGCCGGTCTCGACCGTGAGCGGACCGGCCTTGACCAAAACCTATAAACCGTCGTCTTTCATCATCCGCCGTAAAAATAAAAACATCGAGTGCGATGTTTTGGTCGCGTTTACCGATTTGCGGGGCTTTGATTGCTTATTAAACGTTGAATTGTTTATCACGGAGGGAGGAAAAAATGTTTAAAAGGTTGTTTAACTTTATTCGACGCCTATTTGCCTGGAAACAGCTTTATTACATCAATTCGAATAATATCCTACCCGCGCCTCTCGACGAAAAAACGGAAATGGAGTTGTTGATGAAAGTGCGGGAGGGCGACATGGAAGCGCGCAACACCCTGATCGTTCATAATTTGCGTCTGGTCGTCTATATCGCGAAAAAATTTGAATCCACGAGGGTGAATATCGAGGATTTGATCAGCATCGGCTCGATGGGGCTGATCAAGGGCGTGCAAACCTTCAAAATCGAGAAAAACATCAAGCTTGCGACTTACGCGTCGCGCTGCATCGAAAACGAGATTTTGATGTATTTACGAAAGACGCACAAGATGCGCCAGGAGATTTCTCTGGACGAAGTCTTAAACGTCGACAGCGAGGGAAACGAGATGGTTCTCGCCGATATCCTCGCCGCGGTTGAAGAGGAGACCTTGGAAGAGATGACGAAGGCCGAGGACAGGAAGGAAATTTACCGAGCGCTTGGGAATTTGCCGAAAAGGGAAAGGGAAATCATCGTCATGCGGTTCGGCCTTTTTGGCCAGGAGCCCCTGACGCAAAAAGAAGTCGCCGATCTTCTCGGGATATCACAATCCTACATATCCAGATTGGAAAAAAGAATAATCGATAAGATGCGACATGAAATCGAAAGCCGGGCGATAGTGTAAATAATTAGTTTTCGATTGCATGCATAAAAGCGGAAAAAATTCACCACTATATAATAGGAGGTGGATTTTTTAAATGCGCAATCGCGTGGAAATTACGGGTGTCAACACTTCGGAATTAAAAACCCTCACCAACGAAAGGATGATGGAGCTAATCGTCGAAAGTCAAAACGGCAACGAGGAAGCGCGGGACGAGTTGGTTTACGGGAACTTAAAACTTATTTTGAGCGTGATAAAAAAATTTTCTCACCGGGGCGAGAATTTGGACGATTTATTTCAGGTCGGATGCTTGGGGCTCTTAAAGGCGATTGACAATTTTGACATGAGTCACGGCGTCCGCTTTTCCACATACGCCGTCCCGATGATAATCGGGGAAATCAGGAGATACCTGCGCGATAATTCTTCGATACGCGTGTCGCGATCGCTAAAGGATTTGGCGTATAAATCGCTCAATTTCAAAGAACAATTTTTAAAAGAACATCACCGGGAGCCCAGCGCCGAAGAGATCGCGAAAGCGCTGGGGGTGGAGGAAATCGACGTCGTCATCAGCCTCGAAGCCATCCAAGACCCGATATCGATCTACACGCCGATCTATAATAACGGCGGCGACGAGATTTATTTAATCGACCAGATCAGGGACGAGGGAAACTCCGAGGAAAAAAAGATTTTGGAGCTCACGATAAAAAACGGGATGAAGCGACTTTCCAAAAGGGAAAAAAACATCATCAAGGAACGCTATTATTTGGGCAAAACGCAAATGGAGATCGCCAACGAAATTGGCATCTCGCAGGCCCAGGTGTCGCGCCTGGAAAAAAACGCTTTAAAAACAATATTTGATTATAAAGATTGATCCAAGCTCGGCGACTGCGGCTTGGATTTTTAAATTTCTCTTAACAAAACAAAAAATACGTGATATAATAGCGTAGATATTAAAGGGGGCAGGAATATGAACAACAAAACACGCAATCTTACGCTCGCGGCGGTGTTTGCCGCGCTGTCCATAGCGTTCAAACTATTATCAATGAATTTCAATGATTTCCGCCTGCTTAATTTTTCCCCGATCACGCTGCTTTTGGCCGGATACTTTCTCGGCCTAAAACAGGGGTTATTGATCGCTTTCTTGACCGATACCGTTTACGCGTTTTTCTTGTCCGGCAATATTGCGCTTTTAAAGCAGGCCGATAGCTTTTGGGGAATCATTTTGATCGTCGCGACAAAATTCTGGAACTTGTTTACCGTCTCGACCATGCTCTGGGGAGCTTCCGGCGCGTTTATAAGAATGCTTGGCCTTAAACGCCCGCTTGTGGCGCTAATAATCGTCGCGCCGCTAACCGGAATAACGGAAACCGCGCTCAACACAATTCAGATGCTTTGGGGGCACCCGAGCCCAGAGGTGGTTATCTCGGGGTTACCGCTGCGGATTTTCAATCAGTTATTCCGAGTCCCGCTAATCATCATGGTCACAAACACCTTGATGGTACAATTGGAACAAAAAGAATTAAAATTATATTTGAACTTGTGAATACATTTTCAGGGTCGTTAAACTTGCAATGACCGGCGGGGAGTAGTATAATCAAATAAGATAGAAAAGGAGTAGTTGTGAAGAATATGACACGCAAAAGACCGGTAATGCTGGTGGTTATGGACGGGTTCGGCTTGCGCGATAATAACCCGGGTAACGCGATTGTCGCGGCTCGGAAGCCCAATCTGGACTATTTATTTAATAATTATCCCCACACGACCCTGAACGCTAGCGGCGAGGCCGTTGGCCTTCCCGACGGACAGATGGGCAACAGCGAAGTCGGACACCTTAACCTGGGCGCGGGACGCGTCGTTTATCAATCGCTAACCAGGGTTTCGATTTCCGTGCGCAACGGGGAATTGGATAAGGTCCCGGCTATCGACAACGCCATCAATCAAGCCGTAACTAAGAATTCAAAACTGCATATAATGGGATTGCTTTCCGACGGGGGAGTGCATTCTCATATCGACCATATTATTTATTTGCTTCGCAAGGCCGTTGAACGCGGGGTAAAGGAAACGTGCGTTCACGCCTTTTTGGACGGACGCGACGTCCCGCCGAAATCGGCGAAAAAATACCTGCGCATGTTGGATGAAGTCATAAAAAGCGTCGGTAAAAGTAAAATCGGCGTAATAAGCGGTCGTTATTACGCGATGGACCGCGATAAAAACTGGAATAGGTTAAAACTCGCGTATGACGCTCTGGTCTATAACGAAGCCCCGGTAAAAGACGTTTTTGCCGGCATTGACGAGAGCTACGCCAAGGGCGTGACCGACGAATTCGTCGAGCCGTTTCTCGCGTCGGGCGAGTCGACAATTAACGACGGCGACAGCGTCATTTTCGCTAATTTCCGCCCCGACCGCGCGATACAGCTTTCGACCGCCCTTACCAATCCGGATTTGGTGCCTTTGGAGAATTTAAAACGGTTCGCCGATCTTACTTTCGTTTCGATGATGCTTTATAGCGAAAACGTTAAGGGCGACATCGCCTTTGACCTCCAGGAGCTGAAAAACACTTTCGGCGACGTTATCGCCGCGAACGGGTTAACGCAACTTCGGATCGCGGAGACGGAAAAATACGCCCACGTCACTTACTTTTTTGACGGCGGCGAAGAAAAAGACCTTCCCGGGGCGACGAGAATACTTATTCCTTCCCCCAAGGTCGCGACATACGACATGCAGCCGGAAATGAGCGCCCGCCCCGTTACCGAAAGAGTTTTGGCGGAAATCGATTCCGGCAAATATGACGCGATTATCCTTAATTACGCCAATTGCGATATGGTAGGCCACACGACCGTGTTTGACGCGACCGTTAAGGCGGTCGAGGCCGTCGACGAAGGCATCGGCAAAATCTACCGCAAAATCAAAGAGGTTGGCGGCACCCTGATTGTGACCGCCGATCACGGGAACGCCGAGAAACTGCTGGACGAGGACGGCCGGCCGTTTTCTGCCCATACGACGAGTCCCGTTCCCTTCGTAATTACGGAAAAAGGATTGAAGCTGCGCGAGGGCGGCACTTTGGGCGACGTCGCGCCGACGATGCTCGAATTATTGGGAGTTAAGCAACCGGAAGAAATGACCGGCAGAAGCATAATAAAAAAATAGAAAGGATTGAAAATATATGCCATTTATTAAGGAAGTTTATGCCCGCGAAGTACTCGATTCACGCGGCAACCCCACCGTTGAAGTCGAAATATGGACGGAAAGCGACGCTTTCGGCCGGGCGTTAGTGCCTAGCGGCGCATCGACCGGCGAGCACGAGGCCGTCGAATTGCGCGACGGAGACGCAAGCCGTTATCTCGGCAAAGGCGTTTTGAACGCCGTCGACAACGTAAACAACGTTATCGCCCCGGAAATTATCGGGATGAACGTTTTCGATCAGGTCGGGATCGACCAGTTAATGATCGAGCTTGACGGCACGGAAAACAAGGGTAAACTCGGCGCCAACGCCATTCTCGGCGTTTCCATGGCCGTCGCCCGCGCCGCCGCCGATTACGCGGGGCTCTCCCTTTATAATTACCTGGGCGGGTTTAACGCTAAGGAATTGCCGACGCCGATGATGAACATCTTAAACGGCGGCTCGCATGCCGACAATAACGTCGATTTCCAGGAATTCATGATCATGCCCGTCGGTGCGCCGACGTTTAAGGAAGCGATCAGGATGGGCGCCGAAGTCTTCCATAACCTGAAGAAAGTTTTGAAGAGCAAAGGCCTTAATACCGCCGTCGGCGACGAAGGCGGGTTCGCCCCCAACCTGGGAAGCAACGAAGAGGCGATTACCGTTATTTTGGAGGCGATTAAAAAAGCCGGTTACGTTCCCGGCAAAGACGTGCTTTTGGCCTTGGACGTCGCCGCAAGCGAGTTTTACGATAAGAAGACCAAGAAATATGTGTTGGCCGGCGAAGGCGGAAAAACTTACGATTCGAAAGGACTCGCCGAGCTTTACGTCGACCTTTGCAACAGATACCCCATTATCTCGATCGAAGACGGACTCGCCGAGGACGATTGGGACGGCTGGGCGTATTTAACGGAAAGGCTGGGTAAGAAGGTCCAGCTCGTCGGCGACGACCTTTTTGTGACCAATACCAAGCGCCTGGCGCAAGGAATCGAAAAAGGCATCGCCAACTCGATCTTAATCAAGGTCAACCAGATCGGCACTTTGACGGAAACGTTCGAAGCGATCGAAATGGCGAAGAAAGCGGGTTATACCGCCGTCGTCAGCCACCGCTCCGGCGAAACCGAAGACACGATTATCGCCGATATCGCCGTGGCGCTCAATACGGGACAAATCAAGACCGGCTCGATGAGCCGGACCGACCGGGTCGC
>ERZ773359.3520-NODE-3520-length-17793-cov-10.368249_pt1 | contig 17793 bp, 19 predicted proteins | sample MGYA00374955_ERZ773359 | MGnify/ENA primary metagenome ERZ773359 (study PRJEB29098, sample SAMN04486028) | biogas fermenter metagenome | study: EMG produced TPA metagenomics assembly of the Biogas fermentation microbial communities from Germany - Plant 4 DNA1... | reverse complement strand
GCTGCCGTTGAAAACAATTTAGCCTCCATGGAAGAAATTACTGCATCTATTCAAAATTTAACTACCATTGTAGATGAATTAAATTCCATGATAAAAGATATTAGGGCTTAATATTTTAAGCCCTATATTCTACTTTAACTTCCTCTTCTTCTAAATACCTTGCCAAAGCATATAACAAATCTGAAAGCCTATTAACGTACTTTACCACCAGTGGATCTAATTCTACCTCTTTGCTTAAGGTGATAATTCTTCTTTCTGCCCTTCTGCATATGGTTCTGCAAACATGAAGGTAACCAGATTTTTTGCCTGAGCCAGGGATTATAAATCCAGTGGGATTTCCCAGCCTTCCCATGTAGTCATCGATCTTATCCTCTAAATACTCAATATCCTTCTCTTTTATACGATACTTCACCTGGCTACTATCCTCAGTTGCTAAGATACTGGCTAGAGTGAACAGTTTGTTTTGAACCTGTTGAATTATATTATAGATATCCTCATCTTCTACATAGTTTTTAGCCAAGCCCAAAAAGGATACCAGCTCATCCACAGTTCCATAGCTTTCAACCCGGATATCATCTTTAAAAACCCGTTTATTATCAAATAAGGAAGTAGTCCCCTTATCCCCAGTTTTTGTGTAAATACTCATAACTACACCCACCTTTCTTATATTTGATTATACCCTTACAAAAACCATATTTTCATCTATTTTGGTGGCCTTGGTCCATAATACTGATAATAATCTACCCTAATCCTTCCATTATAAAGTTTTCTCTTTTTGTCAGCTTCTTTACCATATAGCCTTTCAAAATCTTCATTGGAGGTTAAAACATAGATGGAATAGGTGTCCAGCCTATTAAAGATTCTTCCCATATCCTTGTACAAGCTTTTTACTTCTTCTTTTTCTCCTATCCTTTCCCCATAAGGCGGGTTACAGATAATTACTCCATAGTCATTGTCAAATTTAAAATCCCTAAAGTCTGTAGCTATAAATTGGATTTCCTGGTCTAAATCTATATAGGCTGCATTTTCCCTTGCTACTTCAATGGCCTTTTTATCTATATCTAGTCCAATAATATCTAATTTTAAATCCCTCTTCATCAAATCCCAGGCTTCCCTTCTTGCATCCTGCCAATATACTTTTTTAATCCTTGGCCAATCCTCGGAAGCAAAGTTCCTATTCAAGCCCGGAGCAATATTTTTGCCAATCATGGCCGCCTCTATAGGGATGGTCCCAGAGCCACAGAATGGATCTAGTAAGAGTCTATCTTCATTCCAATAGCTTAACTGAACTAAGGCCGCTGCTAAAGTCTCCTTCAAGGGAGCCTCTACCCCATGGAGCCTATATCCTCTCTTATGTAAACCTGCACCAGAGGTATCTATGGTTAAGGTTGCAATATCCTTTAGTATGGATACCTCTATAGTATATTTAGCCCCAGTCTCTTCAAACCATTCCCTCTTATATTTTTCCTTTAGCTTTTCTACAACTGCCTTTTTAACAATGGCTTGACAATCGGAAATGCTAAATAATTTGGACTTTACAGACTTTCCCTCTACAGGAAACTCTCCATCCTCTGGTATCCATTCGTGCCAAGGAAGAGCCTTAGTCTTTTCAAATAGCTCTTCAAAGCTAAGGGCTTCAAACTCACCCATCTTAAGTAGCACCCTATCGGCTGACCTTAACCATAGGTTTACAATGGGAATATCCTTTTCGCTAGCTTTAAAAGTGATTTTACCATTTTCAACCTTCAAGTCCTTATAGCCTAAGTTTTGTAATTCCCTTTTTACCACGGCTTCTAATCCAAATGTAGTTGTAGCAATTAATTCTATTTCACCCATCATATACTCCCTTTCTATTACAAAGTTAATTATATTATCCCTAAAAAGTAAAAAAAACTACCAAAAATGTGTATTCTCTATTTTCTTGGGTATCAATCTATATGACTATTATACGATAAAAAGTAATCAATAGGGGGTTGAAAATGTGAAAAAAATAGGCGATCTATATCAAAGTGGTGATTGGAAAGGGGAAAAACACGTACCCGTTATCCATGCTCCTGAAAAGGTAAAAAAGGGTGAGGTAATAGAAGTTAATCTCAATATAGGTGAAGAGATACCACATCCAAATACTCAAGAACATTACATAGCTTGGATTAAGCTGTACTTCCATCCAGAAGGAAGCAATTTCCCTGTGGAAATTGGTAGCTATACTTTCAACAGCCATGGAGAATACGATATCTACACCGAGCCATATGTAACGGCCAGATTTAAGGTTGAAAAATCTGGTACCTTATATGCTACAAGCTATTGTAATATCCATGGTTTATGGGAAAACAGCCTAGAGTTAGTAGTAGAGGACTAATAGTCCTCTATTTATTTTTTAACCCTTGACAAGGTTTGAATAATATATTAATATACATGTAAAATAAATATAGACTATGAGGGACAGAAGTAGCCCATTATGGTTAAACACAGAGAATAGATCATTGGTGAGAGATCTATAACCTAATAATGGTGTGAATTACGGGTCCGGAGTTTCAATGGGAAACCATTGCGTCCATCACACGTTACGTGATTAGAGGCTTTATGCGAATAAAGGTGGTACCACGGGTATTTTCTCGTCCTTTCAGGAGAAAATACCCTTTTTTATTAGAAATATTGTTAGGAGGTATTTAAATGGCTAATGTTTTCGATATACTACAGGAAAGAGGCTATATCGAACAGGTAACCTATGAAGATGAGCTAAGAGAACTATTAGGCAAGGAATCAGTAACCTTCTATATAGGCTTTGATGCCACTGCTGACAGCTTAACCCTAGGCCATTTTCTTCAAATAATGGTTATGATGCATATGCAAAGGGCAGGCCATAGGCCAATCGCCTTAATAGGTGGAGGCACTACCATGGTAGGAGACCCTTCAGGAAGAACGGATATGAGAAAACTACTCACCAAGGAGGAGATAGATTATAACGCTTCAAGATTTAAGGAGCAATTTTCAAGGTTCTTAGACTTTAGCGACGGCAAAGCCTTAATGGTAAATAATGCAGACTGGCTGTTAGATTTAAACTTCCTAGATTTTATGAGGGAAGTGGGAGTCCACTTTTCTGTAAATAGAATGCTTACATTCGACTGTTACAAAAACAGAATGGAAGGTGGATTAACCTTCTTTGAATTCAGTTATATGCTAATGCAGTCCTATGATTTCTTGAAACTCTATAGAGATTATGGCTGCAAACTGCAAGTAGGAGGCAGTGACCAATGGTCCAATATACTGGGAGGATATGAACTAGTTAGAAAACTTGAAGGGGATAAGGTCTATGCCATGACCTTCAAACTGCTTCAAACTGCTTCGGGAACCAAGATGGGCAAAACTGCTGAAGGCACCATATGGTTAGATCCTGAAAAAACACCTCCATATGAACTATATCAATATCTAAGAAATACTGACGATAGGGACGTAGAAACATTCCTTAAGCTGTTGACCTTCCTACCTTTAGACGAAATTGAAAAGCTAGCATCTCTAGAGGGAGCTGAAATAAATAAGGCTAAGGAAGTGTTGGCCTTTGAAGTTACCAAGATGATTCACGGAGAAGAAGAAGCTATTAAGGCTGAAAAGGCATCAAAGGCCTTATTTGCAGGAGCAAAAGAAGAAGGTTCTATACCCTTTACCGAATTGGATAAGTCCATATTCGAAGAAGGAATAGGGATTCTAAACCTACTAAAAGATGTAGGTCTAACCAAATCCAATAGCGAAGGTAGAAGGCTTGTAGAACAAGGCGGAATAACCATAGATGACAAGAAGGTTAAGGATGTTGGCAAGATCATTACCCTAGAGGACTTTCAGGATGGAAAGATGCTAATCCGCAAGGGTAAAAAGGTATACCATCAAGTGAGAATAAAATAATATAAATTAAAAAGGGGCTTGTTGATAACAGTTAATTATATCAACAAGCCCCAAATATATTCTCCTACTATTTGGAATTTTGAAGGGATTTTGGATAGTTCTCAAAATCCGGTATTAAGTCCAACTCATCTATTAGTCCGCTTTCAACCATATCATCATAAGTATACATTTTATAAAGATAATGACCATCCTTGTCTGTATAAATATAATTTTCTTCTACCCATGCAACCCATTTTTCAAGGTCACTTTTTATCATATCTAAAGTTCTATAATCTACCTCATTAATTAAACTTACTGCATCTACAAATGAATTGTAATAATTATCTATCAAAGACCTAATTCTCCATATATTATCATCTTTTGATTTTTGACTCTTGTTATACGCATTTTCGTAGCTGTTTAAAGTCTGTCCAAAATTTCTTGCAGTCTCTAATAAGCTTCCAATATAAAGTTCATCAGTATTAAAATAATCATAATCGCAATATTTTCTTATATCTGAAACAATATGGGTCAGCACTGCATAATGTTCGTGTAACTGGTTAGATATATATTCCTCGGTCTTTAATTTATGGTTGTAAACAACTATAAAAAACATAACAAATATTATAAAGATTAAAATTATAAATGTTATTTTTATCCTCATGATAATATACAACTCCAGTAAATTTTAAGTTTAATCAAAGCTTTGTTTTTACTCATATCCACCTCTTAATGTATAACTGTCACTATCTACTATTGTATGATAATTAATTAAAAATATATCGAAATCAATATCAGCAGTGATGTAGTGTCGTCTACTATATGGAGCTAACTCATCAATAGAATAAAATGTTTGATGACTATCTTTAACACGTAAGATTGGTGTTCTATTATTTATGCTAATGAATTTATATTGCTCTGAAGAAGATGATGGTACAATAAAAGAGCCTGATGAGTTAGAAGAACTCCCACTAAGAACTATGTTAAATGGTCCATATCCATAACCCCATTCAATTCTAAACCTTGGATTTGGATATCTTGAATACGTATCCCATTCCACTCTTCTAAAAACATCATCATTCCTTGCATCTAATTTTATAGAGATAACCGAATTAGTAACACCCAACATCTCTACATCATCTACAATTTTCCCATTATAAAGTACCCTCTGATCTTCAATAAAAATTAACGCATATCCCGTAGTTTTATTACGAAATAAATCATCCGTATATAATTCTAGTATTATATCTATTTCATAAGTATAATCAAAATCTTCATAATACAGCCTTCGAGTTGTATAAACTGAATTATCATATACATTCAATTGAACAGTATCACTACTCATACTTTCAACAATTGGTTCATATACTTTTACCCACCAGTGTTCTATCAATACTTGTTCATCACCATAATCATCGAAAACCAATTGAGACACTTCTTCAATAAACTTTTTAGGCAACTCAAATTCATAGGTATAATAAGCCTCATTACTTTCTAAATAAAGTAAAAATACATTTTCACTTACATCATTGTTACCTAATTGCAATTTGTAATTATTAGGTACTTCCAAAAATATACCATTATGAATTATATCAAAATTTCCACTAATATCTTTAGAATCAATTACTAGTTTTTCATCATGAATTCGTGACTGATATATTGTTCCAAATAAATTGATTTCTTTATTATCAATTTTCCCTACTAAATTTAGTTTTGTCCCATATAAAGAAAGTTTATCTATTACTATTTCTGAATTTTTATATTCTGTATTATTATCAGCTATCTTGTTTAAAGATTTCGCACCTAAAAATTTTACTTCTCCATCAATCAACTTAACTTCTTGGCTATCATCAACTGTTGTAAAATTGGATACTGTAGCAAAGCTTGGATATACATTAATTAAAATAACTATCAATGTTAATAAAAGAATCAATCGTTTTTTCATAACATAACCCACTTAGTTTTAATATAACACCTCACATTTTTTCTCATATTCCCACTATTTTTATAAGCTTTACATAAGACCACTCCTTTCTGAATTCTGACTTAAATAAAATACAATAAATTTATCAAGTAAGAATATTTACCTTTGTTATTATTATAATATTTGTATAAAGCATTGTCAATTTATTTAGAGTATCTGTTTCACTACAACTTGCTACATATTTATACATCATTTCTTCATTAAGCCATCCCTTAACATTAGTTCCAATATTATGTTGGCTTGCCAACAAGTGATGGTTTATTTAACATAAATTTAATGTTATACTTTTTAACTAAAGAAAGGGGGGCAGTTGAATCTAAATTTTAAGGAGGATTTAAGGTGAAAAAGAAAGGTAAAAAGATATTACTATCATTAGCAGCAACTATGCTTTTATCAACATCAGTAGGACAAGCTGCAAGCTACAATAACAGAAGCAATACTTATAACAGAAATAACGACAGAACCAATAGTAGAGTTCATGTAATTTCCTATGACAAAAACTACTACAACTACCTATATAACTGGGGTAATCTAATAATTAGATGGGACCCTGTAGGATGGGAAAAAAATAAACCATCTGAGCCTACTACCCCTGTAGAGGAAACAGAAACACCAAACTCTAACATTGGCAATGAAAAAGAAAATCAAAATCAAAAAGAAAACAATAATCAAAAACCTAGCACAAGGCCAAGCAACCCAACTCCAGAAACTGAAGTAGATTCAAATACTGCAATAGAAAAAGAAGTGGTTAGACTTGTTAATATAGAAAGAGAAAAATCCGGACTAGCTCCCTTAGCCTACAGTGAAGAATTATCTAGGGTAGCCAGGATAAAATCTCAAGATATGGCAGATAAAAACTATTTCAGCCATACATCTCCTACATATGGAGATCCATTCAACATGATGAGGAGCTTTGGCATTAAATATAGAACGGCAGGAGAAAATATTGCCAAAGGTTATTCTAGTGCCAAATCGGTAGTAAATGGCTGGATGAATTCATCAGGCCATAGAGCTAATATACTTAATCCTAGCTTTGGTAAAATTGGGGTAGGTTATGTAAAGGTAAATGGTACAACCTATTGGACTCAATTGTTTACCGATTAATTAAATATAAAAATTATAGGTTCTCTTTAAACTTAGCTTAAAGAGAACCTATTTTATTAGGTCTATAAAATGCTTAGTAAGCTTTGCCGTATATCCCCATATTATATAGTCATTGTAATTGTAGAAGTAGACTGAATACTTTCCAAACTTCCACTTATATTTTTCCCCATTGGGGATGAGATTATATGGAAAATCCTTGCTAATTACTGGATGGAGGTCTAGGTAATATAATTTTGGCTCATTTTTTATAAAGAAATCCACTGGAACTGTGAATATATGGTCTACTTCATCCTTATTTGGTCTGATCTTATCCACAGAAATGTTATTAATTGTGCCTAAAAAGGGATAGATGACGCTATTAGAATGGGAAACAAGGTAATCCAACTCTCCTATTACGCTTATATTTTCCTTTTTAATATTGAGTTCCTCAACTGTTTCCCTAATAGCGGCTTCTTTAAAGCTTTCTCCCCTCTCCACTTGACCTCCAGGAAAGGAAATTTCACCTGGTTGCCTTTTTAAATTTTTAGCCCTTAATTCATAGATTATATGCCATTCATCCCCTATTTTTATTAAGGGAATGAGTACAGCAAAATTTTGCTTAACCTCTAAAAGCTTAGCTACTCTTCCCTTTACTTTGCCGATGATTTCCCCTATGTCCATTAAAATGTCAACCTTTCTTTTACTTATATTAAAACCCTAAAGCAATTGCTTTAGGGTTTTTGTTTACTAAACTGGTGTTACATCTTCTGCTTGAGGGCCTTTTTGGCCTTCAACTATTCTAAAGGATACGGCTTCTCCTTCTTCTAAAGTCTTAAATCCTGACTTATTAATCTGAGAATAATGTACGAATACATCAGTACCTTCCTCAGTTGTAATAAAACCAAAGCCCTTTTCAGAATTAAACCATTTTACTGTACCATTTACCATTAACTAATACCTCCAAATACTTATTTCTTTAATTCACAGCCTGTAAAGAAATAAGGATTTGGAGATTATAAAAATCTATATAAATCCTATTTCTTTAACTTAGCTTTGCTTGAAAATCAATGCCGTCTTTTACTGGTGAATTAAAGCCTTACTTTATTATATCCTTTATCTTTATAAATAGCAACTAATATTTAGTCTTAAATTGAGATAAATAATTTACAGCCTTACTTCTTGTATTTATCCTTATAATTCCATGGTCAGAAATATTGGTTTTAAAAGGGTTGGATAGCTCCCTTATATACTGTATAACCTGATTTCTTTCATTACCTTTTAAAGGAGTGGGCTTACCATCTGTTATATAGCAGGGTATTATCTCTACTCTATGAACTTTTTTACCCTTAATTGCCACCTGGCCTATCATGGTAGTCCTGGTTAAATTGTCACTTCCGCCGAATACAAAGTTTCCTAAGCTGTAGAAAATGGGTTTATCCTTATATATTTCTATCCCCTGCAAAACATGGGGGTGGTGTCCCATTACAATATCAACACCTCTATCTATGGCCTTTTTAGCAACTGCTATTTCTTCAGCTCTTGGATAGCTGCTCCTCTCCTTACCCCAGTGAATGGAAAGGATTAATATGTCCACTTCTCTTTTTAAGTCATCTATCCTTTTCATCATATCATGGGTATGACCATCATAAGCTCCTACTAAGCCAGGTCTTTTGTTTGTAGCATACCAATCCACATGGGGAATAACCCTTGAAAAGGCTATTATTCCAACTTTCAACCCATTTATTTCAACCATGCTTCCCTTTAAGGCTTCCTCTTTATTTCTACCAGCCCCTGCATATTGGATGCCACTTTTTTCTAGATACATCAAAGTATCCAAAAGTCCATCATATCCATAATCTAAAACATGGTTATTAGCTAAAGTGGCAATATTTATGCCTGCTTTTTTCATAGCATCAAGATTCTTATAGGAGGACCTAAAATTATACTCCTTGTCAGGCCATATAGTTCCTCTATCGGTAATGCTAGTTTCTAAATTGATTACTGACAGATGGCTGTTTCTAAAATAATACTCTACCTCTTGCCAGGGATAAGAATATCCATATCTATCAATAGCCTTTCTAACACTTCCATCCATCATTACATCCCCTGCTAAAGAGATGATGACAATATCATCTTCCATCCCATAGGCAGTTGAAAAGGATATTAATAAAAATATTATTAAAAATGCTAGTAAAATTAGTGATTTTTTCATACATAGCCTCCTACTAAAGTCCTATTTATATCATTGTATATAAAAAATTTACATGAAAAAAGCCAAATTTTAAACTCACCCGCTAATTAGCAGATGAGTTTAAAATTTGGACTATTGTAGAATCCGTATTATAAAATCCTTCCTTACACAGGACCTCTAAATTCTTAATGCTCTCTTCTATAGTTTCCCCTATAATCCCAATATTTGGTCTAACCATTATATTTTCCTTAGCTAAAAAGGCCGAAAGGATTGCTTCCTCTGCCGATGTAGACAACTTCAATGCACAGGTATCCTTAGCTCCATCGCATATCATACCGGTTAAGTTGGCTAATATATTGTTGCATGCTCCTGCAATTTGCTTTAGATTGCCTCCTAACATCCAAGCAATAGCTCCACTTGCACCTACACCAGCCCCTATGGCACATCCACACATAGCAGATAGTTTTCCCGTATATAGTTTTACGTACTTATTGATCATAAGGGCAAGGAAAACTGCCCTAATAAGCCTTTCCCTATCTATATTATGTTCTTCAGCAACTACCGTTATGGGTAAAAATACCCCTAGCCCTTGATTTCCACTGCCGGAACTAGTCATTATTGGACAGCTGCCTCCTCCCATCCTCATATCGGCAGCTGAAGCCGTCATAATTCTAGCCTTAGTAGGAGCATCTAATTTCAGTTTCCCTTTTCCTTCTAGCTCAATAAGGCCTCTCCCAATGTTAAGGCAGTTTTCAGCCTTCAATCCCCTTTTAGCCGCCTCCTTATTCATATCAATACCTTCCTCTATAAAGGATAGGGCCTGTAAGGGTACGTTTTCTGCTATTTCTATCATTTCTTCAAAACTTAAATCCCTTATGAAAGCTGAATCTACTTCCTCTTCCTTTTCCAAGAAGCTTTTATATACTACTTCCTCATTTACCCTAATACTATCTATATGGTTGTGGCTATCCTTTAATACTACCTCTACCCTTTCTTTATCTCCAGTGCCTATTACCTCTACATATACATCTGGAGTGTTTTCAATATAATTTACTGCTATCCTACCCTCTTTTATAATTTGCTGGGCCCTAGTTATGTGTTCTTCTTTAACATTTTTTAATACCATCAATCCATCATCTGGATTACCGCATACAAGTCCTAAAGCGCCGGCTAAATCCAATCCCCATTCACTGGTATTGGGTATGATCACAGACTTGCCATTTTTAAATATATTCTTGCTAACCCTTATTTCTATTCTAGATATTTCCCCTTTAAAATATTTTCTCATTACTGCTGCTGCATAAGCTACAGCTACCGGTTCTGTACATCCTAAGGCAGGTAAAGTCTCTTCCTTAATTACCTTCAATAATTTATCCATAATATCACCATCAATCATCCTATTACCACCTTTTTTCCTTTTGTATATATAAAATTGCAATTTTCATGCCAAAAATATAAAAAGAAGGACATCCTGATATTTACTCAGTTTGCCCTTCCTTATAGGGTTTTTTTTCTATGATTTTTTCGCATTATTGCAAATTTAATATTTCCCTTCATATAGAAAATCCAACGAGGATATGGTAAATAGGTGGAAAGAGTTTTTCTCATTTGTGCAAATTATTTGCATTATTGCAAGCCATACTTATTAAGCTTCCTATATAGGGTGGATAGATCGATTCCTAAAATGTCGCTAATTCTTTTCTTATCCTCCGTACTACTTCCATATTCCCTTAGATAGGATTTTAATAATTCCTTTTCGTAATTATCCAATATATCCTTTAATCTGCCCTTCTTATTTATTCTATTAGGAGAGCTTTTGAAATACTCCTTTATAGAATGGGGTAAGCTTTCAAAGCCTATAAGCTTACCTTTTTCCACATTTATTAGATATTCAACTACATTTTCTAACTCCCGTATGTTGCCAGGCCAATTATATCTATTGAAGGCATCCTTTACCTCTCTTGAAAGAATTTTTAAATCTTTCCCCAACCTATTACAACATTTTTCCAATAGATACTGGCTTAATTCATCCATATCCTCTATTCTTTCCCTTAAAGGCGGAATATAAATAGGTATTACATTCAACCTATAATATAAATCCTCCCTAAATTCTCCCTTTTCTATCATCTCTTCTAAATTCCTATTGGTAGCAGCTATTAATCTGAAATCTATTGAAATAAGCTCTTTTCCTCCTAAACGCATAAAGCTTCCCTCTTGTAAAACCCTTAACAGTTTAGGCTGTAGGTGTAAGGGTAAATCCCCTATTTCATCTAAGAATAGAGTACCCCCTTTGGCTAGCTCCAGTTTACCCATTTGGCCCCGACTGCTTGCACCAGTAAAGGCTCCCCTTTCATAACCAAAGAGCTCGCTTTCCAACAGATTATCTGGAATGGAGGCACAATTTATGGCTACAAAGGGAAAGTTTCTTCTATCACTGGCATTATGGATAGCCCTTGCAAATAATTCCTTTCCTGTACCGCTTTCCCCTCTTAACAATACGGTGGATTTGCTTTTGGCCACCTCCTTGGCTAGGTTCTTGGCCTTTACTATATTAGGACTATTGCCAATAATATGGTCAAAAGTAATATTGCTATTACCCTCTATTAAATTATAGGCATTTCTCACCATATTGGTAGTTTCATGGATTTCTATAATATTACTTACCCTTTTGTCCTTCACCTTTACTGGAAGAACCTTTATTATAAAGCTTTTCTTCTTACCCCTTACAGTTACCCTAGTTTCCATGGAATTTAGAGCCTTTAGATTGGAATTTAAATCTGGCAGGATTTCTGATATGGGCTTATTGATTAAGTCATTGGATTTAATCTGTAAATAATCCTCTGCTTTAGAATTGATAAACTTTATTTTACCCCTAGTATCAGTACAAATTATTCCATTACCTAATCCATCTATTATTTCCTTTATCTCCTGGCTCTGGATGGTTAATCTATTGATTGTATTGGTATACTTTAAATTCCCAGCCAGCAAATCTCCTAATTTGCTTAAAAAAACCAACAGAGAATTATAATTTTCTTGAATCCTTTTCTTCTGTTCTAAGTCGAAGGCAATAAGTCCAATTACGCCTAATAGCTCCCCTTGGCTTATAATAGGATATCCTATTGTGGCCAGCTCTGCACAATTTCCTCTTAAGCTGCAACTAAAACATTTTTGACTTATGTTAGGGCTATCAATAAATTGAGCTTCTCCCCTTTTAGCCACCTTTTCAAAGGAGCAGTTTTTAGGCAAGGGCTTGCCTATAAGGTCTTTATACCTGCCAGTAGCTGCAACCCTATTTAAATCTTTATCTACAATGGTTACATCTACATTCAATACTGCCAATATTGCTTCTGCAACTTCTTGAACGGATTTTTGGATATTAAATAAATCCACTTACACCACTCCTCCATATTTCCTAACCATTGTTTTTGTTCCCATCATGGAATACTTGATCTAATACAATGACCAAGGCCAATAAAAAGACATGATCCTCATCATCTATTATTTCTACCGAATAGGTATCAGATAGAGATATCCATTTCTTGCTTACCCAGGCAACAGGCTTTCCGTTTTTAAGGATATTAAAATTATAGCGGAATACATCTCCATCAATTGTAAAGTTCCCATAGGAACTTTCGATATTGAATTTAGGTCTAAAAAGGGTGAGCTGTTTTTTAACCTTAGCTACAATGCTACCTTCCCTATAAATAGAATATTCTGGTAGTAATCTAAAAATTTTTTCTTCAATGTAGATGAGCTCTTTCCCATCTAGGTCATAGATGCTAAGCTTATTCCCTAATGAAAAGATTCTACCAACTACTTCATATTGGGGTGTCCCGTATTCATCTTCAATATTGAATCTATCCGCTATGGAAAAGATTCTCTCTTTAATTACATATCTCATACATATCTCCTTACCCATATAGAAATTTATAATAATATTGAAAAACTAGTTACTTACATTATATTATATATGTATGAATATATCTATATAATCGGTCTATTAAGATTTACTAAATGAAAGGGAGTAGTAAATATGGATAAAAGAAAGCCTTGGAATGAATACTTCATGGAGATTGCCCAAATGGTGGCTAGCAGGTCTACCTGTGATAGGGCAGAGGTCGGCTGTTTAATCGTAAACGACGATAATAGGATTGTTTCCACTGGATATAATGGTTCCATTTCTGGTAACCCCCACTGTAATGATGTGGGCCATACCATGAGGGATGGCCATTGTATAGCCACCATCCATGCGGAAATGAATGCCTTACTTTACTGTGCAAAGGAAGGAATCTCCGTCAAGGGGTGTAAGGTCTATGTTACCCACTTTCCCTGCCTCAATTGTACAAAGGCCTTGATACAGGCAGGAATTAAAAAGATCTATTATAAGTACAGCTATAGGGTAGACGATTACGCCATAGAGCTATTGGAAAGAAATAATATCCCCTATGAAAAAATATAATACTAATGGGTATACCCATTAGTATTATATTCCTAAGGCCTTTTTAGCTAACTTATCTGCTTCCTCATTATATTCATTTCCTGAATGAGCCTTGACCTTCATGAATACTACCCTTAAGCTATCCTTGATGGAATCGTAAAATTTCTTGTACTCTTTAGTGCCGTATTTGTTAGTCTTCCATTCCCCAGTAGCCCATTTTTCTATCCCCATATAATCATAGTATAGGTAGAGGGTATCTTTTTTCCTTTTTAGGGCTTCTTCCATGGCAAATTTGGCCCCTAAAATTTCACCGGCCACATTCCTCATATCCACTAACTTTAAATCCTTTTCCTTCTTAAAATAACTTTCCTTCCCCTCAGCTGTAAAAATTACGGCACCAAAGCTATAATATTTGCTTTCCTCATGGAAGCTGCCGTCAATATATGCAATCATTTCATTAGGAGCAAGATTTTTTATATCCTTTTCTATGGATTTTTCCTCGCCATCTCCAATAAAATCCAAGGCCTCTTGATAGCTAGGAAACTTTTTATATACTGCATTGGAAAAGCCTTTTACCTGGGCTTCACACTCAGGCCAGCTTTCATATACGCCTTTTTTTCTACCTATCTTTACTGCGTAGTAATGTTTTCCCATAATTCACCTCTAAATAAGTACTAGTATATCCATTCTACCACTTCTTCTATTGCTTTTCTAGTCTTAGGCCTTTTTGGATCTTCCTTCCTATAGCCAAAGGCCAGCATACATGAAACGCCAAATTGTTCCCTGTCTATAACCCCTTCCTTTTCCAGTATCTGTTCTAGTTTTTCCCTATCAAATCCTTCTATAGGGCAGGTGTCAATCCCAATTTGGGCTGCAGCAGTCATCATATTGGCAAGGGGTATATAGGTTTGCATAACAGCCCAATCAAATATATCCCTGTCGTTATCAAGCAGTTTAAAATCGCTTTCTTGGAACTTTCTATATCTTTCAATCCTCAATTCCGCCATATCCTTAGGAATTTTATGCACATCTTCCACCATGTACTTTATATAGTCTGAGCTATATATCATGTCTAGCTTCTTACGGGCTAATATTACAACTAGATAGCTTAATGAAGGCATCTGCCTTTGTACCCCCCAGGTTACAGGCAATATCTTTTCCCTTAAGCTTTTATTTTCCAAAACTAAGAACTTCCAAGGTTCAAAGCCAAAGGAACTTGGAGACAGCCTCCCGACCTCTAATATAAATTCTAAATCCTCCTTGGAGACCTTCTTATTTTCATCAAACTCCTTGCAGGCAAACCTAAACTTATGTACTCTTAAAATTTCCTCTTTTATTTTGTCCATAATATCCCTCCAAATGTTCTTTTATATATCTATACCCTATTGTTTCAAATTATCTATATTTTATTAGCTTTCCCATAAAGGACAAAAGTGTCAGTTGTTCTAAAAAGATTACATGATATAATTAAACTATGCCAAATCTATTTTTCTGTTATTAAAAAGGAGGTCATACAATGGACATTAGTTTAATAGGAGTACCAATTATGTATGGTTGCGACCGACAAGGTGCTCAATATGGACCCGACAAGCTAAGACAGAAAGGCATAGTAGAGCTAATAAAGAAATATAAAAATAAGGTTTATGATCTTGGAAATCTTCACATTCCATATGTTTCAGAAATAGATAAATTCGCTTTTCATGATAAAATCAAGTATTTAAAAGCCGTAGCTGAGATTAATACCAATCTTGCTCACTGGGTTTTTAGCGCTTTAAGTTCTGGAAGTTTTCCTATCATAATTGGCGGAGACCATTCCCTAGGATTAGGCAGCATATCGGGTTCCAGTAGATTCCATAAAGAGCTAGGAGTAATATGGATAGATGCCCATGGAGATATAAACACTCCAGAAACTTCTCCTTCTTCAAATGCCCATGGTATGCCATTAGGGGCTGCTTTAGGAGTGGGTGAGGAGTCCTTAGTAAACCTCTATTTTGATGGTCCTAAGGTAAAGGCTGAAAATACATTTATCATAGGTGCTAGGGACTTAGACGAAGGGGAAGTTAAGCTAGCGGAAAAATTAAAAATTAACCTCTATACCATGGATACCATTAAAAAGAGGGGTTTAAAATCCATCTTAGAGGAGGTAATAGATAAGATAAATAACTCCAACATAGATGGAATCCATTTAAGCTTCGATATAGATGTAATGGATAAAAGATTGGTTCCTGGTACCGGAACACCTGTTGAAAATGGCTTCAATTTAGAAGAAGCAAAGATAATACTAAAGGATATTCTAGAAACTAAGATGGTAAAATCCATGGATTTAGTCGAATTAAATCCTTTACTAGATGAAAACGATGCCACATCTGACCTTTTCATAGAGTTAGTAGACCATATCTTTAAATATCTATAAGCTAACTCTGTGGAAGGTTTTTAATACAAGGTCTAATAGATTGAAGTTATCTTTCAAGGGTATAATAAACAAAAGACTAAGGAGGGGTTATTTTGAAAGCACTTATTACCTTTAAGTACACAGATGAAGAATTTAAAACTCTAGAAGATTTAGGCTACGATATAATATTTGAAGATGAAAGGGACTTAAAATTTTCCAAAGAAATGGAAGATGTAGAGCTTTTAGTCTGCTTTGACCCTTTCAAAAAACTTGATATCGATATGCTTCCTAATTTAAAATGGATTCAGCTTCTAAGCGCTGGTATAAACCAAGTACCAGCGGATAAGATATTAAAAAGGAATATAATACTTACCAATAACCGAGGAGGATACAGCATTCCCATTGCTGAATGGATAGTTCTAAAAACATTAGAAATGTATAAAAACAGCAGGGAATTTTATAAAAAGCAGGAAGAAAAACTATGGAAGATGGATACTTCCCTGCTTGAAATATATGGTAAGACCGTAGGCTTTATAGGTACCGGTTCCATAGCCCAAGAGGCAGCTAAGCGATTTGAAGCCTTTGGGGTAGATATAGTTGGAATAAATTTCAGCGGTAAAAAAGCAGATTATTTCCATCAATGCTATAGTACCGATAAATTAAAAGATGTTATAGCCCAATGGGATGTTGTAGTAATAGCAGCACCCTATACTGAGGATACCCATCATCTGGTAGATGAAGAGGTATTTAAAAATATGAAGGATGGAGCCTATCTAATCAATATAGCCCGGGGGAGTATAATAGATGAAAAAGCCCTAATTGAAAATCTAAAATCAGGAAAGATTAAAAAGGCAGCCTTGGACGTCTTTGAAGTAGAACCCTTACCAAAAGATAGCCCTCTATGGGAGATGAACAATGTAATAATTTCTCCTCATAATTCCTGGGCTTCCGAAATGTATGCTAAAAGAAGGTATGAAATAGCCTATGAAAATATGAAAAGATATATAAGGGGCGAGAAGCTAATCAATATAGTAGATCTAGAAAAAGGTTATTAATTATTATGTTAAAAAAACTCTCATTTTATCAAATTAAAATGAGAGTTTTTTAAATCGCCCTAATTTACGTCTAATTAATTATTCTTCAAAATCCTCTTTTACCAATCTTCCCTTTTCATTTAGGGTAACCTGTGTAATTTTAACTAGTTTAGGATCATCGCCAATTTTAGCACACTCCAGAACTTGATATACCTTGGAAGTATCCCCATTTTCTTTAAAGACCTCTCTTAGCAGTTTAAAAATGGAGTAAGGATGATCTGGGTCTTTAATGCTTATAAAGGAAACGTTAGTTACGGCCATAGCCTCTTTTATCAGCTTTTCAAAATCAATATTTGAAATTCCTGGAATCAAGAAATAATCAATGTCTTCAGTTTTTAAATCATCGAATCCCTTAACCTGTAGGGTTTTATGTTTAGTTTTGGCAATGCCCATCAGTGTTGCCATTAATGGAAGTATTCCCCAACCCTTATGGCCTGAAACTATTATGGATTCCTTTCTATCAATGGCACCCTCCAAATACTTAGATTGGGACTCCGTCATGAAACCTTGGTCTACCAATTTTTTTAACATTGGGTTCATCTAATATCACTCCTTCGTAATTTAACCTCCCCTATAATATGATACCCTTTTTTTCATTAAATAGTAAATTTATTTTTCTTTAAATACTACTTGACCAAATACCAAAAAAGTAGTATTATTTAATACGATGGAAAAATTCATGGGGATATAGCTCAGTTGGGAGAGCGCTTGACTGGCAGTCAAGAGGTCAGG